>ENA-OPYY01000586-OPYY01000586.1-human-gut-metagenome-genome-assembly--contig:-NODE-586-length-10981-cov-0.966740_pt1 | contig 10981 bp, 15 predicted proteins | sample MGYA00242472_ERZ504481 | MGnify/ENA primary metagenome ERZ504481 (study PRJEB26092, sample SAMD00036265) | human gut metagenome | host: Homo sapiens | study: EMG produced TPA metagenomics assembly of...
TGCGCTTGCCCTCAAGCTCAAGCGCACCATCCCGCGCCAGATGGTTCGAAGTGGCGATTCAGGCCGCCATCGGCCAGAAGGCATCGCCCGCGAAACCATTTCCGCGCTCCGCAAGAACGTAACCGCCAAGTGCTACGGCGGCGATATTTCACGAAAGAGAAAGCTTCTTGAAAAGCAGAAGGAAGGCAAAAAGCGGATGCGCCAGATCGGAAATGTAGAGATTCCGCAGAAGGCGTTTATGAGCGTTCTGAAGCTGGATGAAGAGTAAGAGAAAAAGCGAGACAGTCACCCTATGATAAATGCAAATAAAAATACCATTGAGCTGTATATCCATATCCCGTTTTGCGTGAAAAAGTGTTTTTACTGCGATTTTCTCTCCTTTCGGGCTCTGGCTGCAGACCATGAGGCTTATGTGGATCAGCTGGTAAGAGAAATCCGGGCCAGAGGAGCCTTCTGCAGTGAGCTTACGGTATCCACGGTTTTTATCGGCGGCGGTACCCCTACGGTTATGGAACCGGAACTGATCCGGCGGATCATGGAGGCCGTAAAGGAAAACTTTACATTGGAGCCGGATGCGGAGATTACGATCGAGGCCAATCCGGGTACTCTTTTATACAACAAGCTTCCTGTGTACCATGACTGTGGCATCAACCGCGTAAGCATCGGCCTTCAGTCGGCAGATAATCAGGAGCTTAAAAACCTGGGCCGGGTTCATTCTTTTGAGGAGTTTTTAAAGAGCTATCAGAGCGCAAGAATGTCTGGCTTTACCAATATAAGCGTGGATCTTATGAGCGGGATCCCTGGCCAGACGCTTGAATCGTGGAAAAATACCTTAAAAAAGGTAACGATGCTCAAACCGGAGCATATTTCCGCATACAGCCTGATCATAGAGCAGGGAACGCCCTTCTGGGAACAGTATGGGCCGGGAATGGGCGGCTGCCGGAGAGAAAATGTCCTTCCTCTTCCGGATGAAGATACGGAAAACAGGATTTACCATCTTACAAGGGATTTTCTGGGAGAGATGGGCTATCAGCGCTATGAGATTTCAAACTATGCAAAGCCTGGAAAGGAATGCCGCCACAATATAGGCTACTGGACAGAGGTGTCCTATCTGGGACTGGGCCTGGGGGCATCTTCTTATATGGACGGCTGCCGCTTTTCCAATGAAAAGGATCTGAGGCGTTATCTGGCCCTGGATCTGGAGCATGACTGTGGGGAAGGTCTGAGAGAACTGGCTGGGCCGGTGGAGCAGCTTTCAAGAGAGGCCCGTATGGAAGAATTTATGTTTCTGGGCCTTCGGATGACGAGAGGGGTATCGGAAATGGATTTCGTAAGACTGTTCGGAGTGAAAATGGAAACGGTCTATGGAGCGGTGATCGAACGGCTTATGGCCAATGGTCTGCTGAAAAAAGAAGGAGTATGGCTGTCACTTACAGAATGGGGGCATGGATGTGAGCAATTTCGTACTCAGCGAATTTTTGTTGTCTTAGAGAAGGGAGCATATGTATGGGGAAATATATCATGGCTCTGGATGCGGGGACTACCAGCAGCCGCTGCATCCTGTTTGATCAGAACGGGGAGGTCTGCAGCCTTGCTCAGAAGGAATTTACCCAGTATTTTCCAAAACCCGGCTGGGTGGAGCATGACGCCAATGAAATCTGGTCGACTCAGCTGGGAGTGGCAGTGGAAGCTATGTCAAAGATTGGCGCCTCGGCTGGCGATATTGCTGCTATTGGCATCACCAACCAGAGGGAGACAGCCATTGTATGGGATAAGGCTACCGGAGAGCCCATTGGTCCGGCAATCGTGTGGCAGTGCCGTCGGACTGCGGCTTATTGCGACGAACTAAAGGCAAAGGGACTGACAGAACTGATACGCCAAAAGACCGGTCTGGTCATTGATGCCTATTTCTCTGCTACCAAGCTGAAATGGATCCTGGATCATGTGCCCGGAGCCAGAGAGAGGGCCGGGCGGGGAGAACTGCTTTTTGGAACCGTGGAAACCTGGCTTATCTGGAAGCTTACAAAGGGAGCCGTTCATGTGACCGATTACTCCAACGCTTCCAGGACCATGCTGTTTAATATCAATACGCTTACCTGGGATAAAGAAATCCTGGAGCTTTTTGACATACCGGAACAGATGCTCCCAAAGCCAAAGCCCTCCAGCTGTATTTACGGCATGACAGACCGGCAGTTTTTTGGAGATCCGATTCCGATAGGAGGCGCGGCGGGAGATCAGCAGGCCGCTCTTTTCGGCCAGACCTGTTTTGAGCCGGGCGATGCGAAAAATACATACGGCACAGGCTGCTTTCTCCTTATGAATACAGGAGACCGGCCGGTATTTTCAAAGAGCGGCCTTGTGACAACGATCGCGTGGGGGCTGGAGGGAAATGTAACCTATGCGTTGGAGGGGTCTATTTTTGCTGCTGGAGCAGCGATCCAGTGGCTGAGGGATGAGCTGAGGCTGATCGGATCAGCGGCAGATTCAGAATATATGGCCGAAAAGGTAAAGGATACCAATGGCTGTTATGTGGTGCCGGCTTTTACGGGTCTGGGAGCACCGCATTGGGATGCCTATGCCAGAGGCGCCATTCTGGGCCTTACCCGCGGGGTGAATCGGTATCATATTATCCGCGCGACTCTGGATTCCCTCTGTTACCAGACCAATGATGTGCTGGAAGCCATGAAGATGGATCTGGGACAGGAGGTGAAACGGCTGAAGGCAGACGGAGGGGCCAGCGCCAACAACTATCTGCTGCAGACTCAGGCAGATTTAACCGGCGTCCAGGTAGACCGCCCGGCCTGTGTGGAAACAACCGCCATGGGAGCTGCCTATCTGGCAGGTCTTGCAGTGGGATTCTGGAAAAATAAGGAAGAGATCGCCAGAGGATGGAAAGCGGACCGCAGCTTCTTCCCAAAGATTGAAGAGGAAGTCCGGTGCAGGATGCTTAAGGGCTGGCAGAAGGCGGTACGCTGTTCCTATGGCTGGGCAAAAGACGGGATTTAAGAAGTTCAGATAAAAAATTCCAGTAAAAATACAGCTGTGCAGGCTGCAAGGGATACATGAAAAAGACTTTTTCCCTTCCAGGCCAGCAGGACGGCCACGGCCAGAGCTGCGGCTCCGCCTGCCGCAGAGCGGGTGGCATAGAGGATGGCCGGAAAGGTCATGACGGAGAGCGTCACATAGGGAACATAATATAAAAAAGAACGAAGAAAGGTATTTTTGATTTCTTTTCGTATCAGTGTGAGCGGCAGCAGTCGGATCAGATAGGTCACTGCTGCCATTACTGCTATATAGACATAAATATTCCGATTCATTTAAGCTTCCTCCTTTACAGGGCAGATCAGGGCGGCTCCTCCGGCGATAACAAAGGTCAAAAGGATGATCTTAAATCCGGAGGAAATGGTATTTAATACCGGGATCAGGGTAAATACAAAGCTGGCTGTCATGGAGAGCAGGACCACAGCCCGAAGGATCCTGTTTTCTCTTGCCGGAGGTACGATGATCGCCAGAAACATTCCATAGAGGGCCACGCCCAGGGCATTTAAAAGCCGTTCCGGAAGCAGACTGCCGGAGAGCGCGCCTAAAAGCGTTCCTAAAGTCCAGCCCGGCACAGCGGCGCTCATCAGCCGTAGCTGTAAAAGGGGCTTAAGGTTCCAGGATGACAGACCGACAACGCCGAAAATTTCATCCGTCACCCCATAGGCCATGAGAAAACGATGGAATAAAGGCATCTTATGATCCAGCTTCTGGGAAAGGGAGCAGGACATAAGGCAGTAGCGCAGGTTGATCACAAGCTGCACCGCGGCCATTTCCAGATAAGAGGAGCCGGCGGTTATGATGCCAAGGCCGGCAAACTGGCCGGCGCTTGTAAGATTGGTAAGGGAGATAAGCACAGACTGGAAAACAGAGAGGCCGGAGCTTACCGCCATGATGCCGAAGGTAAAGGATACAGCCAGATAACCGAGGCCGATAGGGATGCCGTGGATCAATCCGGAATAAAAAGGACGTTTCTGCTGATTCATACTCCTGTTCCCCTCCCTTATATCGATTTCCAGAGGATATCCCGGTTGACGGTCTGATAAAACAGGCGCCGGATTTCCTTTGGATCCTTTGTTTGTCCCAGAATCCACATGGTCTTTGTCACTGCTGCCTCCAGAGTCATGTCATAGGCTTCCAGCAGGCCGAATTCCTGCTTGATATTTTTGCCTACCTCATATACGGACATATTGCTGCCCTCATTTGTGACCTGTGTGGTCATGATTACCGTTTTTCCCAGGCTGGTCCAGCGTCCCACGGCCCGATGGTAATCTCCTCCGTCATAGGAGGGAAGGCCGCCTACGCCGAAGGATTCAATGATAACAGCGTCATAGTGTTCTGCCATATAGTCAAGAAGGGAGGCGTCCATGGAAGGAATCAGCTTTAAAAGCCCCACATTGGGATTTAAATGGCAAAAAAAACTGCACCGGCTCTTTTAAAAGCTCCTTGTCATCCAGATAAAAAAGGATATGCTCCTCCTGGATCGTGGCAATATAGGGAAAATTGATACTGGAAAAGGCGTTGTAGCTCTTGGTGCGCTCCTTTTTTCCGCGGGTGCCTGCGATCACCTTGCCGTCGAATACGATATTGACCCCATGTGCGTTTGGGTGAGAGGCGAAGCGAAGGCTGTCCGCAAGATTGGTTCTGGCGTCTGTGTTTTCCATATCGATAGGCTTTTGGGCTCCGGTGATCACAATGGGCTTTGCAGAATTGCGGATCAGATAGGAAAGGGCAGCGGCCGTGTAAGCCATGGTGTCTGTACCGTGGGTGATCACAAAGCCGTCATAATCTTTGTAATGTTCCTCAATGGCCTTTTCAATGGTAAGCCAGTGGGAGGGCTGTATGTTAGTGCTGTCAATATTTAATACCTGGATCGAATCAATGCTGCAGAACGTCCGGCTGTCCGGGACAAAGGAAAGGATTTCTTCTGAGGAAAGAAGGGGCATTAACCCATGGGACGTACGTTTGCAGGCAATGGTGCCTCCAGTGCCAAGAAGCAGGATGCGTTTCATAAAATATAAATCTCCTTATCAATAACCGGCCGGCCTTTAAAGCCCAAACCGGAGAGTCTGTCTGTATTCTAACGATTCTCTTACGATTTGTCAATTTTTTCATTCCCTTATTTGAATATGACAGTAAATATGATACAATAAAGATATCTTTCCTCAAAAGCGGGTACAGCCGGCTATAATGGGGAATCATATCCGTGCGGAGTGTACAGACAGCTTTCCGGCACGGCTGCAGAAAGGAGGAAAAGCAGATGACCTTATTTTGGATTGCGGCATTTATCGTGCTTACAGCGGCAGAGGCGCTTACCGTTTCCCTTACCTGTATCTGGTTTGCAGGGGGAGCGCTTGCGGGGCTTTTGGTTCAGGTTCTGGGAGGCAGCGTGAAGCTGCAGCTGGCTTTGTTTGCAGCCGTTTCCTTTGCGCTGCTCCTTCTGGTGCGGCCTCTGGCGGCAGGAATCCTAAAGCCGAAGGAGACACGGACCAACACAGACGGGCTCATTGGCAGAAAAGTGGTGGTTAAGGAGACCATCGACAACGTCCGGGGGAACAGGAAGCGTATCCTTAGCCGGAGAAACCTGGCTGGCACGTTCGCTCCATGAGAACCGGATCCTTACGCCTGGCACAGCCGCTGTGATCCGGGAGATCCGGGGCGCGAAACTATTTGTAGAACAGGAAAATGAATAAGGAGGGATTTTATGTTAGGTATGATAGGAGGTTTTATGGCGTTTATTATTGTTGCAGTTGTAATTCTGGTGATTCTTTCATCCTGTATCCGCATTGTTCCTCAGGCACAGGCCCTGGTAGTGGAACGTCTGGGCGGTTATCTGGGACCTACGGAGTGGGCGTCCATTTTCTGATCCCCTTTATTGACCGGGTGGCAAAGAAGGTAAACTTGAAAGAGCAGGTGGAGGACTTCCCGCCGCAGCCGGTGATCACAAAGGACAATGTTACCATGCAGATCGATACAGTGGTATTCTTCTACATTACCGATCCGAAAATGTATGCATATGGTGTGGAGCGTCCGATCCTTGCTATTGAGAACCTGACAGCTACTACTTTGAGAAATATTATCGGCGATCTGGAGTTAGATGAAACACTGACTTCCAGAGAAACCATCAATGCCAAGATGCAGGAATCCCTGGATCTGGCGACGGATCCCTGGGGTATCAAGGTTACCCGTGTGGAGCTTAAGAACATCATTCCCCCGGCAGCCATTCAGGAGGCCATGGAGAAGCAGATGAAGGCAGAACGTGAGCGCCGCGAGGCTATCTTAAAGGCAGAGGGCGAGAAGAAGTCCATGATCCTGGTAGCAGAGGGAAATAAGGAGTCTGCCGTTTTAAATGCGGAGGCTGAAAAAGAGGCGGGCCATCCTTCGGGCAGAAGCAGAGAAGGAAAAGAAGATTAAGGAGGCTCAGGGACAGGCGGAGGCTATCCGTACCGTACAGAAGGCTACGGCAGAAGGAATCCGCTACATCCGGGAAGCGGGAGCCGATCAGACCGTGTTGCAGCTTAAGAGTCTGGAGGCCTTTGCGGCGGCTGCCAACGGCAGAGCCACCAAGATCATCATTCCTTCTGAAATCCAGGGAATTGCAGGTCTTGTAAAGTCAATTGCAGAGGTAGCAGGAGACGGAGCTGCTGAGAAGTAAGCAGATAAAGAGATAAAGTACCCGTCAACGAGGAGATAAACAAATGAGTGCGGAGCAAAAAGTCCAAAAGACAAAAGCAAATGGAATTACAGAGGGAAGTATTTTCGGACAGCTGCTGCTGTTTTTCTTCCCTATTTTATTCGGAACCTTTTTTCAGCAGCTTTATAATACGGCAGATGCTGTGGTAGTAGGCCGCTTTGTGGGAAAACAGGCTCTGGCGGCAGTAGGAGGAACCACCAGTACGCTGATCAATCTGATGGTGGGCTTCTTTGTGGGTCTGTCCAGCGGCGCTACTGTGGTCATCTCGCAGTATTACGGTGCAAAAAAGGCCGACAAGGTTCACTGGGCCGTACATACCTCAGTTGCTTTTTCGGTCATAGGAGGCGTTCTTTTTATGGCAGTAGGACTTGTGGGGGCCAGATGGGCTCTCACAGCCATGCATACACCTGAGGACGTAATGGATCATGCAGTAACCTATATCAGGATCTATTTTCTGGGGATGGTTCCTAATCTTCTGTACAATATGGGAGCCGGCATTCTCCGTGCAGTGGGAGATTCCAGACGGCCGCTGTATTTCCTCATCGGAAGCTGTTTTGTAAACATTATCCTGGATGTGGTTTGGTGGCAGTGCTCCGGATGGGAGTGGCCGGTGCTGCTCTGGCAACCATTTCTTCCCAGCTTTTTTCAGCGATCCTGGTAATTCTCTGCCTGACCCGCACACAGGATATGTATAAGGTGGAGTGGAGAAAAATCCGTATTGACAGCCGGATGCTGCAGAGGATCATACGCATCGGTATTCCGGCGGGAATGCAGTCTGTAATGTATAACATTTCCAACATTATTATCCAGGCCGGTGTAAATAATCTGGGAACAGACAATGTGACTGCTGGGCAACCTACGGAAAGGTGGACGGCCTGTACTGGATGATGATCAATGCTCTGGGAATATCCGTTACTACCTTTGTTGGACAGAACTACGGAGCAAGGCGGATGGACCGGGTGAGAAAGGGAGCAGGCGCCTGTATGGTGATCGGCGTGGTGCTTACGGCCATTGTCTCGACAGCGCTGTATTTCTGGGGATACCTGTTTATTGAGCTTTTACCTCGGATCCTCAGGTACAGCTCATCAGCCAGAGCCTGATCCGTTTTATGGTTCCCACCTTTATTACCTATTATCACCATTGAGATCCTTTCCGGTACCTTAAGAGGCGTGGGTGATGCCTGGATGCCTCTCATTATTACCGGTGTAGGCGTGTGTCTGGTGCGTGTGATCTGGATTATTTTTGCACTGCCGCATTTCAATACCATTCTGCAGCTGCCTTTTGTTATCCTATGACCTGGGCTTTAACCTCAGCAGCCTTTGCGGTGTATTATTACTTTTTCAGCAGCCTAAAGAGGATAAACTTAAAGAAAATTTTTTTTAAAGCATCAGTATAAATAGGAAAATGGCGGAAAAACTTCCTGTATCAGTAAAAAAGCAAAAGCAGGAGGTTGGCTTATGACGTCAGGAGAGGTTATTTTCAATAATGTGGAGGAAATTGTGCACTTTGTGAATCAGGCGGAAAAGATCCGCTGGGATGTGGATGTCTGTCTGGGAAGTTGTATTGTGGATGGAAAATCCCTTTTGGGGGTTATGAGCTTCGGTACAGGCAAAAAACTTAAGATAGTGATCCACAACTAAAGAAGAAAGGGAAGCAGTGCCAATGATACAGGAAATCGGTGAAGGCAGGTTTAATCCTGCTATATGAGAAAAAATCCGCAGGAGGATGATATCCTGCTTCATTATGAATACAATAAGGTAATGCTTATCAAGGAGGAGGACGGATACCGTCTCCCTGCTTTTAGGGATTTAAAGGGAGGGGAAGATGCTGTGGAAAGCGTTTCATACCTCTTTTCTATTGATTCCAAAGGGTATTATCTGGCAGATACGTTTCAAATGCCGGAATTTGGCGGCTTTGTTATGGAGGGACTGCAGATCTTCCGCTCCTTTGAGCCCGTGGAGGACGGCTTTGCGGGAATTACGGGGAGCCAGATTTACCGTTGGAGAGAGAGCCGCAGGTTTTGCGGCTGCTGCGGGGGAAAAATGGCTCCGGGAGAGAAAGAGCGTTCCATGGTATGCTCTGCGTGCGGCCATACAGAATATCCCAAGATCAGTCCGGCAGTGATCGTGGCGATCCGGAATGGGGATCGGCTGCTTATGTCCAGGTATGCCAGGGGAGCTTACCGTCATTATGCTCTGATCGCAGGCTATCTGGAAATCGGAGAGACCTTTGAGGACTGTGTGAAGCGGGAAGTAATGGAAGAGGTGGGACTGAAAGTCAAAAATATCCGTTACTATAAGAGTCAGCCATGGGCTTTTTCCGATACGGTGATGATCGGCTTTGTGGCAGATCTGGACGGAGACGATACCATACGGCTCCAGGAAGAGGAACTGTCGGAGGCCGGCTGGTTTACAAGGGAGGAGATCATAGAGTATCCGCCCTATATCAGCGTAGGCCATGAGATGATGAAAGCATTTAAGGATGGAAAAATCTAATGAAAGAAAAAAAGTACATATTATTTGATCTGGATGGCACTCTGACCGATCCGAAGGAGGAATTACAAAGGCTGTCCAGTATTCTCTGGCACATTATGGCATAGAAGAAACAAATCTGGATATGCTCTGTCCCTTTATAGGTCCGCCTTTAAGGGATAGTTACATCAATTTTTACGGTTTTTCCCAGGAAAAGGCCACAGAGGCTATTTCCGTGTATCGTGAGTATTTCTGCCGGGAGGGCTGGGCGCAGAATAAGGTGTATCCGGGAATACCAGAGCTTTTGGGAGCATTGAAAAATGCGGGAAAGAAGCTGTATGTGGCGACCTCCAAGCCGGAGCCCTTTGCAGTTCAGATCTTAGAGCATTTTGGGCTGGCTGGATTTTTTGACGGCATCGGCGGTGCTGATCTGGAGGAAACCCGCGTGAGAAAAGGTGATGTGATTTCTTATGTAAGAGAGCGCTTTGGTCTTTTAAGGGATGAAACAGGCCGTGATCTGGCGCCAGATATCGTGATGGTGGGAGACAGGGAGCATGACATCATAGGAGCTGGGGAGCAGGGGCTGGAGAGCATTGGCGTGCTCTATGGTTACGGAAGCCGCAGGGAACTGGAAGAGAGTGAGGCGGCACGGATTGCAGAGTCGGTAGAAGCGCTGAGGGCAATTCTCCTTGGTGAAATGTTATAACTTCTGTTCATAATTGCCATTCCTATTATACATTTGACAAATAAAATAATGGTTGCTATGATAAAAACTAATATATGGCACAGGGAATTTTCAGACAAATCCTGCTTCTGGCAGGGATGGGAAATGACCGGCTGATATGGAGGAATAAGATATGATGGATGACAGAATCGTGTTGTCGCTTCTGGTAGACAATACGGCCGGCGTTCTGGCCCGTGTAGCAGGCCTGTTCAGCCGCCGGGGCTACAACATTGAGAGCCTGACCGTAGGCGTCACTGCAGATCCGAGATATTCCAGGATGACCGTTGTTTCTCTGGGAGACCAGACGGTTCTTGAGCAGATCAAGAACCAGCTGGACAAGCTGGAGGACGTAAGAGACATTAAGGAATTAAAGCCGGATCGTTCCGTATACAGAGAACTGATGATGGTTAAGGTAAGGGCAAGCGCTCAGGACCGCCAGGCCATCAGTGCGATTTCCAATATTTTCCGTGCAACCATCGTAGATGTGGGAAGGGATTCCCTGACGGTCATGCTGACAGGAGACCAGTCAAAGCTGGATGCCTTATCAATCTGTTAGAGGATTACGAGATTCTGGAGCTGGCCCGTACCGGACTGACCGGACTGGAGCGGGGAAGCGAAGATATCCGATACCTGCCATAAAATACAACGTCTCAAGGAGGATATTTATATGTCAAAGATCTATTATCAGGAAGATTGTAATTTATCCATGCTGGATGGACAGACCATTGCCATCATCGGTTACGGCAGCCAGGGTCATGCCCATGCGCTGAACTTAAAGGAATCCGGGTGCAATGTGATCGTAGGCCTGTATGAGGGAAGCCGTTCCTGGAAGAGAGCCCAGGAGCAGGGCTTTGAGGTTTATACAGCGGCAGAGGCTGCAAAAAGGGCAGATGTGATCATGATCCTGATCAATGATGAGCTTCAGGCGGACATGTATAAGAAGGACATTGAGCCAAACTTAAAGGACGGCGCTATGCTGATGTTTGCCCACGGCTTTAATATCCACTTTGGCTGCATTAAGCCGCCTAAGAATGTAGACGTTACCATGATCGC
>ENA-OPYY01000589-OPYY01000589.1-human-gut-metagenome-genome-assembly--contig:-NODE-589-length-10887-cov-1.109201_pt1 | contig 10887 bp, 11 predicted proteins | sample MGYA00242472_ERZ504481 | MGnify/ENA primary metagenome ERZ504481 (study PRJEB26092, sample SAMD00036265) | human gut metagenome | host: Homo sapiens | study: EMG produced TPA metagenomics assembly of...
GTGAAAATCGAAGTGACATATACACTGACTGAAGATGACACGGTGAAAATTGAGTACTACGCTGTGCCGGATCAGGACACGATTCTGAATATGACAAACCACAGTTACTTTAATCTTGACGGGCATGAGAAAAAGGATGTGCTTGCCCAGCGTGTCTGGATTGATGCAGATACATTTACGAGAGCAGATGCAGAATCGATCCCGACCGGAGAGATCGTTCCGGTGGAAGGAACACCGATGGATTTCCGTTCCGGCAAGATGATCGGCGAAGAGATTGAAAGCGATTATGAGGCAATCGGCTTGGAAATGGATATGATCACAACTGGGTACTGAACCATCCGGGTACTTACCGTAAGGTGGCAGAGATGGAAGGAGCAGAAAGTGGTATTGGAATGGAAGTGTGGACGGATCTTCCGGGTATGCAGTTTTACACTGCTAATTTTGTGGAACATGAAGAAGGAAAAGAGGGAATCTGCTATGGAAAGAGAAGCGGTGCATGTTTTGAGACGCAGTATTTTCCGGATGCGATCCACAAAGAGCACTTTGAAGGTCCAGTTTGCAAAGCCGGCAGCACATATCATACAACAACGGCATATCATTTACAGTAAAGTAGGTACACATGGGAAAATCAGTATATATTGCGGAGAAGCCAAGCGTCGCACAGGAATTTGCAAAGGCATTAAAATTGAATACAAGACGAAAAGACGGATATCTGGAGGCGGACAGTGCAATCGTAACATGGTGTGTTGGACACCTTGTCACGATGAGTTATCCCGAAGTATATGATGCGAAATTGAAGAGATGGAGGCTGGATACGCTTCCGTTTCTTCCAAAGGAATTTAAGTATGAAGTCATTCCGGCGGTTGCAAAGCAGTTTCAGATTGTAAAGGAACAGCTGACAAGAGAAGATGTGGATACCATCTATGTATGTACCGACTCCGGACGAGAAGGAGAATATATTTACCGTCTGGTAGAGCAGATGGCAGGAGTGAAAGGAAAAGTGAGGAAGCGTGTCTGGATCGATTCCCAGACAGAGGAGGAAATTCTTCGTGGGATCCAGGAGCAAAGCCACTGGAAGATTATGATAATCTGAGTGCATCTGCTTATCTGCGGGCAAAAGAAGATTATCTGATGGGGATTAATTTTTCGAGATTGCTGACACTAAAGTATGGAAACAGCATCTCGAATTACTTGCAAACCAACTATACAGTGCTTTCGGTTGGACGAGTGATGACATGTGTTCTTGGCATGATCGTCCGGAGAGAAAGGGAAATCCGCGAGTTTGTCAAGACACCGTTTTTTCGTGTAATCTCTACGGTTGATGTGGAAGGACAGACATTTGAAGGTGAGTGGAGGGCAGTCAAAGGCTCACGGTATTTTGAATCGTTTGACCTCTACAAGGAAAATGGATTTCAGAAGAGAGAGAAGGCCGAGGAGTTGATCGCTTATTTGAGTCAGCCGCTTCCGCTCACTTGTGAGATCCTCTCCATCGAGAAGAAAAGGGAGAAGAAAAATCCGCCGTTGTTGTTCAACTTGGCAGAGCTTCAAAATGAATGTTCCAAACGGTTTAAAATCAGCCCGGATGAGACACTCCGGATTGTACAGGAACTCTATGAAAAAAAAACTGGTTACATATCCGAGAACTGATGCGCGTGTGCTGTCGACTGCGGTTGCAAAAGAGATTCATAAAAATCTGAATGGTCTTTCCAAATATGAGATGGCAGGACCGTTTCTATCTGATATTTTACGGTTTGGAAGTCACAAAGGGCTAGAGAAAACTCGCTATGTCAATGACAAGCAGATTACAGATCACTATGCGATCATTCCAACCGGACAAGGACTTCCTGCATTGCAGGCTGTAGCACCGACTGCCAGACAGGTATATGATCTGATTGTCAGACGATTTTTAAGCATCTTTTATCCGCCGGCAGTATATCAGAAAGTAAGTATTGTGACCAAGCGGAAGGAAGAACAGTTTTTCTCTTCTTTTAAAGTACTTGCAGAAGAAGGGTATCTGAAAGTAACAGGTGTGCCGGGGACAAAAAAAAGGGGAGGATGCAGACGAGGACAATGAAAATCAAGATGAAGGTCTATTTTCTCTTGTACAGAAACTGCGGAAAGGGATGCAGTTAAATGTGCAAGGGTTTCAGATTAAAGAGGGGGAGACATCTCCTCCGAAACGATATAATTCTGGTTCGATCATCCTTGCGATGGAGAATGCCGGACAGCTGATTGAAGATGAGGAACTGCGTGCGCAGATAAAAGGAAGCGGCATTGGCACAAGTGCGACGAGGGCAGAAATTTTAAAGAAGTTGATACATATTAAGTATCTCGCGCTGAATAAGAAGACACAGATCATCACTCCGACGCTTCTCGGGGAGATGGTGTTTGATGTAGTTGGACATTCGATCCGCTCTCTTTTGAATCCTGAGTTGACAGCGAGCTGGGAGAAAGGCTTGAACTATGTGGCAGAGGGAGAGATTACCCCGGAGGAATATATGGTGAAGCTGGAACGGTTTGTACAGAATCATACAAATGGGGTATTGGGATTGAATAATCAATATCAGCTGCGCGCCTGCTATGACAGGGCTGCTGGATTTTATCAGAAACCGAAAATGACAGCAAAGAAAGATGTTCATTTCAAACAGAGACATGGGAAACCAGATTAGAAGATGGAAAGGAAAGAAGATATGGAGCAGATGACAGTAACAGAACTGTATACATTGAAAGAAACTATTGCCAGTGAGATTTTTGCGGGAGTGACATATCCGTGGGAAGTGCTTCCAAAGATTGGAGCATTTATCGTGAAACTTGGCAGCACATTGCCAGAGACGGAATATGAGAAGATAGGAGAGGATATCTGGGTTGCAAAATCAGCAAAGGTTGCAGCAACTGCAAATATTCATGGTCCGGCGATCATCGGAAAAGAGGCGGAGATCAGACATTGTGCATTTATCCGGGGAAATGCTATCGTGGGAGAAGGAGCTGTTGTGGGAAATTCCACAGAGTTAAAAAATGTAATTTTATTCAATAAAGTACAGGTACCGCATTATAATTATGTTGGCGATTCAATTCTTGGATACAAATCTCATATGGGTGCCGGGGCAGTGACATCAAATGTAAAGTCAGATAAATCACTTGTGAAAGTGAAAGTCGGCGAGAAGACGATTGAGACTGGATTGAAAAAATTCGGGGCAATGCTGGGGGACGAGGTGGAAGTCGGCTGCGGAAGTGTGCTGAATCCAGGAAGTGTGATTGGAAGTCATACAAACATTTATCCTCTTTCCATGGTGCGCGGAGTGATTCCAGCGGGAAGTATTTACAAAAAACAAGGCGAGATTGTCGCAAAACAGTAAGGGGCTTCCTAAATAGAGAAAAATTGTGTATAATAAAGCTGAAACGCGATTGAAAAGCTGCGGCTTGTGTAGAAGAAAGAGAAAAAGTCTAAATAAAAGGAGGACGCTTATGTTACAGGATGATTATGTTACATTTGAGATTGGAAAGGCAAAACATATTGCATTAGTTGCACATGATGGAAAGAAAAAAGAACTGGTAGAGTGGTGCGATAAGAATAAAGAGATTTTAAAAGGACATTTTCTCTGTGGAACAGGGACGACATCCCGGTTGATCGCTGAAAAAACAGGACTTCCGGTTAAGGGATATAACAGTGGACCGCTTGGCGGAGATCAGCAGATCGGTGCAAAAATTGTTGAGGGAAATATTGATTTTATGATCTTTTTGTGGGATCCGTTAGAAGCGCAGCCACATGATCCAGACGTGAAGGCACTTTTGCGTATCGCAGTCGTATATGACATTCCGATTGCAAACAATCTGGCGACGGCAGACTTTATGTTGCATTCAAAATATATGAATGAACCATATAATCGAAAAGTAGAGAATTTTAATAAGACGGTGCAGGAGAGAGTAGAGAAGCTGAAATAGCAGGGGAAATCCCTGCTATTTTAGCTATCTCATATCCTGCTTGTGGGGACTGGCAGTACAGAGAAAATCAATAAGAATGAAAGGAAGAAACATGGAACAAAACAATAAAAATTATCTAGAATATCTTGCAGAATTATATCCGACAATTGGAAAGGCATCCACAGAGATTATCAATCTCCAGTCGATTTTAAACCTTCCAAAAGGAACTGAACATTTTATATCAGATATTCACGGAGAGTTTGAGGCATTTTCACATGTGCTGCGCAATGGATCAGGAGCGGTTAGAAAGAAGATTGATGATGTGTTTGGCCATACACTGAGTACGGCAGAAAAGTGTGCGATGGCAACTTTGATCTATTATCCGGCAGAAAAGATTGCTGAGATCAAAAAAACAGAGCCAGATATGGAGAACTGGTACAAGATCACATTGTATCGATTGATTGAAATATGCAAGACAGTCTCCTCAAAATATACAAGATCAAAAGTGAGAAAAGCACTTCCGGCGGACTATGCATATGTCATTGAAGAACTGATCACAGAGAAATCAGAGGTGCTGAATAAAGGTGCGTACTATGAATCAATCGTCACAACGATACTGGAGATTGGAAAGGCAGAAGATTTTATCATTGTGATGTCAGAGCTGATCCAAAGACTTGTGATCGATCATCTGCATATTATCGGCGATATTTTTGACAGAGGACCCGCACCGGATAAAATTCTGGACTGTCTTATGACGTATCACTCGTTTGATATCCAGTGGGGAAACCATGATATCCTTTGGATGGGAGCCGCTGCGGGAAATGTAGCATGTATTGCGACGGTGATCCGAATCTGTCTCCGTTATGGCAATCTAGATCTTCTGGAAGATGGATATGGTATTAATTTGCTTCCGTTAGCTGCATTTGCAATGGAAATCTATGGAGAAGACCCCTGTGTATGTTTCGCTGTGAAAGGGAGAGAGGGAAAAACAGATTCCTCCTCTCTGTTAGAGAGAAGAATGCACAAAGCGATTACGATAATTCAGTTTAAACTGGAGGAAATGCTTCTGAGGGAGCATCCTGATTTTGATATGGAAGACCGATGTTTTCTTGAGACACTCGATAAGAAGAAGGGAACTGTGATCATACAGGGAAAAGAATATCGGTTAAAAGACAAGAGCTTTCCTACGATTTCTGAAGAAGCACCATATCGTTTAAGCAAAGGTGAACAGGAAATCATGGAGAAACTAAAAACAGCGTTTCAAAACTGTGAGAAACTGCAAAGACATGTTAAGCTGCTTTTAAAGAACGGAAGTCTTTACAAGGTGTATAATCACAATCTGCTCTATCATGGGTGTATTCCGCTGGAAGAAGACGGCAGCTTTGAGAAGGTCAATATTTTTGGAACATTTTATCAGGGGAGAAAGCTTTATGATGTGCTTGAAATGTATGTAAGAAAAGCTTTTGTTGCCTTGGAAGAAGGTGAGCGAAAGAAGGGACAGGATATTTTATGGTATCTCTGGAGTGGACCGAAATCTCCGTTGTTTGGAAGAAGCAAGATGGCTGCATTTGAAAGGTATCTGATTGCAGAACCGGAAGCACATTTGGAAAAGAAGAATGCATATTACCGATTTTTAGAAGAGAGTAGTACTGCTGAGCGGATTCTGGAAGCATTTGGTCTTGAGGGGGAAGATGCACATATTATAAACGGGCATGTGCCGGTGCATCAGAGCTCAGGGGAGAGCCCTGTAAAATGTGGTGGTAAGGTATTGATTATTGACGGAGGATTTTCAAGGGCATACCACAAGGAGACCGGAATTGCGGGGTATACTTTAATCTATAATTCTTATGGCATGACACTGACAGCACATGAACCGTTTGAATCGGCAGAGATGGCGATCCATGAGGAGAAAGATATCGTTTCTAGACAGGTGGCAGTAAAATATACAGACAGGCGTCAGCTTGTCGGGGATACTGACAATGGGAACAAGATGAAAGAGAGAATTGCAGAATTAAAAGAGCTGATCCGGGCTTACAGGGAAGGAGAACTCAAAGAGAAAGAACGGTAGGAACAGTCATAAATCTTTCACACAATGCTTACAATGGTAGTAGACGAAATCAAAGGGAGTTGTAAAATGAGAACAATTCTGGCAGTAGTATTGAGCGTTATTTTATGTACCGGGACTGTCTGCGCGATGCCGCCTGACGGGAAAGTATTGCAGGAAGAGGTAGAGTCAGAAAAGAAAAATGAGCTGGAACTGACAGCACAGTCCGCCGTTTTGATGGAGGCATCTACCGGAAAAATTATTTATGAGAAACAGAAGGAGGAGGAACGCCCGCCAGCAAGTGTGACGAAAGTTATGACGATGCTTTTAATCCTGGATGCAGTGGAGGATGGAAAGATAAAGTTGGAAGACGAAGTAACTGTGTCAGAGTATGCAGCATCCATGGGAGGAAGCCAGGTGTTTCTAGAACCCGGAGAAGTGCAGACGGTAGATACGATGTTAAAGTGCATTGCAGTTGCAAGTGCGAATGACGCATGTGTGGCGATGTCCGAATACATATCCGGAAGTGAGGAAGCTTTTGTAGAGCAGATGAATGCGAGGGCAAAAGGGCTGGGGATGGAGCATACTCACTTTGTAAACTGCAATGGTTTGGATGCGGATGGACATCTGACGACTGCTTACGACATTGCACTGATGTCCAGAGAATTAATTACAAAGCATCCGGAGATTGAAAAATATTCTATGATCTGGATGGAAAATATTACGCATAAAACAAACAAGGGAACAAGCGAATTTGGTTTGTCAAACACAAATAAACTGGTGCGTCATTATCCATATGCCACAGGGCTTAAGACCGGATCCACAAGTAAAGCAAAATTCTGTATTTCTGCCACGGCAAGAAAGGATGGGATGGATCTGATCGCGGTGATCATGGCGGCGCCGGATTCTAAGATGCGCGTAAAGGATGCGACAACACTTTTAAACTATGGATTTGGAAAATGCACAAAGTATGTGGACAAAGAAAAAGGTGGATTAAAGGCGGTAAAAGTGGATGGAGGGACAAAGGAAAAAGTGAGGATCGAGCCGGAAGCAATATTTCAGTATGTGGATACGACCGGAGCAAATTTGTCTGAGATACAGAAAAAACTAGTGTTAAAAAAAGGGCTTTCTGCACCGCTAAAGAAGGGAACAACGGTAGGAAAACTTGTGTATACACTGCAGGAAGAAACAATTGGAACTGTGCCGGTCAGAACAACAGAGAAGATAGATAAGATTACTTATGGACATGTGCTGAAAAAGGTGCTGAAAAGCTTTTGGTTGTAAAACGCTGAGAAAAATTATATAATGGAAGACAAATCAGCATTGCTGTGAGATGAAATGAGACAGTGAAAGAGGATAAGGGAACAGATATGGAAAGAGAAATTGTAAAGGTCCTAGAGATTATTGCGGTGGCAGCAGTTCTTTGTGTATTGGAGATGATACGTGAAATCCACACATTTAAAGTCACACATTATACGGTGACAGCCCCAAAGCTTGTGGGGGAAGAGACAAAGTTTGTCCTGCTAAGTGATCTTCACAATAAAGTATATGGAAAACATAATAAAAGACTGCTGTATGCAATTACAAAGCAGAGACCAGATGCAATTCTGATCGCAGGGGATATGCTAGTGGGGAAAAAGGGGGTATATCCAAAGCCAGCGATGGAATTTGTGAAATCACTTGCAAATATCTGTCCGGTATTTTATGCGAATGGCAACCATGAGCAGCGGATGAAGGAAAATCCGGCAAATTATAGTCATGTCTATGAGCGATACAAGAAAGAGTTGAGTGCAGAACAGGTAATCTTCCTTGAAAATCGTTCGGTTGTACGAGAGTGGAATGGTGATCTGTTTACGATTTCCGGATTGGAGATTCCGTATGAGGGGTATGCAAAAAGGAAGTATCACAAAGTGACAGAAGCGGAGATTGAACAGCGGATTGGAAAGGCAAGCAGGGCAAGTTATCAGATTTTAATCGCCCACAATCCGTCACATGTGCCGGCATACAAAGAGTGGAAGGCAGATCTTGTTGTTTCAGGACATTTTCACGGAGGCTGGTAAGGCTCCCGTTTCTTGGAGCTGTCATTACGCCACAGCTTAAGATCTTTCCGCGTTACAGTGGGGGGATTTACAGAGAAGGGCAGACAACGACGGTTGTAAGCAGAGGGATTGGAGAACATACGATACCGGTTAGGCTGTTTAACACACCGGAAGTAGTTGTGCTGCATATGAAAGGAAGACAGTAATGGGAATACCAGTAAAGCTGCAAGTGTTTGAAGGGCCACTGGATCTGCTTTTGCATTTGATTGACAAAAATAAGATTGATATTTATGATATCCCCATCGTGGAAATTACAAGACAGTACATGGAGTATATCCGTGAGATGGAACGGACAGATTTGAATATTATGAGCGAGTTTCTTCTGATGGCAGCGACTCTTTTGGATATTAAATCGAAAATGCTTCTTCCCAAAGAGGTGAATGAAGAAGGGGAGGAGGAAGATCCTAGGCAGGAGCTGGTGGAACAGTTGCTGCAGTATAAGCTGTACAAATATATGTCTTATGAACTTCGGGATCGGGAAATGGATTCAGACAGAGTGTTATTTAAGGAGGCTGCCATCCCACAGGAAGTGCAGGAGTATACCGAACCGGTAAATCTGGATGAACTTCTGGGAGATTTGGATCTTCGCAGGTTGAATCAGATTTTTCAGGAAGTGATGCGGAAAAAGGCAGATAAGATGGATCCAGTGCGCAGTAAATTTGGAACGATTGAAAAAGAAGAAGTGACGCTCTCTGATAAGATGTCCTATGTGGAAGAGTATGCAATGTTGAATGGGTACTTTAGTTTCCGTCAGCTTCTGGCAAGACAGCGCAGCAAGATGCATGTGATTGTCACGTTTCTCGCGGTACTGGAATTGATGAAAGTAGGTAAGATACAGATTACACAAGAAAAAACATTTGCGGAGATTATGATCACTTCTATGATGTAGCATGGCAAAAGAGAAGTGAAGCATTAAAAAGGAAAAATTGTACGATAACAAGAAAGGAACAGATAGTGTGGAAAAGAAAACTGAGAAGGAACTGCTAGGGGCTGTGGAGGCGATCCTTTTTGCAATGGGGGAGTCCGTGAGCCTTTCAAAAATTGCATCTGCGATCGGGAAAGATGAGACAGAAGCAAAAAGACTTTTGGAAGAACTGAAAAAACAGTATCAAAAGAAAGAGCGGGGAATCCAGTTGATCGAACTGCAGGATTCTTATCAGCTCTGTACAAAGCCAGAGTTATATGACTATCTGATTCAAGTTGCGAAACAGCCGAAGAAACATGTGCTGACAGATGTCCTGCTGGAGACACTCGCAATCGTGGCATATAAGCAGCCGGTTACAAAAATTGAGATCGAGAAGATCCGGGGAGTGAAGTCAGACCATGCGGTGAATAAACTTGTGGAATATGATCTGGTGTGTGAAGTGGGGAGGCTGGATGCGCCGGGGAAACCGCTGCTATTTGGCACAACCGAAGAATTTTTGCGACGATTTGGAGTGCAGTCGGTGGAGGAGCTTCCAAGCATTGCACCAGAGCAGCTGGAAGATTTTAAAGAAGAGGCAGAGCGGGAGATCAAAGATCGACTGGATGTCTGATTAAAAGAGATTCAGATGGACATATTCGGGAACTTCTAATCATACAATGAACTAACAGAACAACAGGTGTATGCTTATGAAGAAAGTTTTGATCGGAATTTTGACAGGAGTTTTGCTGGTCAGTTCCCCTGTCAGTGCGAAAGAAGAGATAGAACAGTTATACGCCCAGTCAGCGGTTTTAATGGACGCGGACAATGGGCGTGTTTTATTTGAAAAGAACGGTTCAGAAAAAAAGCCGATGGCGAGCACGACAAAGATCATGACATGTATTCTGGCATTGGAGGAAGGAAATCTTACAGATGTTGTGAATGTGTCAGAAAATGCGGCGAGACAGCCGAAAGTACATCTGGGGATGCAGATGGATGAAAAGTTTTATCTGAGAGATCTTCTATATTCCTTGATGTTGGAATCGCACAATGACAGTGCAGTAGCAATTGCGGAACATATTGGGGGGAGTGTGCAGGCATTCGCGGATAAAATGAATGCGAAGGCAAAAGAAATCGGATGCAGGGATACATATTTTATTACACCTAATGGGCTGGATGCTTCGGATGACAACGGAGAACATTCAACGACAGCGGAAGATTTGGCCAGGATCATGAGTTACTGTATTTTGAAATCTCCGAAGAAGGAGAGCTTTCTTTCAATTACTCAGAAGGGAAGCTATCATTTTATGGATGTAGATTGCCATCGTTCGTTTTCCTGCCAGAATCACAATGCGTTTTTGACAATGATGGATGGAGCGTTATCCGGAAAGACAGGATTTACCGGGAAGGCGGGGTATTGCTATGTCGGCGCGCTTGAAAGCCGGGGAAGAACATTTGTGGTTGCCTTGCTTGGATGCGGATGGCCGAACAATAAAGGATATAAATGGGCAGATACCAAGCGATTGATGACATATGGGATGGAAAATTATGAGCTGCGGGAGGCATTTGCCGGGAAAGAACCCCTCCGTGATGTAACTGTGAAGGCGGGAATTCCTACCAGCGGAAATCTTTTTGAGAAAGCACATGTTCCGGTAAAGATTGAGAAGATTCAAAACAGTCCGGTGGAAGTTCTTTTGCACCGAGAAGAAGAAATTGAAACTGTTGTAGAATTGCAGGAAGAAGTGCAAGCGCCGATTGAAAGATATGAGAAGCTTGGAACGGTTCGCTATATTTTGGACGGGGAAGTACTTCAGCAATACCCGATCGTAGCCCAGGAGAACGTCAAAAAAATAAATTTTCGATGGATCTTTCAAAAAATCAGCGGATACTATTTTTTGAATGAAGACGGAAGATTGTAAAAA
>ENA-OPYY01000590-OPYY01000590.1-human-gut-metagenome-genome-assembly--contig:-NODE-590-length-10841-cov-1.114523_pt1 | contig 10841 bp, 15 predicted proteins | sample MGYA00242472_ERZ504481 | MGnify/ENA primary metagenome ERZ504481 (study PRJEB26092, sample SAMD00036265) | human gut metagenome | host: Homo sapiens | study: EMG produced TPA metagenomics assembly of...
AAAAATTTTCTTTACAAAATAAGCAGCAAAATGCAGGAGGAATAATCAATGAACAAAACACAAAAGAAACTCGTCACTTTATCAACCATACTTGCCATCGGTTTTGGTATTTATCCTGCCGCAAATGCAATGCACATTATGGAAGGCTATCTTCCAGTTACTTATTGCATCGCATGGGGCATTCTCTGTATTCCATTTCTGATCGCAGGATTCTTCTCTCTGAAGAAAACAATTCAGGAACACCGGAAGACTCTGATCCTTTTAGCAATGGCAGGAGCTTACGCCTTTGTTTTATCTGCGCTGAAAATTCCATCTGTCACAGGAAGCAGCTCTCATATGACAGGAACGGGACTTGGTGCGATCTTGTTCGGACCATGTGCCACCGGAATTTTAGGACTGATCGTCCTCCTATTTCAGGCAGTACTTCTCGCTCACGGAGGTCTTACGACACTTGGAGCAAATACATTTTCCATGGCAATCGCCGGTCCGCTTCTGACATTTGGAATCTATAAGCTCTGTCAGAAATTAAAACTGAATCGAATGGTCACAATCTTTCTTGCGGCCTCTCTCGGCGATTTATTTACTTATTGTATTACAAGCTTCCAGCTTGCTCTCGCCTACCCTTCCGAAGTCGGTGGATTTTCCGCTTCTTTAGTGAAGTTCATGGGGATCTTTGCAGCGACTCAGGTGCCGCTTGCAATCATCGAAGGACTTCTGACGGTTGTCGTTATCATGAGTCTGGAATCTTACGCAAAATCTGAATTATCTGCACTTGGATACTTCAAAGGAGGTGCTGCAAAATGTCAAGTAAAGCAAAATCTATCATTATTTTATTACTGCTCTGCGTACTGATTGCCGTAATCCCGCTTACGATGAGCAAAAATAAAGGTTCCGAATTTGGCGGTGCAGACGGCGAAGCAGAAACTGCCATCACAGAATCAACCAGATTATGAAGCATGGGCTTCCCCCGATTCTGGAGCCACCGGGAGGTGAGACAGAAAGTCTTCTGTTCTGTCTTCAGGCCGGGCTTGGTGCAGGAGTCTTTGGATATCTGCTCGGTGTGCTGAGAGAACGCGCAAAACACGAATCCAAAGCAGAATCTCAACCTGCAAAATAAAGACGGACGACCGTTTTTTATTTCCTATATTATCATTTTCCCGGAAAGGACTGTCTATGTTTGAAATCGACACACTTTGTTATCATTCAAAACTAAGAGAGAAAAATGCAGAGATAAAATTTGCTTTCACCGTGCTGACACTGTTCATCTGTGTCTGGAACCGCTCCATTGTGATCGCAGCGATCATCTTTGCAACTACCGGATTTTTGACCGTATGTGTGGGTGGCATTCCTGCTGCCCGCTACATACGGCTTTTATGTATTCCGTTTTTCTTCCTTCTTTTGAGTACTTTGACAGTGGTCATTAATTTTTCAAAGACACCATTGTCAGGATATGCGATCTGCCTCGGAACTTTTTACATCACAGCCGGAAAGGATACGATTCTCTTTGCCGTTCAGATTTTCTGCACCGCATTCGGAGCTGTGTCCTGCCTTTATTTTTTATCACTTTCCACACCGATGACCGATTTGATCGCCGTTTTAGAAAGACTGCACTGCCCTTCTCTGTTCATCGAACTGATGCTTTTGATCTATCGATTTCTCTTTGTTCTCGCCGAGCTTGCCTCTTCTATTTCCACAGCCCAGAAGGCACGGCTTGGCAACCGGAATTTTCGCACTTCCTTTTCTTCCTTCGGTGCACTTTTATCCGTTCTGTTCATCCGTGCCATTCAGAAATCGGGCAGGCTGTATGATGCTATGGAATCACGCTGCTATGATGGAACAATTCGTGTTCTCCATCAACAGTATCCTGTTAAGAGAAAAGAACTCTTTCTTTGCATCGGTTACGAACTATTGTTACTCTACTTTTCATGGAAAGGACTGCCATAATGTCAGAAACGATTTTAGAAGCAAAACATTTATATTTCTCTTATGACAATGATCAGACACATTCTCTCAATGATTTTTCATTGAAAATTGAAAAAGGGAAGAAAATTGCAGTGATGGGATCTAACGGTTCCGGCAAATCTACCTTTTTCCTCTGCTGCAATGGAATCCACCGCCCTTCTTCCGGAAATCTGTTTTTTCACGGAAAAGAAATCGGTTATTCCCGCAGAGAACTTCTGGAGCTGAGGAGTAACATCGGTATCGTCTTTCAGGATCCGGATAACCAACTCTTTTCCGCCAGTGTCTATGAAGAGATTTCTTTTGGAATTTTAAATCTCGGCGTTTCAAAAGATACAGCCAGACAGGCGGTCTCCAATATCATTTCCAAATTGGAGATCACACCATTTCAGGAGAAACCGACCCATGCACTGAGCGGTGGACAAAAAAAGCAAGTTGCTATTGCAGATATTCTTGTTATGCAGCCGGAAATTCTGATCCTCGATGAACCTGCCGCTTCTCTTGACCCGAAACATACCGATATTGTGCGGGCATCGATCGATCAACTTAGCGACAATGATATGACGATTTTAATTGCCACTCATGATGCCGACTACGCATTTGCCTGGGCAGATGAAGTGGTTCTGATCCACGAAGGCAGTGTTTTAAAAAGCGGGACACCGCTTGATGTTTTTTCAGATACAGAAGCACTGGCACGGACCAACTTAAGACCGCCATCGGTCCTTCCGCTTTTTCAGACACTGTGCAGGAAGCATATTTTATCAAAAGAACTTCCTGTCCCAAGAACTTTAACAGAACTTGAACAACGACTGGAAGCATTACCCGATGATGCAAAAAAAGCATCCAGTAAATAAACAATCACCGAAAGCAAACCATATTTTCATCCATATAAAGTGAGGACTGTATTATGAATTTTATCGAAAAAAAAGCAATCCTTGTTGTCAGCTTTGGCACAAGTCATGAAAACACCCGCGCAGTTACGATCGATGCGATTGAATCTGAAATCGCATCCGCTTTTCCGGACTTTGCGATTTACCGTGCATGGACAAGTGGGATGATCATCAAGAAAAATCCTGAAGCGTGACCATGTGAAAATCTTCACCGTAAGCGAGGCGATGGAGCAGATGCGCGCAGATGGGATCACAGATGTCATTATCCAGCCAACCCATGTTATCAACGGAATTGAGAATGATCTGATGAAAGAGCATGCCCTCTCTTTCCGTGACGCTTTTCGCTCCATCCGGTTTGGGACTCCACTTCTGACAAGCGAAGCAGATAATCGGGCCGTGATCGCCGCAGTGACCGAGACGTTCTCGTCTCTCTCCCCAAAAGATGCTCTCGTACTTATGGGACATGGAACTACACATTACTCCAATGCAATCTATGCTGCTTTGGATTATCAATTCAAAGAGATGGGATATCCAAATATCTTTGTCGGAACAGTAGAAGCTTATCCCGATATGGATACGCTGCTGCGCCTCGTTGATCAAACCCACCCAGAGCAGATTTATCTTGCTCCTTTTATGATCGTTGCAGGGGATCACGCTGTAAACGATATGGCTGGAGAAGACGAAGATTCCTGGCAATCACAATTTCAGTCACTTGGATATCCGGTGACATGCATCTTAAAGGGACTTGGAGAATATGAAGCGATCCGTAAAATATTTCTCCAGCATATCGAAGATGCACTGGCAGAAGCATAGGCCATTTTAGAGCTGTATACTCCCTGGTGATCTCAAATGCAACACACGCCTTGTAAGGCTGCTTTTCAGTCTATACAAGGCGTGTGTTTCTCTTTATTTTCCATCTCTCTCAATCATATACAACAGTGCATTGCAGATACAAGCTGCAATATTGCTTCCCCCTTTTCTTCCTCTTGCCACAATATATGGCACTCCAGCTTCCATAATCAGCTCTTTGGACTGCACCACATTGACAAAACCTACCGGAACTCCAATGACCAATGACGGAGAAATTTTCTTTTCCTGAATCAATTCATAGAGGCGCACAAGCGCTGTCGGAGCATTCCCTACTGCAATGATCGGATGTCCTCCTAATTCTGCCGCCTTCTCCATGCTGACTACCGCACGTGTCTCTTTTCGCTCTTTGGCCGCAGCCGCCACGTCTTCCTCTGCCATAAAGCAATAGATTTCCCCTCCTAGTTTCTGCAAGATTTTTTTATTGACCCCTGCTTTTCCCATATTTGTGTCAGTGATGATCGCTTCTCCCCGCCTCAGCGCAGCGAGAGCTGTTTCCACCGCATGCTCTGAGAAGACCAGGTTGTCTGCGTAATCAAAATCTGCACTTGTGTGGATACATCTTTTAATAATCGGCTCGTGCAATTTCGGAAAGCTCCGCTCACCCAGTTCTTCTCCTATGATTTCAAAACTTCTCTTTTCGATTTGTGCCGGTTCTACTTTTTCTAATGCAATCTTCATCGATATCTCCTTTTCTCAGTTTTGACAGATTCTATATTCCTGTCTCCAAAATCTCATAGATTTTTTCCATATCCAGATGTGCACGCAATCCTTCTGCGAGAAGATTATACTGCGTTTCTTTAAAAGCTGCAAAATCCACTTGTTCCAAATCGGAAAGTGTAATCCCCTTTTTCTCTGCAAGCGCTTCTAAGATTGCCGGCACAACGCCTTCCCCATCGAAAATGCCATGCACATAAGTGCCATATACATTTTCTTTCCAGCATCCATCTGCCTTCTCCCCTTCTTTTTCTAGTTGGAATGCTTCTCTTTTATGGGATGTTTCCTGTAATTTTGTCAGCGTCTGCCCTCGACATACGGTTTGTCCCATATGCACCTCATATCCATAAAGCGGAATCCCCGCAAGCCTTTTTAATGTTCCTCCCGGCATACTAAAGGTTCCTTCCACCCTAGTTCTTGTCTTTTCTGTGGAAAATACAGTATCCACCGGAAGCAGTCCCATCCCCTGGATCGTTCCTCCAGCCTCCATCTGCTCGGGATCTTTGATCGTCTCCCCAAGCATCTGATATCCTCCGCAGATCCCGAAAATAACTGTCCCTTTTGCGTGTGCTTTTAAGATTGCTGCCTCCATACCGCTTTCCCTAAGCCATCTGAGATCTTCCATTGTATTCTTGCTGCCTGGCAGAATGATCAAATCCGGCTTCTGCAATTCTCTCACATGTTCCACATAGCGGACAGACGCTTCCTTTGCTACTTCCAACGCATTAAAATCTGTAAAATTAGAAATCCTCGGAAGACGGATCACGGCGATATCAATCTTTCCTGCCGCCTCTTTCATCCAAAACCGTTCGGTCAGACTGTCCTCATCGTCTAACTGCACCTGCAGATACGGAGCAACTCCTACAACCGGAATCCCTCCTTTTTCTTCCAGCATCACGACACCCGGATCCAAAATCGTCTTATCTCCCCGGAATTTGTTGATGATCAGACCTTTGACCATCTGTTTTTCCTCTTCCTCCAACAAAAGAAGTGTCCCAAGAAGCTGTGCAAACACACCTCCACGATCAATGTCTCCCACGAGAAGAACCGGCGCTTTGGCCAATTTTGCCATACCCATATTCACAATATCATCTTGCTTCAGATTGATCTCCGCCGGGCTTCCGGCACCTTCGATTACGATGATATCATATTCTGCCTCCAATTTTTGATATGCGCGCAGAATATCTGGGATCAGTTGTTTCTTATAAGCAAAATAATCTCTGGCCTTCATCGTACCGATCACTTCTCCATTTACGATGACCTGAGATCCCATATCGTTGGTCGGTTTTAAGAGAATCGGATTCATCCATACAGACGGCTCAATCCCTGCTGCTTCCGCCTGCATTACCTGTGCTCTTCCCATTTCCAGACCATCTTCTGTGATAAAGGAGTTCAGTGCCATGTTCTGTGATTTAAACGGCGCACACCGGTATCCGTCCTGCTGAAAGATCCGGCACAGCCCCGCCGCAATCAAACTCTTTCCTGCACTGGACATCGTGCCCTGTATCATAATTGCTTTTGCCATCTTTCTATCCCTTCTATCAGCTTTTTATTTTCATTTCTCGTCCGCACTGCCACACGATAAAACCCTTCCGAGAGCCCTGGATAATTCTGACAATCCCGGATAAGAATCCCCTGCCTGCGGCACCCTTCACACATCCCTTTTTCTCCCCGAAAAAAAATATAGTTTGCCTCAGATGCGTAGCATTTCATCCCAAGCCGGATAAGTTCTTTTCTGAGATATGCTTTCTCTTCCCGAATCAACGCTTTTGCTCTTCTTACATACGCATCCTCTTCCAATGCCGCAATTCCTGCCGCCTGAGCCGGAACCGAGACATTCCACGGCTGCACTGCCTGTTCCATTTTTTCTAGCAGTTCCTTGTTTTGGCAAATTCCATACCCAAGCCGAAGCCCCGGAATTGCGTAGCGCTTTGTGAATGCTTTGAGAAGAAACAAATTTGAGTATAACCCTGTCATTTCCTTTAATTCAAATGCTTCCGCCTCCTCTACAAAATCGAGGAAACATTCATCTACAACTAAAAAAATCTGTTTCTCTTTACACCGGTTCAGAATCTGTATCAGAAGATCTCTCTCCGTCAAAACTCCGGTCGGATTGTTTGGATTACACAAAAATACCATATCTATCTCCCCGGTCAGCACCTGCAAAAAGTCTTCTGTGAGCCGGAATCCATTTTCTTCTGATAGTGGGTAATAGAAAACTTCACAGCCTGCTGCCAGAAGCGCCTGCTCATATTCTGCAAATGTCGGTTGCGGCAGGAGCGCCCGCTTCGGTCTGAAACTGTATCCAAGCGCAAAGATCAGCTCCGCCGCACCATTTCCAATGATCAGCGCCTCTTCTTCCATCTGCTCTGCCCATCCAAGCCTTTTTTTTAACTCTTTGCACTGCACATCCGGATAATGTGCGATGTCATTTACACACGCTGCCACCGCCTTTTTTACACTGTCCGGTGGTCCCAGCGGATTAATATTTGCCGAGAAATCGATACAATCCGGATTCCGGTAAACATCTCCTCCGTGGATCAGTTTTTTCATATTCTCTTCTCCTGCCTTTCTTCTCTTGATACTTCCATCTCTTTTTCATACTTTCTTACAGACAAATTCCTATATACAGCATAGTAAATGCAAGCACTGCGATCACCGCTGTTCCATACAACATCTGATTTGCCCTCCGGATATCTTCTGCCTCTATCTTTCGTTTGTCATCTCCGATTGTCGGCTTTTCATATAATTTTCCAAAATACCATGCATTTCCCGCAAGCTGCACTCCAAGCGCCCCTGCCATGACAGCCTCTGTCTGAGCAGAATTCGGGCTGGCATGATTTCTTCTGTCTCTTCTGTAAATTCGGATCGCATCTTTCCAGTGATGCCCTTCTACCGCCGCCGCTGCAACCATAAACCATGCAGACAGCCTTGCTGGAATGTAGTTGACAAGATCATCCAGTTTGGCGGCGCAAGTTCCGAAATTTTTATATTTCTCATTTTTGTATCCAACCATAGAATCCATGGTATTGATTGCCTTATAAAAGTAAGCTCCCACACCTCCTGCAAGCATCATATAGAGCAGTGGCGCAATCACCCCATCGGAAGTATTTTCTGCAACTGTCTCTACCGCAGCTTTTGTGATTCCCTCCTCGGTAAGCGCGGCAGTATCTCGTCCCACAATCATCGAAACAGCCTTCCTCGCCCCCTCGACATCTTCTGCCTGTAATCGTTCATAGACCTTCATACTTTCTGTTTTCAGAGATTTTGTCGCCAGCATCTGCCAGCACATACACGATTCCAGGATAAATCCTGCTGCAGGATGCAAACGGTATGCGAGAAATAAAAGCCCTCCCGGAATCAGAACACACCCGCTCACAATGCAAAGTACAAGTACTCCTCCCGCCATCTGTTCCCCTCTTTTTGTCTTCGGGAACCACGCCCGCAGCCACTTCTCGCAGGCAGTGATGGCATTTCCGATCATACAGACCGGATGATACATCCATCTTGGATCACCAATGCAAAGATCCATAAGAAAACCCGTCAGTACCGCAGGTAAGATCCAATTTCCCATTCTTTTCTAACTCCTTTTCTATATAAATAGAATATCCGCACAGATTTTTGACATGCCATTCATAAAACGACTTTTCAAACGCTGTGACGGTCTCCATCAAATTCATAATCACACCACCGTGTGTCACGACAGCGGCAGACTTTTTTTGCTGCTCTTGGCAGACAGAAATCACTTTCTTCCAGCCCAAAAGACACCGGCTGCGAAACCCCTCCCTGCTTTCTCCACCGGGAAAAGGAATCGTTGCATTGCTGTCGATCCACCTCTGATAAGCTTCTGTTTTGGACAGTTCTTCTGCATTTTTGCCTTCAAAGATTCCAAAATCACACTCTCTTAATTCTTCTATAATATAAATATCCTGGTCGGGATATAAAATTTCTGCCGTCTCCACACAGCGCTTCAGCGGACTGGAAAACACAATCTCCGGCCTCTCATACATACACTGTTCTGCCAGTTTTCTTCCTCTCTCACTAAGCGGTTCATCGGTGATCCCGATGTATCTGCGCTCCTCATTGCCCCTTGTCATTCCGTGGCGGACCAAATCGATCCGCATCGGTATTTTCTTCTGTTCTAAATTTCTTTCTTTCATATTTCTCCATCAATTTACAAAGAATCTATCACTGTTTCTATTTGTCGTCTTGTGCGATTTCTATTTCCCTTCCATCTTATTTTAGTACAACTGGAATTCCACAGACAACCCGAGTGACCTCGTCGGCATGTTCTGCCAGCTCTGTACAGATTCTTCCGGTCAGCTCCCGCCAACTGCGGTCAAATGGATCGATCGGCACAATTCCATAACCGAGTTCATTTGTCACAAGAACAACCTGGGGATTTTCCTGCAAAAGCTTTGGAATCAGCTGTTCTCTTACATACTGCTCCTTTCCTTCCTGCAGCAGCCTGCGCAAATATAGATGAAAATCTACCATTCCTTCGCAGGAAAAAATTTCTTCCTCAGGGCAAGTCTCCCCGTTTGCCCATTTTTGAATAGAGTCATGTTCTTCCGCATAGGCACGCTTTCCCTGATAGGCTCCTCCAATCACTAATTTCATCTGCTCTGCCTCCTTTTATCTCTTCCATCGTTTTATTGGAAAATTCCTCCACCGATCACTGCCGACAACAGAATCCCCAGTTCACAGACTTGCAGAAACCATCCTGCCAGATCTCCAGTAATGCCGCCGAAATTTTTGACAGACATTTTATAATAGTAGAAAAATATCCCCCGGCTGCCACAACAGCCAGAAGCCCTGAAAGTTTTCCGACCAAAATCATCAGCACTGCAAGCATCACCAAATAGACGGCCATTGTATTTCGTACAATCTTCTTTTTTGCACGATCGGCAAACATCGCAGCAAGTCCGCTTCCTTTTGCCATCGGAAAAGTAACGATAGAAAGTCCGCTTAAGCTTCTTGACATCAAAAAACCAAGTCCGACTACCGGGATGAGCTCTGTCCGCAGACTCGTCATTGCACCACAAGTCAAAATCAGATAGACGGCACACGAAAGAATCGCAAATGCACCGGCATGAGAGTCTTTCAAAATTTCCAGCCGTCGCTCCTTTTCCTGCCACGAGCTGAGCGCATCACACGTATCCAGAAACCCATCCATATGAATCCCTCCGGTCACAAAGATCGGAAGCACTGTCAAAATTGCCGCATAAAACAATTCGTGATAATAGATTCCGCAACTTGCCAGCCACTCTTTTACATTCCACACTCCCGCAAAGAAAAGTCCGATCACTGCGCCGATCCATGGAAAGAAGCACATGACATACCGCATATTTTCCTCCGTCCAGTCGCTTTGTGGAACAGGAAGCTTTGAGTACATCGAGCATGCGATTTTAAAACTTTCATTACAGTCTTTTTCCCTTTTCCATCTTCCCTATACTCCTTCTTCCTTCTTTGCTTTTAACTTCCACGGGATTCCATAGATAACTTCTGTAACCTCATCTGCCTCTGCAGCCAGTACCTGGTTGATCTTCGCCAACTGTTTTTGATACTGTATCGTATCGGGATCATAGACGATCCCATCAGAAAATACTTCATTTGTCACAAGGACCAGATGCGCTGCCTGCTTTTGGAGCATATGGATTCCCTGGAGGATTTCTTCTACTGCCCGCTCCTTCGCCCCATCCTCAGAATACATTTCATTTGCCAGGAGGTTGGACATACATTCCAGAAGTACTACACATTCCTGTAGTCTTTCTCCAGTATCCCAGTGACCATCTGAATATTTTCCATCTGTGCTTTCCGATGGCAACCGTACTGCTTTCAGGTTTGTATAACATTCAATTGTCTCAAACTGTTTTTCTGCCCGCATTGCCCGATGTCTTGCAATTTTTTTCTTAGATTCTTCCCCGAAAGGATACATCGTCGCAATATAATACCGTTTTTCTCCAAGTTCCATTGCCAGCGCTTCCGCAAAAGCAGATTTTCCGCTTCCGCTTCCTCCGGTCACAATCTGAAACATCTACTTCAACTCCTTATAACTTTCTATCGAAATCTCCCCGAACGTACTCATCTTTTTGTAAACGTCCTCCGCCATCTGAAGCAACGGAAAAATCGCTACCGCTCCAGTTCCTTCTCCAAGACACATCTCACATGTGAGCAGTGGCTTCTTGCCCAGCGCTTCCAGTATCATCTGCATCGCCGGCTCCTTTGACAAATGTGAGGCTAGCATATATGACTTGACTTCCGGGCAAATAGTCGCTGCCAGAAGAGCTGCCGCTGCCGAGATAAATCCGTCGATGATCACCGGAATTTTCTTTGCCGCCCCTCCCAGAAAGACGCCTGCCATCCCTCCGAGATCAAATCCGCCCACTTTTGCAAGAACATCGATCC
>ENA-OPYY01000592-OPYY01000592.1-human-gut-metagenome-genome-assembly--contig:-NODE-592-length-10772-cov-0.821794_pt1 | contig 10772 bp, 11 predicted proteins | sample MGYA00242472_ERZ504481 | MGnify/ENA primary metagenome ERZ504481 (study PRJEB26092, sample SAMD00036265) | human gut metagenome | host: Homo sapiens | study: EMG produced TPA metagenomics assembly of...
GCCTGTATCTCCATCCCTCTCATCCGGGTCCATTCCTCATCCAAGGTATGGGCCATATACTGTCCCAGCTCCCGGCTCCTGGATGTGACGTAGGATATCCTGGTGCCGTCTGCTGACATCTGGTTGATGGATGTCTGCAAAGCCTCCAGGAATTCCGACAGGTACTGCTCATTGATGGAGTCTATTTCCACATGGTCTGCATTCTTTGGAATGACCTCAGCGTAAAATTTAATGGGGTCTGTCACTTTGATGGAATACGTTCCATGGGCCCTCAGGAACAGCTCTGCATTGTAAAAGTTGTCAAAATAATTCACTGGGTTGCGGGTGCCGAATTTAATTCCCTTTATCTCCTGAAGGTTGACATAATATACCTTCTGAGCCCCCGGTGTCACGCCACCGAAACGGATACGGTTAAATGACTCCTTCAAAGCCTCTCCAAACTGCCCGTTAAACATGGAGGGCATGGAGGAATGGCTGACCTTGTAGTAGCCTTCCTCCGCCGTATAATCCACTATTTTTCCGCCGTCCACCAGCATCATAAACTGGTTGGGATACACATGGATGACGGAACCGTCTGACACAATATCAGATGAACCCTTTGTATTAGATCCCTTTCCCCTGCGCACCTGGACGCCCCGGACAAAGACGGTTCTGTCCCCCATATCATCCGGCTCTACGGCCTCCAGCCACTGGTCTGCCAGGGCTCCTCCCACTGCTGTGGTAACTGCTTTAATGATTCCCATGATTAATCCCCTTTCTTAGCTGCCTTCTTCTGTCTGCGCCTGCGCTTAACCGGCTCCACTGCCTTGATGGCACCCAAATCATAAGCGCTGCTATGGACAGCTGAATCACAATGCTGATGATAATCCAGTTCTCCATCACAAAACCAGTGGACTGCATACCAAAATATCCCGCCATCTTGGCTGTGGGCGCGCTGCCTCCCATCTGTCCGTTTATGATTGTATAAAATGTAGCCGCAGGATTAATAAGCAGCAGATAAATCACATTTCCTGATGATGGTTTGACCACATTTTCCCCGAACCCATAAGCCACCACTGAATTATTTATATTCATGGAGGACAGGGAGAGCGAAAACTTATTTATGAAGTATGTCCCGGCCACCACGGCTATCAGCACTCCGTAGGTAACTACCGTGGATATGGTTGACCGCTTGAACAGGGCTGAAAAACAGATTCCCAGGCTTCCCGCAAAAAAGGCCACTGTTATATAGCACATAAGAAGGGACAGGATGTCCTGCCAGGTGATTCCTCCATAGACAAATACCATGGCCACTGCCGGGAAACTGGACACAATCAGCAAAAGCAGCGTGCTCAGCGCGCTCATCAGCTTCCCAATTACCACCTGTGACGCCGTCATCTGGGTGGTGAGCATCAGTTCCAGGGTCTGCCTCTCCCGCTCCCCGCTTATGCTGGCCGCTGTCACGGCCGGCACTATAAAACATCAGCAGTATAAACTCAATGGTGGTGACGAACTCATACATATCCATAAAAGCTGCTGTACTGGATAACCTGCTGTGGACTCTACCTGGGCCACGGCGGAATACATGTTGAGCAGTGTGACCATGGACAGGATTCCGTTGAACAGCACGATAATGAGGGGCAGCCGGATACTTCTGGAACTGACCTTCATCTCCCGGCTATAGACCGGATTTTGCATCATAAGACAACACCACCCTTTCCTCTTCATGTTCTGTCAGCTGCATAAATACGGATTCCAGGCTTCCCTTTTCCCGGGTGAATCCGTTAACCAGCACATCGCTGTCAATGAGCTGCTGGAGCAGCAGGGCCTCGTCCTGGGCATCACCTGCAAACCGTACGCATATATCCTGCTCCCGCAGGGATATGGTCTGCACGCAGGGATGGCTCTTAAGAATGGACAGCGCCTTGTCTATGTTGGTGAACACAGATATAACCAGCGGGTTGGAGGTATTGACCCTGGACAGGATATCGTCTATATTTCCCTCCAGCACCATCCTCCCCTGGTCTATGATTCCTATATCCGTACAGAGCTCGGACAGCTCAGACAGGACATGGGAACTGATTACTATGGTTTTACCCGACTCCTGGAGCTCTTTTAATATCTCCCTGAACTCAAAACGGGTCCTGGGATCCAGACCTGAAGTGGGTTCATCCAGTATAAGGATGGCCGGATCGTGAATCAGGGCCCTGGCCAGGCACAGCCTCTGCTTCATACCCCTGGACAGTCCGTCCACAAAGAAATCCAGCTTATCCTCCAGCCCCACCTGCTCCAGCAGGGCCGTATATCGTTTCCTTGCCACCAGACCGTTTATGTGGTGGCAGGCCGCAAAGAATTCCATGTATTCCGACACGGTCAGGTTATCGTAAACCCCGAAAAAATCAGGTACATAGCCAATCATGGATTTGAGCTTTCCCAGGTCAAAACGGGCGTTCATGCCGTTTATGGTAATCCTGCCTTCCTCTGCCTCCAGGAGTCCTGTCATGATTTTAATGGTAGTGGTCTTTCCGGCTCCGTTGGGCCCCACAAACCCATAGAGGGCGCCGGTCTCCACCGTCATGTCCAGGCCGCTTAATGCGTGGTATTTTCCGTATATCTTGTGTAATCCTCTTATCTCCAGCATTATTTACTCCTTCCTGTGACAGTCAGTATGGGCAGCATGATATTCCAGGTGTAATCGCCTGTGGCATCGTACACATACTTGATGGTCAGGGTGTTGCCCGGAGACAGGTATGGCTCCAGATCTTCCCTGTCATAGGACTGGACATGGGTATCCATGGAATCATAAGTGCCGGTATTGTAATTATAGAAATACATATTGCCGGCAAAGGTCACCGTGTAATAATACCGCATGCTCTGCACCACCTCATCGCTCATCTGGTGGAAGGACAGCTTCTCCACCTCGATGTCATTTCCCAGATAATACTCTAACATAACCGGAGTCAGGCCGTACATGCTGTTGTTGGACTCGTAATACTCGCCGGACAGCACATTGGGCTGCTTCTGAAGCGCGGACCTGTATATCATGCCATCCTGTTCATAGTTGACATCAATAGAGGATGTAAGCAGGGTGGAACCATACGTCTCATAATTGGAGGACTTTAAAAATTCTGTCTCCTCCTTCTCATTGCTGAATCCCAGTACCCTGGCCTCTGAATGGTAGCCTGACAGATAGCTGCCCATATAGAAGGACAGGAGGTTGGTCCTCTCCAATGCCTGCACATAAGCCGCATCCCGTATATCCTTATCCTCCTTATAGCGGGAAGCCCCTGTAATCTGCTCTGCCATGGCATAGCCGAAATTAGTGATTCCGTATATGACCTTCATGCCGTCCAGGCTTACAGTCTCACCCGGCTCCATGTGGCCAATGAGAATCATCTGATTATACAGAAGTATGGCCACATTGTCCACTTCCTGGCTGTAGTTGTTGGTCAGGGTTCCCGTCACCTTACCGTCAAAGGAATTTACATCGCCTGTAAATCCCTCCTGCTGTCCGTTTTCCGTGCGGCGCTCCATCATAAAGAACTTGGAGTTGAACGCGCCCACATTGTCGGACCTGAGCCCTGGTTCCCTCCTCACCGTAATGTATGGTTATGGACGGCGTCTCCTCACCCGTAAATTTGGGCAGGGGCCCCATATTGTAGTAAGCGCTTCCCGTAATGGGGTACAGGGTGTATTCCGGATTCAAAGTTACGGAGTACGGTTTATTATAGGGAGCCCGCATGTTGATGAATGTGGTTTCCGAAATCTCATCCCTGTCCGTATCCTTTATGGTTGCATAGGTAAAGAAGGGGCCTGTGAACCTGGTGCTCATCCCCATGAGAAGGACCATGCCGGTACAGCACAGGGACAGAATCCCCACAGACAGCTGGTAATACTGGCGCATCCCCCTCTGTTTCCAGAAGAAGTAGAGGCCGGGTCCGGCCAGGGCCACATAGGCCACTGCCAGGGTCACATACAGCCCCACCTTTGGAAGGTTATTGATATTGCCTGTATTAATCAGTCCCTGGACTGACCAGAACTGGCTGGATGTGCTGCCGTCCATGGCGCTGGCCAGCCCGTTTATCTTATCTTCACCCAGAAGGGTGGTAAACAGATTGTCAATATAAGAGATATTGGCCTGGCAGAATTCCTCTATGTCCACGAAATCATACATGGCCACGGCTACCAGTCCGCTGCCAGCTGAAACCGATGAGAGGACGGACAGCTCATCGCTGCCCAGCACCTCGGTGCCGCCTTTCAGCATGACATCCGTGCAAACCAGGGGGATGGAGGCGCCTTCCGGCCGGTCCACCGCGTATTCCACACCCATGTTGATGACCCGTTCATCCGGTTGGGGAAGAGGCTGCTCCAGAAGTTCCTTTCCAAAGCCCCTCAGGGTATCCTCTCCTCTTTCCCCGGTTCCTATGAGCAGAACGCCGCCTTTGCGGACCCACTCCCACACAGCCTCTATCTGCTGACCTGACAGTTTTCCGGAATCAAAATCCGTTATCAGCAGCACATCCAGCTGGTCCAGGCCCAGTTCCGACGCCGGCAGAGTGGCTGCCGTCATCTCGATGGTCTTGGTCCTGAGGTACTGTAGTTAATGCCCACACCATTAAAATACAGAAGCTCCGCCGGGTTGTCACTGAGTACGCCGATAAAAAGCTCTGCATTCTCCAGGTTCAGATTCAGCTTCAGACGTTTGCTCAGCACCTCATTTCCATTCTCATCCAGCAGGCGCACATACATCTGGTCCACCCTTGCCCCCAGCGATATGCTCACTGATTTGTTCACTGTTTCCCCCCGGGTTCAATTTCAACCGGATACTCATACCGGTATACATCATAATCCAGGTTCATGTTATATCCCTGGAAGTCCGACTCCATGGCCAGAATACACAGGGTTCCATTAAACACCTGGCCGGACTGGCTGGACAGCTCGATTTTAAGGGGCAGGAAACGGCCGCTTTTCGCAGTATTCTGATAACCGTAGACCACGTCCATGGCCACCGGTGATTCCACGGTTTCCTCCTTGGCAGCCGTGCTGTCCGTCCCCAAGGCCTGGGCTCCCAGGGACTGGACCGTGACAGACGCTGCCAGCATTAAGCCAAAAAGGGTGCTTTTCAGCGCCCTTTTTATTTTCTCTGGAAATATCCGCATGTTACACTTCCTCATCCTATATTCTCCGTTCAAGTCAGCTAATGGTTCCAAAATTCTCTTTATTGATGTCAAAATTCACCTGAAGTTTTACCGTGAACACGGTGCCGTCCAAATCGCTGGTCACATTGATGGTTCCCCCGTGCATGTCCACTATTTCCTTTGCAATGGCAAGTCCCAGGCCCGTGCCCCCCGTACTGCTGGAACGGGACTGTTCCACCCGGTAAAACTTGTTGAATATCAGAGGCAGCTCCTCCGGCGGTATGACATAACCGTAATTTGTAATGGAGACCGTCACCACATCCTCCTGGGCCAGTATCTTTACCAGGACTCTTTTTCCGTCGGCGCCATACTTGATGGCATTGCCAATCAGGTTATCGAACAGACGGGCAAGCAGATTGCCGTCAGCTGTTATGATTTTTACCGGTACATTGCTCTGCAGATCATATGACAGGTTCTTTTCCACAAAGTTCGGGTATGCCTCCTCCAGAAGCTGTCCCAGCAGTTTTACCACATCCAGCTGGGATACATGCATGGATATCCTGCCATAATTGAGCTTGGTAAACCCAAACAGATCTTCAATCAGCTTTTCCAGTCGCCGCGCCTTTCCATATGCAATCTCTATGTACTTGTGCTGCATCTGCGCCGGTATCTTACTGTTGCCGGCCAACAGCTCCAGGTATCCGATGATGGATGTAAGGGGTGTGCGCAGGTCGTGGGCCACATTGGTTATGAGCTCGTTTTTGGTGCGCTCCGATTCCCTCTCCTTATCCATCAGTTCCCGTATATCCTCCACCATCTTGTTAAGGTTGGCAGCCATACTGGAGAACTCGTCATCCCCAATCACATCAATGGTGGTGTTCAGATTGCCTTCTGATATGCTCTGAACCGCATCTGATATATTGCTGATATAGCGGATATAGGGTTCCTGCAGAATCATAAACGTCACCGCGAACAGCACCAGCCCGGATACCACATAGACCAGCACCACCGCCACATGGTAATCCAGCACAGCCTGAAGCAGGCGGTTCATACGTCCGGACTCTTCCATGTATCTGGCGATCATGGACACGTTGGTCACCAGAAATATTTCCACCAGACAGGAAATGACAGCGCTGTACAGAATGTTGGTAACAACCCGGGTATGGTAGCGCCTGCTCATATCACTTTTCAATTTTGTAACCTACTCCCCACACTGTGGTGATGATTTTATTCTGTCTGGTGTCCTCTTTCATCTTACCTCTCAGGCGTCTGATATGTACCATGACCGTATTGTTGGCCTCATATACCTTTTCATTCCACACCTTCTCGAATATCTCGTCGGTGCTGAATACCTTGCCCGGGTTGGAAGCCAGCAGGTACAGGATATCGAACTCAATGGGGGTGAGCTTGATTTCCTCATCGTCCACGATTACTTTATGATTATCCTTATTAATGGTCATTCCCTTAATGGTAATCTCGTTATTGGCCTTTTCCTTGGAAGCGCTGTTTGGGTTTAACTGGGTGTAGCGGCGCAGCTGTGATTTGACCCTGGCTGTCAGTTCCAGCGGGTTAAAGGGTTTCACCACATAATCGTCCGCCCCTGTCCCCAGCCCTAATATCTTATCTAAGTCCGTGGACTTGGCGCTTAGCATGATAATCGGAATGTTGTTGGTTTCCCTTATCTTCTTGCACATCTCCAGGCCGTTCATCCCCGGCATCATAATGTCCAACAGTACCAGGTGTACCTCTTCTTTGGAAATAATTTCCAGCCCTTGGCAGCATTCTCCGCCTTAAATACTTTATAGCCATCACTTACAAGATAAATCTCAATCAAATCCGCAATCCTCTTTTTCATCATCTACTACCAGGATATTTATATCGGGCATGATGTCCCCTCCTCATATGTTAACTTATATGACCTATTCTAACATAATATATCAAGGTTTTCCTTACTTTTTTCTTGAAAAATTGTGGGAATTTCTGTTACAATGCACCGGACCTCCCTATAATGGTAATATCTTCTTTCATTTGTATACATTAAATAAAAATAGACTGAAAAATAGATTTTTTTGCAAATATTTGTGTTCTGTCACAATGGAAAAGGAAGTAAATTATGATATAATTATTTCATAAATATTATAAAAATTTTATAAACTTTTAGGAGGTGAGGATCATCAAGATAGTGACTGTCATGGACAATCTGGCCGGAGAGCAAAAAGCCATGAAGGCAGAACACGGATTGTCCTTTTATGTGGAAACAGGGGATATGCGCATCCTCTTTGATTTCGGAGCAGGCAGGCACGCCCTGGGAAAATGCCCTCAGGCTGGGAATCCGGCCGGAACAGGCCGACATTGCAGTGGGAAGCCACGGGCACTATGACCATGCTGCGGGTTACAGGGATTTTGTGGCGGCAGGTCTCAGCTGTCCCCTGGTTACGGGAAACGGGTTTTTTGAAGAAAAGTATGCAAGGAACGGCCTGAAGGCAACCTATCTGGGAACTGGTTTTGACAGCCTGTTTCTGGAGGAGCACGGTATCCGGCATATGGTGTGCGATTCTGTCCTTCCCATTGGCAAGGACTGCTGGGTTATGGGCGGTATAACACGGTCCCATGACTTTGAGACGGTCCCGGAACGTTTTGTGATACGGGACAAAGACGGGTGGAAGCAGGATTATTTTCAGGATGAGGTCTGTCTTGTACTGGAGGACAAAGGTGAACTGGTGGTAATCGTGGGCTGCAGCCATCCGGGCATACTCAACATCCTGGATACAGTAAGTAAGCGCTTTTCCCAGCCCATACGTGCCGTGGTGGGAGGGACCCACCTGGTGGAGGCTGACCGGGAGCGCATACATATGACCCTGGCGTACCATGAAGGACCTGGGCATCGGACTTCTGGGCTTTAACCACTGCTCCGGGGAACTTCTGCAAAGCATGATGGCTGAACATCCGGAACTGAACACCGTGTATCTGGGCGCTGGCGACTGCCTGTTCCTCTGATACCCGATGCACTTTTAATTTCTTTGATACCATCGGGAATGTATATCACGGCAGGAGGAATGTATGCTAGAATTTTCCAGTATGGCACAGGATTTCGTGGAGGCCACATCCTCCCTGGTGGGAGGACGCACCATCAATATCATGACCGGGAAGGTACTATTATCGCCTCCACGGAACAGGAACGCATCGGTACCTTCCACCAGGCGCGGCTGAGGTCATTGCCACGGGAAAACCGGTTCTTATTGAGACAAAGGATCTGCCCCGGTATCCCGGCGCAAAGGAGGGCTATAACATGCCCATCTTTCTGAAGGACGAACTGATTGGAGTGGTGGGCATCTTCGGATGTGAGGAGCAGATGCTGAACGTGGCCAATCTTCTGAAGGTCTATGTGACACAGCATTTTGCCCAGCAGGCCATGGCCCAGAAACAGAACGTGGAATCTGAGGTCAGAAACCGCCTTCTGAGCCTGCTGCTTCTGGGAGACATCGGGCAGATGGAAACCATTTACCAGCTGTCCGCCCTGATTCCGGTCCAGCTGGCATTTCCTGTAAAGGTCATTATGATACGGGCAGGCAAGCGGAAAAATACCAGGGAGCAGATGAACCATTACACCCAGCTCTTCCAGAACATGATGTGGCAGGGCACCCTGGACCGCTCAAGAGATGTGTTCGGCATCCAGAACAATGACTGCATCATCATTCACAGTGCTCCCAGACATGGGAAAGCGGACGAAGATCTGGACAAAATCATAGCCCAGGTGGTCCGGGAGGAGGGGCTCTGTATTGCTGTCAGCGGCGCCTGCCCACGGCTGGAGGACATTCCGGGCGGTATGAAGGAATCCAACACCCTGATTTCCATGGAGGGCGGACCGGTCCGTAATCTGGAGGACAGTCAGGTCAAAATTCAGTATCTGATTTACAAGTCCCTGATTCACGGCGGTACGAAGTACGCGGAAATGCTGTACCGGAAACTGACAGCCAGCCAGGATGCCAGGCAGGCCGAGGTCCTTCTGGTGACTGCCAGGGTATATTACCAGGAGAACGGCAGTGTGCAGAAGGCATCCGAGCGGCTTCATCTTCACAAAAACACCCTTCTTTACAGGATGAAACGGCTGTTCCAGCTGCTGGACCTGGAAAATGAGACTCCCTTTACCAGGAATTCCTGATTCGTCTGATTTTCATGTATCATCCGGTAGATGATATCACCTAAACATATTTGAGGAGGTTTTACAATGTCAGGTTTATTTATATTCTTAGTCATATTTCTGGCCGTAGTATGTATGGTATTGGCCATATCCAAGTTTAACCAGCACCCCTTCATCGTACTTACGGTTATAGCCATTGCTGTGGGCCTGGTTTGCGGAATTCCCACAGAGGAAGTCATCAACACGGTAAAAAGCGGTTTCGGAAACATACTGGCCAGCATCGGTATTGTAATTCTGGCAGGAACCATCATCGGAACCATTCTTGAAAAAACAGGTGCTGCCCTGACCATGGCCAACACCATCCTTAAAATGGTCGGAAAAAAGAACAGCGTCCTGACCATGGCCATCACAGGCTATGTGACAGGTATCCCTGTATTCTGCGACTCCGGCTTTGTCATCTTAAGCCCTATATCAAGGGCCCTGGCCAGCCAGAGCAATGTATCCCTGGCCGTTATGGCCACTGCCCTGTCAGGCGGTTTATATGCAACCCACTGTCTGGTTCCTCCCACTCCCGGCCCCATTGCCATGGCAGGTACCCTGGAAGCCGATCTGGGGCTGACCATACTGGTAGGACTTCTGGTATCCATACCAGCCACCCTGTCGGCGCTCATCTATGCCAAGAAGGTATCCAGCAAAATTGATATTCCCGCCAACCCTGAGTACACAGTGGATGAGCTGCTTCAGAAATACGGCAAGCTGCCCGGCGCTCTTCACAGCTTTTCACCAATCCTGCTTCCCATCGTACTGATTGCACTTAAATCCGTAGGTGATTTCCCAAGCGCACCCTTTGGAGACGGGGTTGTAAAAATGTTCTTCTCCTTCATCGGTAATCCTGTTATTGCCCTGATTTTAGGCGTGTTCCTGGCTATGACCCTGGTTCCGGCTGCTGAGAAGAAAAATACCTTGTCCTGGATTACAGAAGGTGTCACCAATTCCGCCGGCATCCTGGCCATCACCGGCGCAGGCGGCGCGTTTGGAGCCATTCTTCAGAAACTTCCTATTGCAGATGCCCTGAGCGCTTCCCTTCTGGGCCTTGGCGTAGGCGTATTCCTTCCCTTCATCATTGCGGCCCTGTTAAAGACAGCCATGGGCGCTTCCACCGTGGCCATGATTACCACCTCCGCTATGATTGCCCCGCTGATGCCTGCCCTGGGATTCACCTCCCCGCTGGCAAAGGTACTCGTCATCATGGCCATTGGCGCCGGTTCCATGACCGTGTCCCATGCCAATGATTCCTACTTCTGGGTGGTATCCCAGTTTTCCGATATGGAGACAAAGGATGCTTATAAGTGCCAGACCGGCATGACCGGGGTTATGGGTATCGTGATATTATAGTTGTATTTCTGCTTTCGCTGGTGTTTGTGCATTAATCAGGATGCAAATTTGTTACATGTTGTAAGAAAGAATCCCCAGGGCCGGCCGGGATTCTTTCTTACACGATTCTATCTTGAATG
>ENA-OPYY01000593-OPYY01000593.1-human-gut-metagenome-genome-assembly--contig:-NODE-593-length-10765-cov-1.030363_pt1 | contig 10765 bp, 13 predicted proteins | sample MGYA00242472_ERZ504481 | MGnify/ENA primary metagenome ERZ504481 (study PRJEB26092, sample SAMD00036265) | human gut metagenome | host: Homo sapiens | study: EMG produced TPA metagenomics assembly of...
TAAATCAAAATAAATGTTAAAATCTCTCATAGAAAGTATATAGGGTGATTTCCAATCCCGATTTATAGAGATGTTTGGTTCAGGTAGATATCCAACGGTAATAGCCTCAGAAGTTTGTGATTTTATAACTAAAGGAACAACACCACCTACAGGAGAAATCACTGAAAAATATGAAATTGGAATGATTCCGTATTTGAAAGTGTATAACTTAAGTTTTACTGGAGAATTGTTGTTTGATAATATGCCGCAATATATTTCGGCTGATACCCATAATAAGCAGTTAGCACGTTCCAAAGTTTTACCTAATGACGTGCTAATGAATATTGTTGGCCCACCATTAGGAAAATTTTCTCTTGTTACTGATGAATTTTCTGAATGGAATATAAATCAAGCAATTGCAATTTTCAGAGCCAAAGACAGGGTTCTTCCAAGATACCTTATGGCAGCACTTATGCAACCGAATGTATTACGGCCTTTTTTGGAACAAGCAGTTGGTATTCGACAACTCAATCTGAGTCTTGAACAATGCAGAAATCTCGAATTTCCATTGCCTCCGATAGAAGAACAAAGAGCTTTTGTGGAGCTTTCGGAACAGACCGACAAATCGAAACTGGCAGTGGAAAAGAGCCTGAAACAGTTAGAAATTTTGAAAAAATCACTTATGCAGCAGTATTTTAGCTGATTATTGGGGAGGGATTTATGGAAAAAACAGGAATTAAACAGCAGGTAATTCATGAGATACAGAATCTGGCCCAAAAATATGAAGTCAGAAAAGTGATTTTATTTGGATCCAGGGCCAGGGGAGATTTTAGAGAAAAAAGTGATATTGATTTGGCGGTCAAAGGCGGTGACTTTACTCGATTTTCTATTGATGTAAATGAAGACACATCAACCCTTTTAAAATTTGATATCATTAATTTGGATGAAAAAATACAAGAGGAACTTATAGAGTCGATTCAAAAAGAGGGAAGGGTATTATATGAAAAAATTTGAACATTTTAAATCAAATTTAAGGGTATTAGCTCTGGCAGAGAAAGAGAATCTGTCCAATGAGTTTATCATTGGAGGGATTATTGACAAATTTTTTATTCAGTTTGAGCTTGGATGGAAGGTATTAAAAGAATTACTGAGCTATGAAGGGCAGAGTATTTCCGCCAGCGGATCTCCTAAAATGATATTAAAAACAGCATTTACCATTTATGATTTTATCGATGAAGATATTTGGTTGGGGATGCTAAAGTCAAGAAATGATATGACGCATATTTATGATGCATTAGCGGCCAGACGCCTGGTTGATATGATTTTAAAGCAATATATCCCGGAATTTCAAAAGATGGAAAAGGGAATAGAGCTGTTTTATAAGGATGAAATAGACAATATGTAAAATGGGGCGAAAAGCTGGAGAAGGATGTTGGTATACAAGTAAAGGAGTGTACCACAATGAAAGAACAGCTGATTACTGAGATTACCCGCCAAATGCTTCCATATCTGGATAATTATCAGATGGAACAATTACAGGAGACATTATCGCACTGTTTTTGGGGAGTGCAGGTTTCGCCGGAAGAAGAGACAGATCAGATAAAAGAGAAAGAAACAAATTCTGAGTTGTTGGATATGTTCATTTCAGCAAAACGTGTAGAGGGATGTAGTGAAAAGACATTAAAATACTATCAAGCATCAATCATGAGGCTTTTTTCAACGGTAGATATTCCGGCAATTCGTATGAGAACGGATGACTTAAGAGGATATTTATCGGAATATCAGCAGACCAGTCAGTGCAGTAAAAGTAATATTGATAATATTCGCCGTATCCTTTCCAGTTTTTTTGCATGGTTAGAGGATGAGAATTATATATTGAAAAGTCCGGTACGCCGGATTCATAAGATAAAATCAAACCAGCCGGTAAAAGAAACGTACACAGATGAATCTCTGGAAATCATGAGGGATCAATGCGGGTGTTTGAGGGATCTGGCATTGATTGATTTGCTGTCATCAACGGGGATGCGAGTAGGTGAACTGGTACGATTAAACAGATCTGACATAGATTTTGAAAATCGGGAATGCGTTGTATTTGGTAAGGGAAGCAAAGAACGTCCCGTATATTTTGATGCAAGAACGAAAATTCATTTGAAAAATTATCTTGATAGTCGAACAGATAAAAATCCTGCGCTGTTTGTGTCTTTGATTCAACCATTTAAGCGGTTAGAAATCAGTGGAGTTGAGATACGTCTGCGTAATTTGGGAAGGAAACTGGGAATTACAAAAGTACATCCTCATAAGTTCCGGCGAACACTGGCAACACGTGCTATTGACAAGGGAATGCCGATTGAACAGGTACAAAGATTGCTTGGACATGCTAAGATAGATACCACAATGCAGTACGCAATGGTAAATCAAAATAATGTTAAAATCTCTCATAGAAAGTATATAGGGTGATTTCCAATCCCGACTTTGCGGTGAGATGGAGGTGCCAGCATGAGTGCAATATATAAAAAGTTGGAAGAAGTGTGCGAAATCCTCGATTCTCGTCGTGTACCGATTACAGCAAAGAATCGCAAGACTGGTATTTATCCGTATTACGGAGCAAATGGGTTGCAGGATTATGTAGCAGAATACATATTTGACGATGAATTGGTGCTTCTTGCAGAAGATGGGGGTAACTTCGGATCCAAAGAGCGACCGATTGCATATCGTGTTTCTGGAAAGTGCTGGGTAAATAACCACGCACATGTATTGAAAGCCAAGCCGCTTGTGAATGCAGATTATCTTTGCTATGCACTTATGTTTTATGACACAGAGGGATTGGTCAATGGTGCAACACGACAGAAGTTAACGCAGACGGCAATGCGTCAAATGATGATTCCATACCGTAACATGACTGAACAGTTGCAAATTGCTGATGAAATCAACCAAGTTATAAGGTTGATAGACAAACGAAAAGAGGAATTGAGTCTTCTTGATCAGCTCGTCAAGTCCCGATTTGTCGAATTGTTTGGGGATCCTGTATCGAATCCATACAGTTTACCAGAAGATACATTACCTAATTTAGGAAAATTCGGTCGAGGAGTATCTAAACACAGACCAAGAAATGATATTAAGTTGTTAGGTGGTAAATATCCATTGATTCAGACAGGAGATGTTGCAAACGCTGGATTATATATTACATCTTATAGTAGCACATATTCGGAACTAGGGTTAAAGCAGAGTAAAATGTGGGAAAAGGGTACTCTTTGTATTACGATCGCTGCCAATATAGCAAAGACGGCTATACTGGAATTTGATGCCTGTTTTCCTGATAGTGTGGTTGGATTTATTGGGAACGAGAGGACAAATAATATTTTTATTCATTATTGGTTTTCTTTTTTTCAAGCAATCCTTGAATCTCAGGCTCCAGAGTCTGCTCAGAAGAATATAAACCTGAAAACTCTTAGTGAATTAAAGGTGATTGTGCCAGAAAAAAAGAAACAGGATCAGTTTGCTGCCTTTGTTGCCCAGACCGACAAATCGAAATATCTATTTTACTGCTTAGAATATATACGCAATAATTTCAACGCAATGCTAGAATTTTATATGGGGGGATAAATCAGAGATGGCAAATTTTGAATTTTTAAAGAACCAAAAAGAATATATATTATTTGCAAATGCTGCGATAGAAGCAGAAAAGGTTTATGCGACTTCTCCGGCCATGTCAGCTGTTGGGAGCAGAAAAGCATTGGAATTAGCTGTGAAATGGGTATATTCTGCGGACGATTCCATGCAGATGCCGTATAAGGATAATCTGCAGTCACTGATTCATGAGCCCAGCTTTCGGTTTTCGGTTGATTATCATACCTGGGGTAAGCTTCCATTTATTGTAAAATTAGGTAATCTTGCAGTACATACAGAACGCAGTGTCAGTGCCGGTGATGCCCTTATGTCGCTGCGTAGCTTATTTGAGTTTATTGAATGGGTGGATTACTGCTATGGGCTAAACTATGAAGAACGGTATTTCAGAGAGGAAGAGATTCCAAGAGAAAGAGTGATTGTTGATACCAGGAAGATAAAAGAGCAGGAGAGTCTTCTTGGGGAAAAAGATGCAGAAATAGAGAAGCTTCGCAAGAAAATTGCATCTATGTCAGAACAGTTCACTGCTTCCAAGGAACAGAATCAGCAGAGCCGAAACTTTGAACCGGAGGATATTTCTGAATTTTTAACCAGAAAGAGATTCATAGATGTTGATTTGAAGCAGTTAGGATGGAAATTTGATGGAAGTGATGCCGACGTATGGGAAGAGTATGAAGTGGATGGCATGGCAGGTGTCCTTGGTCAAAAGGGATACGTTGATTATGTGTTGTTTGGGAAAGATGGCTTGCCTTTGGCTGTGATTGAAGCAAAACGGACCAGCAAAGACCCTAATATCGGACGAAAACAGGCGATGCTGTATGCGGATTGCTTACAGAGAAAATTTGGCCGGAGACCTATGATGTTTACCACAAATGGATTTGAGACCTATTTTTGGGATGATCAGAAGAGTCCGCAGAGACGGGTGAGTGAGGTGTTTGGAAAAGAGGATCTTCAGCGTCTTATGAACCGCAGAACGGAAAGAAAGCCATTAAACGAGATTCCGATTAATGATAAAATTACAGACAGGTATTATCAAAAAGAAGCAATCCGGGCAGTATGTGGTCATATTGAGCAGGGATTCCGGAAAAATCTTCTTGTTATGGCAACTGGTACCGGAAAAACAAGAACTGCCTCCAGCCTGACGGATGTATTAAGCCGGGGCGGATATGTGACAAATGTTTTATTTCTGGCAGACAGAACTGCTTTGGTGAAACAGGCAAAGGATGATTTTAAAAACTATCTTCCTGATATGTCTCTTTGTAATTTGTGTTCAAGTAAGGATGATAAAACAGCGAGGATTGTATTTTCTACCTATCCGACCATGCTGAATGCCATTGATGAATGTAAGACAAAGGATGGGCTTCCGCTATTTACGCCCACGCATTTTGATTTAATTATTGTTGATGAAAGTCATAGGTCGATTTTTAAGAAATACAGGGCTATTTTTGAATATTTTGACGCATATTTAGTAGGGCTTACGGCGACTCCAAGGACGGATGTGGACAGAAATACATATGATTTTTATGAAATGGAAGACGGTGTTCCGACCTATGCATACGATTATGAAACGGCTGTCAATGAAGATCATGTGCTTGTTCCGTATTATAACTATGAGGTCAAGACAAAATTTCTGGAAGAGGGAATTACATATGATGATTTATCAAAAGAGGATAAGGAAAGATATGAGGATGACTTTGCTGAGGACGGATATATTCCGGACTTTATTCCTTCTGCTGAACTGAATCAGTTTGTCTTTAACGAAAATACGGTAGATATGGTACTGCAGGATTTAATGGAGCGGGGTATTAAGGTTCAGGGCGGAGATCTCATTGGAAAAACGATTATTTTTGCTCAAAATAAAAAACATGCAGAATTTATCCTGAAACGGTTTAATCAATTATATCCTCAGTATAAAGGAACATTTGCGCAGCGGGTTATCTGTGATGATGCCTATGCGCAAACCATCATAGATGATTTTAAACAGCCGGATAAGGAGCCGAGAATTGCCGTGTCGGTTGATATGATGGATACGGGTATTGATGTTCCGGAGTGTGTAAATCTTGTATTTTTTAAGAAGATCCGCTCAAAAACAAAGTTCTGGCAGATGATTGGCCGCGGCACCCGATTAGCGCCTTACTTAAATTGTGTCGATGGTATAAACGGTGAATATACCGGAAAGAAATATTTCATGATTTTTGATTATTGCGGAAATTTTGAATATTTCAGACAGAAGCCGAATGGAATGGAAGGAAATGATACAAAATCGCTTTCAGAAAATATATTTGGAAAAAAGTGCGGCTGGCTGCTGCCATGCAGGAAAGCACATTTGCAGAGGAGTGTTACCAGGAGTGGAGAAAGGAGCTGGTAACAGAATGCAATGCCCAGGTTCTGGCCCTTAACACAGAGCTTGTATCTGTGCGGCTCAGGCGTGAATATGTAGAGAAATATCGTAAGCTGGGAAGCTTTACCTATATAAGTGAAGGGGCAAAGGGAGAGTTGATTGACCATATTGCACCATTGGTGTATATGAATGACCCGGATGAATATGCAAAGCGTTTTGATAATTTTATATATGGAATGATGATTGCATGTTTGGAAGCGATGCCGTCTTTCAAATATGCCAGAAAACAGCTATGTGAGATTGCAGCATCATTTGAAAAAAAGATAACCATTCCTCAAATTAAAGCCAAACTTTCAATTATCAGGGAAGTTAATACAGACTCCTATTGGGAAGCGAATGATATTTTGGTTTTTGAGAAAACAAGGAGAGAACTTCGTGATTTAATGAAATTCCTCGTTGATGATGCAGAACCGAAAAAACGGATTATTACAAATCTCACAGATCCTGTGATTGATACGACAGAAGGGAAACAGCTGGATCCTGCATATGATTTTGAGGATTACAAAAAGAAGGTAAACCGCTATGTAAATGAACATGGCAATTCCATTGTGATTCATAAGCTTACACATAATATCCCGCTGACCGCAGAGGATTATGAGGAGTTGGAGCGTGTGCTCACAGAAGAGCTTGGAAGTAAAGAGGATTATAAGCGGGAATATGGAGATACACCCTTTGGGCTTCTTATCAGAAAAATTGCAAAGCTTGACCACGATGCGACAATGGAGGCATTCTCTGCGTTTATCAATGATGCATCACTGAATCAGAAACAGATTGCATTTGTACGTAAGATTATAAATCACATGGAGCAGAGCGGTTATATGGAAGACATTAAGGAGCTTATGAAGCCGCCTTTTGATAAGCCGATCAGCTTTGTTAAGCTGTTTGATGCCAAAACAAGAACCGCGCTGATGCAGAAAATAATGGAAATTAAAGAAAATGCTGTTAATATTGTAGCTTAGGACAGGTTAGCAGGGGAAGCTTTAGATAGGGAGGCAGATACCAGATGGCAAAAATGACAGTTTATCACGGTGGTTATACACCGATTGAAATTCCGGAGATCCGTATTGGAAAAAACACAAAGGATTTTGGAAGTGGATTTTACTGCACCATTATTAAAGAGCAGGCACAGCGGTGGGCGAAACGGTATGATACTAAAATTGTGTCTATTTATGATGTGCGTTTTAATTCCGGTTTACAAATAAAAGAATTTAAGGAAATGACGGATGAATGGCTGGATTTTATTATTGACTGCAGGAACGGAAAGAAACATGCATATGATATTGTAATTGGGGCAATGGCAGATGATCAGATTTATAATTATATATCGGATTATCTGGATGGGAGCATTACGAGAGAACAGTTTTGGATATTGGCGAAATTTAAGTATCCAACGCATCAGATTAACCTCTGCACAAAAGAAGCGCTGAAATGTCTCGAATACAGAGGTTTTGAGGAGGTTTTATGATGGAAAATCCAGGCAGAGAATCGGCAAAGGATAACGATCTGTTTTTTACATGCAGCCTGATTGATTATATTGCAAGAAAAACGAAAAATACAAGAGCAGATACCGTAAATGCATTAGGGAAAAAGAACCTTGCGAAAATCTATGATCTGGCGGATGTCTATCACTGTGACAATATAGAGCGTGTGAGTGATGATTTTATCAGAGAATCAGGAATCGAAATGGGAAATTTTTGACAATGTAGCAGCCTGTGGATATGCCATTCCGTCCCATTGGGATATTGGAAAGGTCTATAAAAGACTGATAAAGTCTGTGGCAGAGTGCGAGAAGATAGAAGTGACTGACGCCCTGATAAAGGTCTATAATTCATTTATCAGCAGTAAAATTGATGATTACAACAGCAGTATGTATTATGAAAATCCCTCGTATCTGTTGGAATGTTATCTGGAAAATAAAGTAATCTGACCGTTTGGAGATGCCGGGAAGCCCAGGCGTCTCTTTTTATTTTTCAGACCGGGATTTTTGTCCAAAACATCAAGAAATCCATCCCTGTCCCGTAGTATACTAAACTCCGCATTTATGTGGTTCTGCACACAATCAACAGAAGGCGGTGGCAATATGTACGGTATTCTTTTAAAATTCGGCTGGAGACGGCAGATCCAGTACCGGGCCGGGATGGCTCTCAGGCTGGTGGGAGATATGCTGAGGCTCTATATCAAAGGCTGTATCTGGCTGGCGCTCCTGAAAGACGGTTTTTCGGAGACAGCAGCTTATACTCTGATCAGCCTTCTGATTCTGATCCTTACGGATACCAGGATCAGCGGAGAGCTGGCAGCCGGGTAAAAAGTCGGAATGATCGCAGTGGATCTGATCCGCCCTATTTCCTTAAAATGGTATTTTTTCTTTGATCAGCTAGGGGAGAATGTACTGCGCTTTCTGGCAGAAGGGTTAGTGCTGATTCCCTTTGCTTTCTGTCTTTGGAATCTGCCTCTGCCTCGGTTTCTTCCATGTGCTTTGGTAGTCTGGCTGTGGTTTTCGCCGTGATTTTATGCTACAACATCCAGTATACCACCGGACTTCTGGTGTTCTGGATGAAGGACGGAACCTATACCCGGATGATTACAGACAGCCTGTTTACGCTGTTTTCCGGCCTGTCCATTCCTTTGTGGTTTTATCCTCAGTGGCTGGAGAAGTTCTGTGGTTATCTTCCTTTTCGCCTGACCGTTTATGAACCTGTCTGTATCTGGCTTGGCCGGTATACCCATGCAGAATGCATCAGGCTGCTCATTTTGGAGCTTATCTGGATTTTGGCGGTAACGGTGCTTGAAAAATGGCTTTGGAACCGGATCGGAACGGTGCTTGAGATAGAGGGAGGATGAGAAAATGGGAGTATACGGAGCGTTTCTTAAAAATGGTTTTCTGACACAGATGGCCCACAGGGGACAATATGCCATGCGGATGCTTGCAAAGATTATGGGCTGGTCTACGGGAATGATTATGGTGCTGATCCTTTTGGAACGGTTCGGACAGATCGGAGGCTGGAACCGGGAAGAAATCCTTCTTCTTTATGCCTTTGATATTTTGTCCTACTCGGTTGCAGCGACCTTTTTTATGGGATCTTTTGGAAAACTGCACCGGCTGATCCGCCAGGGAGAACTGGATCTTGTGCTGACAAAGCCGGCTGACCCGATGATATATCTGGCAGCTTCCCATGTAAGCGCCGGCTATACAAGCAATTATCTTATGGGCGGAGCTGTGCTTGTGATCTGCCTGATCCGGCTGGATATTGCCCTGACGCCCGTTCATCTGTTCTGGCTGGCAGCGGATCTTTTGGGAGCATCTTTGATACAGGCGGCGGGCTTTGTATTTACAGCGGTTCCTGCCTTCTGGATTGGGGAGAGCGAGGGCTTGTATCGCCTTCTCTATAAAAATCTGACGGAATTTATCCAGTATCCGCTGTCTGTTTATCACCGGGGGATCCGGGAGCTGCTGACCTTTGTGCTCCCATATGCATTTATCAATTACTATCCCGTACAGTATTTCATTGACCGCCAGGAGGGAATCTGTCCGGGAATTCTGCGGTATCTGACACCCCTTGTAGCTGCGGTGTGTTTTTGCTTTCCAGGCTGTTCTGGCGGCTGGGTCTGCGGGCCTACAGCGGGGCAGGCTCATAATCAAAACAGAAAGAGGGGAAAACAGAATGGCATATATTGAGGCTGAAAATCTGCAGAAAACATTTAAGGTGTATGAGCGTCCAAAAGGCGCAGGGGCAGCCCTTCGGTCGCTGATACACAGAACCTATACAGAGAAACGGGCAGTGGATGGAATTTCATTTTTCATCCAAAAAGGGGAAATGGTGGGATATATCGGGCCAAACGGGGCAGGGAAATCCACTACGATTAAAATTCTTGGAGGGATTTTGGTTCCTGATGGAGGAAGCGTTCTGTGCGGCGGCCGTGTTCCCTGGAAGGAGAGAAAGGAAAATGCCCTTCACATGGGGGGTGGTTTTCGGCCAGAGATCTCAGTTAAACTGGGAGCTTCCCATGGAGGATACCTTTGAATTGTACCGAAAGATGTACCGAATCCCGGAGTCAATCTATAAACGTAATGTAGAATGCTTTACAGAGCTGCTGGGAATGGAGGAATTCTTAAGAAAACCGGTGCGAAGCCTGAGCCTGGGGCAGAAGATGCGGGCAGAGCTGGCGGCGTCTCTGCTCCATGATCCGGAAGTGCTGTTTTTAGATGAGCCCACAGTAGGACTGGATGTGGTGGCGAAGGACAGGATCCGGAAATTTTTAAAGGAGCTGAACCGGGAGAAGCAGACAACTATTCTCTTGACCAGCCATGATATGATGGATATAGATGAAATCTGCAGCCGGGTGATTCTGATCGATCACGGAAAGAAGATGCTGGATGAACCGCTGGAAGACTTTTACCAGATTTGGACGACAGGTCTGCAGAAAGGAAAAAGCAGGGCTGGATGAGATGGTGCGGAGCCTGTATGAAAGCCCGGAGGGCAGCTATGAATGAAGAACAGGGATTAAAAAATGTAATTGATTATATAGAAGCGCATATAAGAGAATCTCTTTCGGCAGAGGAGATCGCGTCAGCCTGCTATTATTCCAGATCCAACACAAAAGCTCTTTTTAAGAAAGTATTCCAGTATGGGATGATGGAGTATGCAGCCAGACGGAAGCTGACTCAGGCAGCAGGGGAACTCTTATCCACCTCACAAAGCGTCTGCGAGATTGCCCTGGAATATGGCTTTGCATCCCAGGAGGTATTTACAAGAGCATTTA
>ENA-OPYY01000594-OPYY01000594.1-human-gut-metagenome-genome-assembly--contig:-NODE-594-length-10764-cov-1.088277_pt1 | contig 10764 bp, 3 predicted proteins | sample MGYA00242472_ERZ504481 | MGnify/ENA primary metagenome ERZ504481 (study PRJEB26092, sample SAMD00036265) | human gut metagenome | host: Homo sapiens | study: EMG produced TPA metagenomics assembly of...
TCGGAATGAAGCTTCCGTTGTTTGAGACATTGGCAGGAGCTTCGGTAGAGGAGCTGAAGTTGACGCAGGGATCGATCGGGAAGAAAGATACCGATCAGGTTGCTGCACTGGCTAAAGTTTCGGAGAGCGAAACGACACTTAGACATGTCTATGTAAGAGATATGAGCATCACAGGAAGAACTACGGTAGGTGGTATGATTGCAGTGATGAAGCAGACGACGGCAGAAGCTTGTTCCGTTAATGCGGAGGTGACCGGAGGGAATGCAGGCGGATTTGCAGCGGAGATTTTGGAAGGCTCTGTCATTTCAAACTCTTATGCAAAGAGAACTGTGGATCTAGACAGCTTCCAGACGGTAGAGGGTCCGCAGGGCGGATTTGCGGCAATCGTGAAGCAGTCACAGCTGAGTAAAAACTTTGGACAACTTTCGTGGAAAAAGACGGAGGAAAAGAATGAGACTCCGGCTGCGGCAGGTGTTGTCGGAACTTTTATCGGGGAAAGTGGTACGGGAGACCAGACTCCGACAAAGATCGAACACAATATCTCTTTTGGACCGGCTTCCTATGCATTTGTAGGAAATCAGCAGGGGATTGCCGAAGGAGAGAACTATGTAGGAAACTACGAATATCGTGAGGGAGATCCGGTATCTTCGGTATTGCCTGGAAAAATCGAACAGGCATCTGAGGTACAGATCAAAAGCAAGGAATTCTATTTGCAGACACTGGAATGGCAGGAAGACATCTGGTATTTGGATGATGTTGTCGGAGGAAAGAGACCGCGTCTGCAGGCAGAAGGAGATGTGTACGGGACGGAAGAAAATCCAGTTTCGGTAGAAGCGCCGGAGATGATCCAGGAAGCGATCGCAGTACGAAGTCAGGAAGAGGCTGCTTTGTCAAGATCACTGGAAGGAATTACAGGCTATCGGGAAGACCGAAAATTACTGTATGAAAATTTACAGTTATTTATGCCGTTCTACCAGAGGGAACAGATTGTTCTGGATGGAAATCACGTAGATGTGTCACACATTTTAAATCAGAAGAGAGTGCTGGCAGTCTATCCGATGGATGAACAAGGAAGAAGGATTGTAGCGCTGTCAGATAAGACCGTGAAGCAGGTAAAGAAACTGAGAATTCAATTTGCGGACGAAACGACACCGCTGATCTACAATATGTCTTATATAGATACGCGGGCGAACATTGCTTCTTATAAGGTGTCACAGATTCCGGTACACTTTAACTTTAAAAATTATGTAGTGAATACAACATCAGCGCAGTTCCAGAAGTTGCTGGAAACAGCAAAGACATATGAATTTGACCGAGATATTGAGACAAGAGTGGCACAAAAGGACAGTGGTTCTGTTTTGGATGTATATCGGAGAAATTATAATGAAGTTGTCAAAACGGAGATGGAGCAGGTTCTCGTTTCGATGTCGGCCACAAATGCACAGTATCCGATAAATCTGGAAAATGAGATAGCAAAAAAGATCGTGACCGATCACTTCCTTACCAGTGAGTATCTGAAAGATTTCCTCTATGCGTATAACTATCTGGATCGCTGGTATGACTTTGAGATCGGAGGTATCAATCTCAGGGATGTCGTCCTGTTTGACAATTCTATCTTAAAGACAGGGAAAAAAGTGAGAAATCTTCCTACAGAGATTGTGAAACTCAGCAGCAATGGCGGGCGTCAGGGAAATAATACGCCATCGTTCTATATTAACCGCCTCTCAGCTTATACAGGGATTTCTAACGTGGCATCGTTCGTGGAATACTTTATGAAAGAGTATGCTGGTTATGCGGATGTCAATGATTGGATCATCGACAATTTCCAGAGTGGGTTCATTGTAGAGGCGCGGGCGAACAACCCGAAGATTCAGTCAAGATTATGGAAGATTTTGAAAAACAATACGGTACAGCGGAATCATGAACTGATCCTTCCGGTATTATCGTATAAAACTTCTAAAAACTTGTATCTGGCATCGTTCCCATCCGCGCTGATTTATGGAAATCTGGAAATCTATAGTGGATATCAGGATACGGAAGCATGGAGACAGCAGAAAAAGCAACAGGTGATTACTCAGGTGAATCACTTCAAGACAAGTTATGATAATTTTGTTGACGTTGCGGAAAATGGGGCAAATTCTATTAACAATAGTAAGTTTTTGATCGTGGATTCTTCTGCTAATAAGAATCATAATCAGGATGTGTTCAAGGAATTTTATAGGCCGCTGCAGACACTTTGGCAGCATAGCAGTGGTGCGGTAGCGGTGATTTTCGGAGATCCAAATCGGGATTACATTTATTATAATGGTTCGAATTTCATCGGAGACCTGACTGTCTTAAACCACGAGATGGGACATGTGACAGATATGTGGATCTGGATGGAGAACAAAGGAAAACGACCGGGACGAAATGGTGAGGACTATTCCAATGGATTTGCTAATCAGGCGAACGTAGACTATAATATGAACTTTATGAAAACCTATGCGAGAGACGGATCGATGATGACAAATCTGACACCAGATCGGATCAATTCTCCGGAGGAGTTTCAGAGTTATTATAAGGAAGTGTTCGATGTCATCTATACGTTGGATTATTTGCAGGGGAAGGCGTATTTACAACTGACTCCGGAGCAGCAGGCAAGGATTACACTGCAGCACCGATACGGAACAACCAACAATCACCAGAAGTGGAACAGTGCAAACAGCACCTGGCGGACGATTGGTGCCGGAGAATTAGAAAATATGAATCTGAAGACATTGGATGATCTGTGGGACAATCAACTGACAATCCGGCCGGGACATCGCTTGGATCTGAGAAGTTTCAATGAGGTAGGAGTCAACAATTTAGGTGCTTATCAGATTGACAGAGCATGTTATGCGAGCTGGTATGTCCCGTATGTAGATAATGGTACACCGAATGCACAGACATTTCGTCGAAATGGGTATGAACTGGCTGGCTTGTATGGATACAGCAACGGTCTGGTAGAGTACCTGAGTGGAAGAACAAGAACGGGGGATCTGCAATATTTCCGGCAGAAAACAGGAAATGCAGACTTTACGTTTGAGTCCTATCGAAAAAATAAAAAACACAGAAATCGAGACAAAGATCCACGAGCAGAAAGAGCAGGGGGAATGCGTACTTTGATGAAGAAGCTTTGATTCAATATTTAAAGCAAAACATGATCAATTATGGAAATGAGATCGGAAGTGGAGCTTCCAACGGAAACAATACACTGAATCATATCAAGGAATCCAGAGAGAATGTCTTCCGTTATCTCCAGAGGATTACGGATGAGTTCCGGACTCCGGTTTACGGTGGGACAGAGACGAGAAGTGCCGTATCCATTTCTACAGCAGAAGAACTTGTCCAGAAGCTTAGAGAGAATCCAAATGGATTTTATGTGTTGGAAAAAGACATTTCCATGAAAGGCATTCAGGTAAGTGGAGAGGTGTATGTGGACACGACTTTCATCGGGAAACTGGATGGCAATGGACATAAGATCACAGATGCAGCAGTGCCACTTTTGCGCAGAACAGCCAATTCGTACATTGCTGATATAGAGATCAGTGACACAGCAGGGACAAAGAAAGACTGGGTTGCACAACAGAAGCAGTTTACGATTGTTGTAAAAGAAGAACAAGAAGAGACCGTACAGGAGATTAGAACATTAGAAGAGCTCCGAACTCTGGGAGAAAATCGTTATACGAAATATGTGCTGAAAAATGAGATCGATGCTTCTGCGGTGACAGATGCTGCTGTGATTCAAGGGACATTCACAGGAGAGCTGGACGGAGGAGAGTATGCGATCACAGGTCTTCAAGTACCGCTTTTTGAAAAAGTACAAAATGCGACGGTTCGTAATCTGAAGCTTACTTCTGTAAACATTGCAAACAGCGAAAGCAAAAATGCCGCAGTGGCAAAAGAATCGAACCATTCGACGTTTGCACGGCTGAGTCTGGAAGATATCAAGATCAGTGGAAAAAGCTACAATGCTGCTGTCGTAGGATACGATTATACTGGTTCTGACTTTTCACAAATCCAGATTCGAAATGCGCAGATCCAAGGAACCGGAAATTACAATGCGGTCTTTGCAGGGCGCGCTTCTGGTTCAGAGATCAGTGAAATTGCAGTGATCGACAGTAAGGTGACACTGAGCGGAACGGATTGTGGAGGATTTATCGGAGCTGGGAAAAGCTTAAATATCCGCCAGGTGTACAGTGCTGCAGATATGGTGGCAGAGAACTATACGGATGAGAAGAATCGGACGAATAGTGCGGGATTCATTGGAAATCTCGGAGGAAAAAGCAATGTGGAAAATGTATTCGCGGCAGGAAAGGTAGACAATCGAACAGAGACGCCTCTTTATAACTTCCTGGGAACACCGGAAGTGTTAGAGTCGATGGTAAAGAATGCGTTTGTGCTTGAAACTGCCGGGGGAATCTCTCACACGACAGAAACGATAGGAATCCTTTCTGCAATTTCGGAAGAACGCATAAAAGAGGAAGAATTTTATCGGGCTTCTATGAACCTTTCGGAAGAAATCTGGAATCTCAGCTTAGTAGCTATGAAGGGATATCCGGAATTAAGAGGCATGGAGAAAAAAGAAATTATAGAGATCCATACACCGGAGGACTTTCTGAAGATGAAAGCATTCCCTGGGCAGGAATATCATCTGAAAGCAGATATCGATCTGACGGGGGCAGAAGGCGAACGCGGTGTCATACCGGAATTTACAGGTGTGCTGGATGGACAGCACTATAAAATCACCGGATTGCAAAAGCCACTGTTTGATCAACTGAAGGGAAGTGTCCGGAACCTGGCAATAGAGGGAAGTACTGTGGAGCTGTCAGACACTCCGGAGACGGTGAGTGGAATTTTGGCAAATACAATGGAAGATGCTGCTGTAGAACAAGTGCTGCTTCACGGAATCCGAGTGAACAGTGCAGCAGGAAAGGCTGCGGCAGTTGCGGGAACTGTACGCAATACAACGATGAAAAATCTTTTTGTAGAAGGTGCTGTTCAGGCGGCTTCTACGGCAGCCGGAGTTGCGGTGACGACAGAAGGAGCTGTTTTTGAAAATATTTATCTCAATGTGGATGTGACAGGGGCAGACGGAGCCGGGATGGTAGGAAACAGTGTCGGTGAAAATACCTACCGCAATATTTGTTCGGTAGGAGATGTGGCAGACATATGCAGAAGCTTGGCGGAAATACTGCACAGTATAGCAATGCATATGAATTTGCAGCCGGAAATGGAATCAGTCAGTCTGGCGAAGGTGATTTTATAAGACCGATAGGCAAAGAAGTGTGGACAGCGGAATTTTATACAGAAACACTGGGACTGGATGCCTCTGTGTGGGATGCGGCGCAGGCAGCTGAAAGAGGATTTGCTTCGTTGAGAGAGTTTGCGGTCGAGATCAATCCGATGCGGTCGGAGATCCATACAGTGCAGATCTCCAGAAGATGAACCGAGTGCCGGAAGGAAAATTTGTGTTGACAGCTGACCTAGACTTTGCAGAGGTAGAAACTGCTTATGTGACAGAAACCTTTACAGGAAGTCTGGACGGGCAAGCACATGGCGTGAGCGGAATCAGAGGTCCGCTGTTTGCGGTACTGTCAGGAACTGTAGAAAACCTTCGTTTCAGAAATATTTTTGTGAAAAGCGAAGATGCCGGCGCAAAATGTGCTGGCGGCGGAGACGAAGAATGCCACGGTAAAAAATGTACATTTCAACGGAATTACTTTAAACGGTCAGAGTTACACAGGACTGGTTGGAAAAGATCAGGGTTCCACCTTTGATCGAATCAGTGTACAAGGTGTGGATCTGACGGCAAACGCGGCTTATGCAGGGGTGATCACAGCCCAAGCAGCTGCATCCAGAATGTCCAATCTGCTTGTAGCAGAGACAAAGATACATACATCCGCAAATGAGGTAGGTGGACTTGTCGGAAGCGCAGATGCGGTGACGATTCAAAAAGTATTTGCAGATGCAGAATTGCACATGCCATATCAGACGGCTCCGCAAAATACAGCGGCATTTGTCGGAAGCGTGACAGGAGAAAGTGCAATTTCAGAATGTGTGGTGGCTGGCGGTGTGTACCCACAAGATCCGGGAAGCACTCGTTACAAATTGATGTATATGAACAATCCGGATGATATTAATGAATTGAAGGCATTTAAAAACTGTTTTGTCAATACGGACACACCAGGGCGCCATGTCGTAGGGACAGATCCACAGGGAGTGACTCAGGATCGTCTGCAAAGTGAAGCATTCTATCAGTCTGATCTGAAACTGGATCCGAACATCTGGAACTGGGCTGATGCAGCAAAGACGGGTTGGCCGAGACTCCATGAGATGGATGCAGAGGGAATCAGACCTCCGGGGACAGAAGGAACACCGGCAGAAGAAACCCCATTACAGACGACGGTTCCGTCTGGATATGAGCCGATCCATACGGCCGAAGAACTGCTGGCGGCGAAAAACAGTTCCGGAAAATATATTCTGATGCAATCGATTTCTCTTTTTGGGAAAAAGGCTGAGGATGGCTCTTTCCTTGGAAACTTCAGTGGAGAGTTGGATGGAAATGGACTGACGATCCGTGAAATTTCCGGGGCACCGCTATTTGACCGATTGTCGGGAACTGTGAAGAACTTAAAGGTGACAGATGTAACAGTAGAACGGTGGAAGAGTGACCAAGGGGCGAATGCGCTTGCGAAGTCTTTACAAAATGCGAAGGTTTCTAGATTGCAGTTAAAGAATATCCTTCTTGCAGGAGGAGACAATACAGGTGCACTTGCAGGAATGGCACAAAACACGACAATCAGTGAAGTGTGGGCAGAAGGATTGAACATCAACCCTTATGGACCGGCTTTTGCTGGAAAGACAGATTTGATGGTCGGAGGCTTGATCGCGCAGCTGAATGGAGGAGTTCATGTCAACGACAGCTATGCAGGAGGAGAAATCACTGTTCGTTCCAACACGCAGGGAGGTGTGTTTGGATACAACAACTACGAAACGGAGAACACTGTCAAACAGGTCGTTTCTAATATGCGGACAAAATCCACGTCACCACAGACCGATGGAGCCGGTTTTATAGGAATGGTCGGTTTTGACGGAAGTATGGCGACGTGGATGGAAAATAACATTGCAATCGGGGAAGCAGGAGAAAACCGGGCACAGGGAAGTGTCGGGGAGGCCTACCGATTTGCAACAAAAGGGAAATCGAATACTACGATAGAATTCGGCTTGAACAACTGTTATGAGGCAGCGGTGAGCGGAAGAAGCGCCGCAGTTTCGGGACACTTGACAGAAACTACCGAGTATAAAAATCCAGATTTTATCGGGATACTTTGAAATTTGACAGCACTAAATGGAACTTTTCTTCTGTGGCAGAACATGGATATCCTTCCCTTGTATGGATCGCAGGAGAAGAACCGCTTCCGCCATTGCCGGAAGGATCGGCAGTGACCGAACATCCACTGCGCACCGAACATCCATCTGCGGAATATATTCAGATTCGTACACCGGAAGACTTGATGAAGATTTCAGAGAATCCGGGTGGAAAATATATTTTGATGAACAATATTTCCATGGAGCAAGTGAGATTGCCGGAAATCAGACTTCCTACATTATGAAAGAATTTTCAGGAGAACTGGATGGAAACAATCAGGTCATCCACGGCTTGCGTGCCTCTTTGTTTGACCTCATTCGAGGAAGGTCAGTCAATGCCAAGGCGACTGTGAGAAATCTCCGTATACAAAATGTCTTTGTAACTGCAGGCGAGAAGACGGAGTGGGGATATACAAGGAAAGCAGAAGCCAATGGACTTGCACGTTCAGTGGAGTATGGTCATCTGGAGACGATCTATATGAATCATGTAAAACTGAATGGAGGAACGAACACCGCATCACTTAGCGGACTTGTGTATGAATCCTATGTCGGAAAGATCTGGTTAGAGGGAATTGACATTAACCGGGAGATTGCTCCGGCAGAACTTTCGAATTTTAACCTGGTCGGAGGAGCCATTGGGCAGCTGTCAGGGTATCGTTCCAAATTTGAAGATTCCTACGTGCAAGGGGAAATTGTTATGGATAATAACCAGCAAGGCGGCGCTGTGGGAGAGATTAAGGCAGCCCTGATAAGAAATGTTATCAGTAACATGGAGGCGAGATCCAACCAACCGGCGACATGGAGAGATAAGAGTGGATTTTTAGGAAGCATAGATACTTTTGGTACCAACGGGAAGAATTGGTGGGTAGACAGATGTATTGCCATCGGAAATGCAGGAGCCAATTATAAGTTTTTAGGAAAATATCAGATTGAAACGATAGAAGCGACAAATCTTACAAAATGTTACGAGCTCTCCAGTGCAACAGGAACAAGTAATGTTTCGGAGGCGACGATTGCAAAAGGAACCTTGCTGGCTGCTGAGGAACAGCAGAAATACGACGTCTCGTTCTATCGCGATGTCTTGACTTTCAATGGCAACGAAGGGGGAGCCGATCCAGACGCGTGGGATTTCGGTTCGGTATCCACAAAAGGGTATCCGACATTAAAATGGCTCTTGACCTATGACAATTTGCCGATTACTATAGAGGAACCAGAGCATTTGGAACCATCAGAAAATCAGGCGGAAGCGCAGCCAGGAGAAGAGCATACATTGGAGCTGCCGGAAGTTGTACTTCCGGAAGAGCAGCCGGTATTGCCAGAAGAGGAAGCGCTGCAGAAGGAGCTTTTTGGAGAAAAAGAGATACTTCCAGAGTAGGAAGAGATACAATCAGTAGAAAGGATGAAGCAGAATGAAAAGACAGTATGAAGCACCAGCATTAGAAATTATCGAGTTTGACGGAGAGAGCATCATTACGATGAGTGGAGTTGAGAGTCCGTCGCAGAATGATAATATGCTTGATGTTGGAGGAACTGGCTGGGGAGAATAATCCTAGTCAGGAAGAGATGACATAAGAAGGAAAGTGAGACGGCGGCAGACTTTTGTCTGTTGCCGTCTCTTTCTGTGAGCAGCAGGCAGAACGCCTCACAAAATTTTCTTCGATTGATTTTCTTCTTTTCTTATCGTATAATGTTTTATACGAGTGAAAACAGAGAAAGAGAGTGCAGAAGGAATATGAAAGCAGGAAAACAAAGGATGGCATTGCTGAGGATTGTGGCGGTAGTAGTTACCGTCATCGGGATCATTGGCATTGCTGCGGCGCTGTGGGCAGAGAAGAAAAAGGAGCAGCAGTGGGTTTCGAGCAATGCAGAAATTACCGCACGGATTAAGCCGTTTGAGGAGGAGAAGCGTGTATTAGAGAAGCAGGATAAGGAATGGCTGCAGCGGTTGGAGAACACAAGAAATGGAGGGACTTGTGTTCTGCTTGGCTTTGCAAATGCAAATCAAACGCTTACACAGGATACACTCCAGATCATGACAGAATATGGATATCGAGGAACATTTCCGCTGCAAAATGGGTTAGTACCGGGAAGTTCGCCGGAACTGATGAGTATGGAAGCGTTTCATGGCATGCTTGGAAGCGGATGGGAATATGTGTTCCAGACCGAGTCTCCGGGAGGGGAAGATGAGGAGCAGTGGGTACAACAATTGGATGCCCAGATTGCAGCATGGAATGGTGCGGGGATCGGGACACCGGGGGATATTTTTTCTCTGAGGGCAAAGTTCCGAGAGCAAGGAGGAAGATCTGAAGGCGCGAGGATTTTCGGTATGGGCGGTTCCGCAGCAGTCCGGAGGCTATATTGGGAATCTGGAAGATGGTGTACTTCCGGTGAAGACTGTGGTAGTGTCAAAGCATGCAATGACGATGGAGTCTGCCCTCACGAATGCGATAAGCAAAAAGAAGTCGGTGGCATTTTTGTTTCCGGAAGTGACTTCTCAGATAGAAGGTGACGGGGAAGCCATTACACCTGAGACGTTTCGAAAGCTTCTGTCAGAGATCAAAGAAAAGGAGATGGCAGGAGCTTTGCAGGTGATGACCTATTATCAGTACTACCAGTATCGCGTGCAGTGCCAGGCGGAAGCAGAAGCATTGAAATTGGAGTATGAGATTTTTTGCCAACAGAAAGATGCAAGAATCAAAGAGCTGGATGAGGAAATCCGAAACGTACTGGAAGAATATCGATAAAATGAGAAATCCCGTCGGGAAGAGATTCCATTTTTGATAAAATTATGATATACTGGTAACGTAAGAGTCCTGGTATGTCTATATATCAATGACAAAAGAGAATAAGGAGCGAGACAGATGAAGAGAGTATTACTGAAGCTCAGCGGAGAAGCGCTGGCAGGAGATAAAAAGACAGGTTTTGATGAGGCGACCTGTATCGGAGTCGCAGAGCAGGTAAAACAGCTTGTAGATGCAGGAATCCAGGTTGCGATCGTGACCGGAGGAGGCAACTTCTGGAGAGGAAGAACGAGCGAGACGATCGACCGCACGAAAGCGGACCAGATCGGGATGCTGGCGACAATCATGAACTGTACTTATGTATCTGAGATTTTCCGCCATGTGGGAATGAAGACAGAAGTATTTACTCCATTTGTATGTGGAGCATTCACGACTCTGTTCTCCAAGGATGCAGCTGTGAAAGCGCTTGAAGAAGGAAAGGTAGTTTTCTTTGCAGGAGGTACTGGACATCCGTATTTTTCTACGGATACAGGTGCGGTTCTGCGTGCGATTGAGATCGAGGCAGAGGCAATGCTCGTTGCGAAGACGATCGACGGCGTATATGACAGTGATCCGAAGGTGAATCCGGAGGCTG
>ENA-OPYY01000597-OPYY01000597.1-human-gut-metagenome-genome-assembly--contig:-NODE-597-length-10727-cov-1.427736_pt1 | contig 10727 bp, 13 predicted proteins | sample MGYA00242472_ERZ504481 | MGnify/ENA primary metagenome ERZ504481 (study PRJEB26092, sample SAMD00036265) | human gut metagenome | host: Homo sapiens | study: EMG produced TPA metagenomics assembly of...
TGGACGCACCGGGCCGGGATTCTGCGGCCGGGCTGATCCCGGAATATGGGGCGGACGTCTGAGTTCCTGTCCCAGTAGCACCGGGCCACTTTTCAGTTTCCACAGGAACAACCGGGGCATACATGGATCCCATCCCCCAAGCCATTCCCTGCACGTCCGGCCTAATCCCATTGATCCCCCAGCCGTTCCACCAATTCCTCAATGTAGGTCTCATTTCCTGGCTTTCAATTATTCTGTTATGTTCTCTTAAATCCGCCTCTGCTGTTACCTGATAGATATTTTCTTCCATGTCACTTTCCATGGGATTCTTATTTTCTTCTGCCCCTTCTTTTATATTCTCCTCTCCCCTCTCATCCACAGTCTTTTTTTTACCATCATTTTTCTTGTTTTCTTCATCATTTAACTCCTCTGTTTCAACCTTTTCTTTTTCCCGATCTGTACCTTTTTCCACCCACTTTTTTTCCTGATCCACTACTTCCTCTTCCTGTTCTTCTTCCACGCTCATTCTTTCAATCGTCTTTTTCTCCTGCATCTCCCACGCCTCTCTTAAAATCCCCATGTCTCCGGATGTACTCACAGCCTCACAAACGGAATTGCACATTTGATCTACCATTCTCTGTTCTGGCCACTCATCATACATAGGGCTGTTTTGATAATCCATTCTGTCACATGCTTCCGATACATAGCTCTGTATCATCCGGATTTCTCTGGGATACATACTTTTAAAATTTTCCATTCATCTGTCCTTACCCATATCTTTCACTTTTATCATATGCAGAAACCATAAAAAATGTTTCACGTGAAACATAAAAAGGATATCTGAGTTTATATTCCCAGATATCCCTGCATCATCAATTTTTCTTTACATATCCCAATGCCTGCTCCAGAGCTTCCTGCTCCTCATTTCCCAGCACCTTTTCAGTCTTGCCTGCATCTACTTCCTTCATATATAAATAGCAGCCTTCCTTACTGTGAATACAATTCAAAATAAAGCCACTGTTCGTATAATCCAAAACTGCAATTACAAAGCTCAGTGTTCCTCCCATTCCAGGAAATGCATTATATCGAACCATTCCAAATTTTTGAAAGGAAGAACGGAAGTTCGATTCAACGTTCGAATCGAGTCCTTGGCTGCCCGATCCTCTGCCTTCAAAATACGAATTTCCTCCAGCTGATCCAGTATCACATCCTCCAGTGTTTCCGCATCCTTTCCCCGCATAAAATAATCATATTTCCGACTCAATTTTTTCAGCTTTGCCATAGCAGCAATTACAAGAATCAATAGAATCACTACCAAGCCTGACAATATTACAATAATATATGCCGGATCAAATGGAAGTTCAAATAGCATACTGTTTTCCATTCTTATCTAATCTCTCCTTACTCTTATCCGAATGTTAGATACAGAATCTTTATTTCTAGTGGATGGACTCAATCAATTCCACAATTCGTTCCAACTCTGCCTCTGAATAGTATTCGATTTCTATACGGCCTTTGTTCTTATCTTTATTATGTATGCTGACCTTTGTTCCCATAATGGTTTTCATTCTGTCTTCCAGATTTTGATAAATCAGCATCAGGGCATCATCCGCTTTCTTTTCCTTCTTTTCTTCTCCAGCAGCTTCCTTGGCCATCCGTTTTACCAACCGTTCTGTTTCCCGGACACTTAAGCTTTTTTCTATAATTTCCTTTGCTGCCTTTAACTGCAGCCCCCCACCGTCCAGAGAAAGAAGCGCTCTGGCATGACCGCTGCTAATAATACCCTGGATGAGCATTTCCTGAATCTGCTCATCCAGCTTTAAAAGACGCATGGTATTCGTAATGGTCGCTCTGTTTTTTGCTACACGCTCTGCAATTTCCTCCTGCGTGAGATTAAACTCACGAATCAGCTGCTGATACGCCTTCGCCTCTTCAATAGGATTCAGATCTGCCCGCTGAACATTTTCAATCAGAGAAATCTCCATTGCTTCCTGTCGGCTGTACTCCTTTAAAACCACCGGCGCTTCCTTGAGTCCCGCCATCTGGGCAGCTCTCCATCTTCTTTCTCCGGCAATAATCTCGTAAAAGTTCCCATTCTTCTTTACAAGAAGCGGCTGAAGAATCCCGTACCGTTTGATTGAGGCAGATAACTCCTTAAGCTTTTCCTGATCAAATGTCTTTCTTGGCTGCTCCTTATTAGGCTGAATCAGAGAAAGCTTTACCATCAGTTCCTTTCCTTTTCCATCTTCCATCGCAATCTTTTCTTTCTGTTCCTTAATCACTTCTTCCCCAAAGATTGCGCCCAAACCTTTTCCCAAACCTCTTTTAGCCGCCATTATACCTCTCCTCTGCTAATCACTTCTGCTGCCAGCATACGATAGCTCTCCGCACCCGTAGAACGGGACGAATAGTGATTGATGGACATTCCATGACTTGGAGCTTCTGCAAGCCGCACATTTCTTGGAATGATTGTTTTATAGATTGTCTGATTCAGATTACTCTTCACACTCTCCACTACCTGAAGAGACAGATTGGTTCTGGCATCATACATAGTAAATACTACGCCTTCCAGTTCCAATGACGGGTTCAGCTTTCTCTTCACCAAATCTACCGTCTTTAACATCTGATTCAATCCCTCCAATGCGTAATACTCACACTGGATTGGCACCAGCACGGTATCAGCTGCTGTCAAAGCATTAATCGTAAGTATATTTAATGAAGGCGGACAATCAATTAAAATGAAATCATACTCATCCCGTACCATGTCTAACGATTTCTTAAGCAGAATCTCTTTCTCGTCCAATTCCTGAAATTCAATCTCCGCACCCGCCAGATTCATATCCGAGGAAGTACATCCAGATTTTCCTGAACCTCTTTTGTGATGCACTCCTTTATAGAAGCCTCTCCAGCCATCATATCATAAACGGTCTGTTCAAAATCCTTTTCTTCCAGACCCAGGCCGCTGCTGGCATTTCCCTGTGGGTCAAAATCCACCAGCATTACATGCTGTCCTGCTTCTGCAAGGCAGGCTGCCAGATTGATCGCCGTGGTTGTTTTTCCTACTCCGCCCTTCTGATTTGCTATTGTAATAATCCGTCCCATATCCGTTTCCTCACGTTCGTTTTCGATGTACCAGACGATTATAACACAACTTTTCTGCTTTTCCTATGAAAAACTCTGCATTTGTATTTATTTTTCTATTTTATACAAAATATTACATGAGTAATGTTTCACGTGAACATTACCATCTGTAGACAAGGAAGCACTGTGTTCTGGTGTTTAGGACGCCAGAACACAGTAAAGTGCGGAAACTCAAAAAACAGTTTTCATTGTAATCACTATCCACTTGTACTATAATAATCTTACCATCAGCGGACAAAAACTGCCCGGTTTACGAACCAGCACACGACACCTATCATTACTTTTTCAGGAGATAAAACGAATGAAAACAAGAAATAAATTATTGACTCTGCTCATACTGGCTGCAGGTGATGCTGCCGCCACTGCCTGTATCAACAAGGCCATTAAACTGTCTGCGATTTCCAGACACATTCTTGAAAATGAAAGCAGCGCCTCTCTATGCTATCACTGGCGCTTTGGAAACATTCACTATACAAAAGAAGGCAGTGGTAAACCGATTCTTCTGATCCATGATCTCTCCCCCGCTTCCAGCGGTTATGAATGGAAAGAATTTGCCCGACGTCTTGCAAAGGATCGAACCGTCTATACCATTGACCTGTTGGGATTTGGCCGTTCAGAAAAGCCGAATCTCACCTACACAAACTATCTTTACGTCCAGCTGATTTCAGATTTTATTAAATCAGAAATCGGTCACCGCACCGATGTGGCGGCAACTGGAGACTCCTCTTCGATTGCTGTCATGGCCTGCAGCAATAGTCCGGAGCTCTTTGACCGGCTTCTTCTGATCAATCCCGAATCTCTGCTCTCCAGCAGTCTGGTTCCGGGAAAAAATGCCCGGCTTTATAAGTTGATTTTGGATCTTCCCATTGCAGGAACTCTGATTTACAATATAGCCTGCAGCCGAAAAAATCTTACTCAGGATTTTATGAGCCGCTGCTTCTGTAATCCCTACTCTGTTAATTCCCGGCTGGTTGATGCTTACTATGAAGCAGCCCATCTGGGAGCTTCTCCAAAATCCATTTATGCCAGTGTAAAATGTAACTACACGAAATGCAATATTACAACCGCTCTGCGCCGGATTGATAACAGCATCTGTCTTTTTGGCGGAGCAGAGTTGGATGGTATGTCCGAAACCATGGAAGATTATCAGAATTACAATCCTGCAATCGAAACAGTGCCAGTTCCTAAGGCGAAACATTTACCCCATCTGGAATCCCCTGCTCGATTTTATGAATTATTCCGCCCTTATCTGGAAAATTAAAATACCGGCAGTTTCTACTATAAATGTTTCACGTGAAACATTTCTGCAGAAACTGCCGATCAATTTTACATAAAAACAATGTTAAAGGAGGCTACTATATGTTACGAATCGGCTGTCATCTTTCCTCTGCCAAAGGCTACTGTTCCATGGCAAAGGATGCTGCCAAAATACATGCAAACACCTTTCAGTTTTTCTCACGCAACCCCCGCGGAGGAAATGCCAAAGAAATCAATCCTGAAGATGTAGCTCTATTTCTTAAAAAGGTGCAGGAACAGAATCTGATTCCCATTCTCTGTCATGCCCCCTATACTCTGAATGCCTGCTCTGCCGATCCTCATCTCAGGGATTTTGCCAGAAAAACTATGGCAGATGATCTGGCACGGATGGAATATACTCCCGGAAATCTTTATAACTTCCATCCGGGAAGTCATGTGAAACAGGGTGTTGATGTGGGAATTTCCTACATCGCAGATATGTTAAATGCCATATTAAAACCGGAACAAACCACCACTGTTCTCCTAGAAACCATGGCTGGAAAAGGAAGCGAAATCGGCCGCAGCTTTGAAGAACTTCGCCAGATTCTTGACCGGATAGATCTGTCCGACCATATGGGGATCTGTATGGATACCTGTCATGTATGGGATGCCGGCTATGATATCGCAAACCATCTGGATGATGTTCTCGCAGAATTTGATCACATCATTGGTTTAAATCGTCTGAAAGCCATCCATCTCAATGACAGCATGAATCCCCTTGGTTCTCACAAAGACCGCCATGCCCGGTTGGGCGAAGGCCAGATTGGCCTTCCGTCCTTAAAAGCCATTATCAATCATCCCGCCTTACGCCATCTTCCCTTCTATTTGGAAACACCGAATGATCTGGATGGCTATGCCCGTGAGATTGCCATGATGCGCGAAGCCTGGAGTTAACGCTCCGGGCTTTCTTTTTCCTTTTTTCCTGCCAATTTCTTTTTTCTAGCGCTTTCTGTAACCGTTTTCATATTCCCAGATCCGCGCAGAATCAGCCTGCATGGAACCATTACACGCTTTCCGATTCTGCGTTCCTGTTCTTTTTCATCAAATCGTTCCTGAAGCAGTCTCATCGCTTCCCTTCCCTGTTCCACTGCATCCCGCTCCACAACAGAAAGACGATATCCCAGCTCATATAAAACCGGCTGATCATCAAAGCCCATAAAGCCCAAATCTTCTCCTGCCGTCAGCCCCTTCCTTTCCAGACATTTCATACAGCTGCATGTTCCTGCCCCGCTCAGTGCAAACAGGGCCGTAGGCGGTGTATTTTCTTCTAAAAGCCGCGCAATTGCATCTGCTGTTTCTGCTCCGCTTTCTCCGTTGTATATTACATATTCATCGGAAACCTCCAGGCCATGATCCTCCATTGCCTGCATAAAGCCCCGAAAACGCTCCCTGTCCTCTCTGAAATTGCCTTTTTCACGAATGACTGCAATCTTTTTATGGCCTGCATCCATAAGGGACTCAGCGCTTCATAAGCCCCCCTCCAGTTATCTCCAAACACACAGTCAAACGGTGCTCCTTTTATATTCCCTTCTGTCAAGATCACTGGCATTCCCTGCTCTTCCAGATGGAGAAGTTTATCTCTCGTCCCTCTGTCATCAGAAGCTGCGGGAGCAACGATAAGCCCTTTCATTCTCTGGTTTTCAGCAGCCTCCAGAAACTCATGCTGCTTCTTTATATCCCCTCCTGTGTTCATAAGAACAATATTGTAGCCGAAAGGCTGAGCCAGACGGCAGATCCCTTCCAGAATCCCACTGTAAACTCTCTGACTTGCGGAAGGGAGAATCACTCCAATACTGAAGCTGTCTCTTCCGCTCAGACTCCTTGCAATCAGACTGGGCGTATAGTTATTTTTCTCAACTGCCGCCATTACCTTTTTCTTTGTCTCTTCTTTCACATATCCCGAACCATTTAGTACACGGGATATGGTAGCCGGAGATACTCCTGCCACCCGGGCAATTTCTTTAATATTCATGCGACCTTGTCCTGCCTGTACTGTATTTTCTGTAATCGTTTTCATAGTGTATCCCCTGTTTTTGCATCATGCGTCATAAAGTACGTGTAACCGTTTTCCATCTCTTCTGCGGCACTGATCTCACCCACATATGCTCTGCCTTCGCGCCTATTTTCCCAGAGGTTCTTTCCCCGGCATTCCCGCTTTTCTTGGATATCTGGAAGATACCGGCTTTACTTTACGAATACGGATCAGACTTCTGGCTCCATCTCCTTCCGGTAAAGAAAAGCGCACCACTTCGTTTATTTCTCCTCCCAGAATTGCTGCTGCTTTCTTTCCCTGATTCAGCTCTTCCTCAATTTCTCCTGATTTATAAGGAATAAAGAATCCCCCTTTTTTTACAAAAGGAATACAATATTCTGACAGCGATGCCAGATTTGCTACTGCTCTGGACACTGCCAGATCATACTGCTCCCTGTGCTCTTTCATCCGTCCTGCATCCTCTGCCCTTCCATGGATGCACTGTACATTCTCCAGTTCCAGCTCTCTGCATACCTGCTCTAAAAATTTTACTCTTTTATTCAGCGAATCCAGCAACGTGAGTTTAATCTGAGGAAATGCAATCTTAAGCGGGATTCCAGGGAACCCCGCTCCGGTTCCCACATCAATCACAGAAACCGTTTTCATATCTTTAGCTTCACCTTCAGACTCCCGATCCAGAAGCTCATGATACGCCTTTACCAGGCAAAGACTGTCACAGAAATGCTTTGCCACCACGTCCCCTTCCTCTGTAATGGCTGTCAGATTCATCACTTTATTTGTCTCCACCAGCATTTCATAATATTTAAAAAACTGTTCCAACTGCCTCTGGCTCAGGGTTATATTCAGCTCCCTTGTCCCGGCCTTCATTTTCTCAGCAAATGATTCTGTCATTGATCCCGTCCTCTCTTTTATATGTAAAAACCATCTTTTACTCTCTTCCCAGATACACTAAAAGCACTGATATATCCGCTGGAGATACCCCGGAAATCCGTGATGCCTGTCCCACGGTAGACGGCTGTATCTGATTCAGCTTCTGAACAGCTTCCCGACGCAGGCTCTTTACCTGGCTGTAATCAAAGTTTTCCGGCAGATGCCTGCCTTCCAGCTTCTTAAACTGGGCTACCTGCTGTCTCTGCCTCTTTATGTAGCCCTCATACTTGATTTCAATATTTACCTGCTCCCGCACATCAAATGGAAGATCCGGCCTTTTTTTATCAATTTCCCTGATCTTTTCATAATCCAGCTCCGGCCGGCGCACCAGCTCTGCCAGCGTACTTCCTGATTTAAGAGGCGTACTTCCGTACTGCTCCAGAACTGCCTGGACTGCCGGCGTTCCGCCGATGGCAGTATTTTCTAAACGGCGTATTTCTTCTTCGATGGCCTGACGTTTAGAGAGCAGCTTTTCATACTCCTCATCGCTTACCAATCCGATTTTATGACCGATTTCCCGAAGCCGTAAATCGGCATTATCCTGGCGCAGCAAAAGCCGGTACTCTGCCCTTGAAGTCATCATCCGGTATGGCTCATGGTTTTCCTTGGTCACCAGATCGTCAATCAGAACGCCGATATAGGCCTGTGACCGGTCTAACACTACCTGCTCTCTTCCCAGCACCTCCATAGACGCGTTTACGCCCGCCATAAAGCCCTGAACTGCTGCCTCCTCATATCCGGAGCTTCCGTTAAACTGACCGCCCGCAAACAGGCCTCTGATGCGTTTAAACTCCAGGGTAGACTTTAACTGCAGGGCATTGATGCAGTCATACTCGATCGCATAGGCATTGCGCACGATCGTTACATTCTCTAACCCCGGTACGGTGCGGTACATGGCATACTGCACGTCTTCCGGCAGAGAGCTGCTCATTCCGCCCAGATACATTTCATTGGTATAAAGTCCCTCCGGCTCCACAAACACCTGATGGCGCTCCTTATCAGGAAAACGCACTACCTTGTCCTCGATAGACGGACAATATCGAGGGCCTGTTCCCTCAATGGCTCCTGAAAACAGCGGCGAACGGTCCAGATTATCCCGGATGATCTGATGGGTCTCCCCATTGGTATAGGTCAGCCAGCAGGAAACCTGCTCCTTCTGTATGCTGTCCGGATCGGTTGAAAATGAAAACGGCACAATCCGCTCATCTCCAAACTGCTCCTCCATCTTTGCAAAATCAATGCTTCTCTTATCCACTCTGGCCGGAGTTCCCGTCTTAAACCGGAACATCTCAATCCCATTATCAATCAGAGACCGTGTCAGGTGGTTGGCCGCCTGAAGGCCATTAGGCCCTGTAGGATTGCTTACATCTCCGTAAATGCATCTGGCCCGCAGATAGGTGCCTGTACACAAAACGACCGCCTTTGCGTGGTATACAGCGCCGGAAAAGGTCTTTACGCCTCTTACAGCGCCCTCTTTTACAATCAGCTCCGATACCTCTGCCTGGCGTATGGTCAGGTGTTCGGTCTGTTCCAGGGTCTGCCTCATGGCCTGAGTATAGGCCTGCTTATCCGCCTGGGCCCTGAGGGAGTGAACCGCCGGCCCCTTGGATTCATTTAACATCTTGGACTGGATAAAGGTCTTATCAATATTTTTGCCCATTTCTCCCCCAAGCGCATCCAGTTCACGGACCAGATGGCCCTTGGAGCTGCCTCCTATATTGGGATTGCAGGGCATCAGGGCAATGCTGTCCACACTGACCGTAAACATGATGGTTTCAAGCCCAAGCCGCGCGCAGCTAACGCCGCCTCGCAGCCCGCCATGGCCTGCTCCCACCACCACGATATCATAACTTTCTTCCAAATACGGCATCTTTTTCCTTCCTTCCTGTCCTCTCATTTTCCCATACAGAACTTTGAGAAGATCTCATTTACCACATCATCATCACTGCTTCTCCTAAGATCAGTCCCAGCTGTTCATAGGCGTCTGCAAGATCTATGGAATAAAAATCCTCCGGCATCCCATCAAGCACACTTGAACGCACCATCCGAGGCTCCTTAAGGCAGCTTCCAAAGCCTCCTTATGACGGGCATTTGTAATATATACCTGGTCATTAAAGGCAATCTCTCCATGATAAAACATGGACTGGATCTCCTTTTCCAGATCTCCGATCCCATGCTCCTCCTTGGCGGAAATAGGGATTACACGGTGGCCGCACTGCTCCTCTAAAGCCTCCTTATCTACAGTAAGCTCCAGATCCGTCTTATTTAAAAGCACAATGGCCTTCTTATCATGGATCAGCTCCATGATCTCCCGGTCGCTCTCATCCAGCGGGCGGGAGCCGTCTGCCACATAAATGATCAGATCCGCTCCTTTTGCTGCCTTCATGGCACGGTTTACGCCGATCTTTTCCACTACATCCTCCGTGTCCCGGATTCCCGCCGTATCCACTACATGCAGGCTGATCCCCTGAAGGTTAATATGCTCCTCTAAGGTATCTCTGGTAGTACCTGCAATATCCGTTACAATAGCCCTCTCTTCCCCTAAAAGCACATTCATCAGGGAAGATTTTCCTGCGTTAGGTTTTCCAAGGATCACCGTCCGAACGCCCTCTGTCATCACTCTTCCGTCATCTGCCGAGGCGATCAGCTTTTCAATCTCTTCTGTCACCGGCTCCAGCACCTTTAAAAGCCTGTCCCCGTACCCCTCCAGTGAAATGTGCTCCGGATCATCCAGAGCCGACTCAATAAAGGCAGTCTCATAAAGAATGGTTTCCCTGAGAGCCCGTATCTTTCCCGATACCGATCCTCCCAGCTGGCTCACAGAGCTCTTTAAGGCATAGTCATTGGATGCATGGATCAGTTCTGCCACTGCCTCTGCCTGGGCCAGATCCAGCCTCCGTTTAAAAAGGCGCGCTTGGTAAACTCTCCCGGCTGGGCGGTTCTTGCCCCGTTATGAAGGACCGTTTCCAGAATCCGCTGAACCATGCGAATGCCGCCATGACAATCAATCTCAACGGTATCCTCTGCTGTATAGCTGTTTGGCCCCCGCATAATAAGCACCAGAACCTCATCGATCCTTTCATCACCATCATAAATATATCCATAATGGGCTGTGTGGGACTTTGCGTCCCATAATGTTCCTGCCTGCCCCTTTTTATTCCGATAGATTCGGTCAATGACCTCAAAGGCCTGATCTCCGCTGATCCTTACAATGCCGATTCCCGATTGCTCATGCCTGTGGCAATGGCAGCAATGGTTTCTGTTTTCATTTTCACTCCTCGCCTTTCTGGCTTTCAGCGCAAAAAGAGGCCGCCGCAAATCACTCTGCAACAGCCTCCCCATGTTCATTTACCGGATTACTCCTCTGTTTCCTGTCCGCTGCCGCCGG
>ENA-OPYY01000598-OPYY01000598.1-human-gut-metagenome-genome-assembly--contig:-NODE-598-length-10721-cov-5.276666_pt1 | contig 10721 bp, 10 predicted proteins | sample MGYA00242472_ERZ504481 | MGnify/ENA primary metagenome ERZ504481 (study PRJEB26092, sample SAMD00036265) | human gut metagenome | host: Homo sapiens | study: EMG produced TPA metagenomics assembly of...
AAAGCAAACCGTTCTATATCGCTCTGATGCATAATCATTCCCCTTTGCACAAATAATTCCTTATTACGAAACATTATAAAAAGTGAAATCAGTAAAATCAATATAAAGTTTCTTTATTACGAAACATCGAGAAATGAGAGGATTCTATCATGCAGAAGATCAGACCAGACATGGATATCGGCAAAAATATCCAGACAATCCGTTATGCGAATAAACTTACCCAAGATCAGGTCATTGCAAAATTGAATCTGATGGGAATTTCTATGTCCAAAAGTACCTATGCCAAGCTGGAAACCAACCGCATGAACATCAAGGTATCGGAACTTGTTGCCCTTGCTAAAATCTTCCACACCGATATCAACGCATTCTTTTCCGGACTTCTCTAAACCGGAAAAGCAACCACTTCTTAATCGTTCTTTCTTATTCTCTCCGTTTTTCTCCAACCGATTCGCTCATTCTATTTTGGTATATTTTGTCTTATTTTTACAACTATTCATATTCCTAATCCCAGGTAAAATCAATAGGAAAATGCAAAAAGTGAGACAACCCTGCCAACACTATTTTCAAGAGGGATTAGAACTATGCCAAAACCGAAAACATCCATCGGAAAGAAAAATCTGATCAGCCAAAGACTCATCGAACTTCGCCATTAGAACAATCTATCGCAACGTGATCTTGCTTGCCAACTCCAGTTACATGAGTATGATATGGATAAAAATGTGATTATCAGAATTGAAACCAACAAACGTTATGTCACAGATGTAAATCTAAAAGCTCTTTCCGAAATTTTTCACATTTCTTATGACTATCTACTTGAAGAAAAAGTCATAGCTTCTCATTTTCGCTACGACTTTTTCCCTTTGATTATTTTGCCTTTTAATAATACATAATTAAAATCTGTTCACTATTCCTCATATTCAAAATATCTTGTCGCCAACACTTGAAATACTTTTGCACTTGTATAAGAAGCATATTTATGATATTGATCGCCTTTTTTAGAATCAGCAAAATCACTTATAGCCTTTAACGCAATAAATCTTGGCCTTGGGTTAATTGCCCAACTCGCAGCATAATACATTCCATAGATTTCCATTTCAATTGCTAATACCTCTCTGTGTTGATTCTCCAATACATCTTTAACAATTTCTGGATCTGTTACTACTGAAGCTCCTGAAACAACAGGTCCAATCAACAATTGCAATTCTGTTCCAGGTGCATCCCCTTGTTTAAAACTGTCTTTTATTTCTCTTAAACTAGCCTTATCTTGGCTTAAATCTCTACAATAGCTTATTAATTTTGTATCTATAGATAATGCATTAATAGAATTTAAATGTTGTGTACTATCGTTCTTTCTAATATCTTTTCCAGCTCTATAATCCCAAGAAGTTTTTGCAACAATTACATCCCCAAAATTCAACTTATCTGGTTTCGTTCCGCCCGCAATTCCAGTCATAACCATGTATCTAGGAGCAAAATTGTTAATCATTTTTGTTGCTAACGATGTCGCTGCCACCATACCCATTTGGTTGGCAAATGATAATACCACAGAAATTTTTCTGTCTTCCGTATCAAAAAATCCCTTATAATATATATCATCATCATAATCAACTTGGCATCTTTCAACATTGATTAATGCCTCTTTAATCATTTCTGCCTCTTCTTCTAAGGCACAAATGACAGCTATATCAAAATCATATATTCTATGTACAATTGTATTTTCTACAATAGAAATTGCTGCTTCTACACAAGAACTTAATTTATTTTCCCATTCATTTGATTCCTCATTATAAAAAATAGCCGTATGTATTTTCCCTTCAGAAGAACTAAATACTTCTGTACTTTGTTCATATTTTGATATAGAAATTACATATCTTGGGTAGGAATAAAACTTTGAGTCCTTTACCATTTTTAATAAACGCATTCCACCGTCTTGTTGCGGACTTTCACCGAATGTCTGCGGTAAATAAATATCAAGAATCATGATATCAAAGTTTTTCTTTTTTAGTTCACGTTTTGCGGAATTAATACAATTAGCAACAACTATATGAACGCTATCTGTAATTAGTGGTTCTAACACATGCCTAATCGCTTGTATTTTACTAGCCGAATCATCTACAATTAGTATATTAACCATACTTCCTCCTATATTTTATCCAGTATTTCTTTTAAATCAATGCTCCAGTCATCGTTTCCATAAAAAACTGTTCCCTTCCATATTTCTTTAAATCCGTCTTTAAATTCTGCATTTAGAGAATTTAAAGAAATCCTGTCATCATCAAAAGTCTCAAACTGCGTAATAATGACTACCGGAACAATAATTTTCCGATTGAGCATTCTCTTCATAATATTTTTTCCTGCAACAGGTTTTTTATCACCACCACTTTCTGTGTGCGTAATGTCATAAGTCGGCAATGACATATCCAGTATAATTAAGTTCCACTTATTTTCATATACTTTCCTCACTCCACTATTAAAGGAATATGCCTCTTCTATATTTGACTCTGGATAAATTTCCGTGAGTACTCTTTTTATTTGCTTTAATTTATTTGAATTATCTTCAATCAATAATATCTGCATTTATACCTCTCAAAATTTAATTTTCATAAAAAATACATTTCTTTCTTTTATATATCCGAAGTCAATATCCGGTTCTTTTTTTAAATCATATGCTATAATTTTAACGATTTTAGGTATTCCAGTACCGCCTTCTCCTTTCACTCTTTCCAAATATTTTCCCGTTCGAATTAATTCTTTAGCCTGTTCTACTCTTAATTCATCGTCCAAAATATCAGTAGTACAATTATAATCGTTTTCGATGTAGATATAAAACTTCTGTTCCTTATATCGTAATTCATAGCGAATTTCGATATTTGTTCCATCCGATGATATCGCCTTTTTATATATGTTATCAAACAAATTATAAAATATACCATCAAAATTTTTCAAATACCATCCCGAAATTTTTTCACTTTCAACTGGTTTAAGTGCTTTAGCTATAAATCGCTTTTCCGGATGCATATTTTTAATTGTCTGAAGACCCAGATTAAATGCAAACTGTAAATCAAAGTCATTGTGCTTACTTTCTGTACTTCTTTGAAACCAGTAACATATTTTATCAAGCGTATTTGGCATGTCTGTTGACGCTTCTGCTATCTTTTGTTGAAAATCGCGCAACTGCGTTTTATTACTAATTTTAGATATTGCAACCTTCAATTCTTCAAAAGTACTATTATAATCTTGTGCAATTTCATTTTTAATAATCTTTTTTATCTCACATAGATTTCTTTCTGTAATCTGCCATAAATGATTTATGACTATATCTAAAAACTCTTCAAACGTTGCACCCTCTTGTATTTGAAGTGTTATATTCAAATAGTCCCAGTCATTCAACCTATAATCAAATATTCCATCTGTAACTTTTTCTTCTGTTCTTATTTGAATATAAGTGCCTTTTAACTTTGAAATTATAGCTTCTGTTTTTATATGAAAGTCTGTAATAGCCTTTTCTATCACATTTAGGTCTTGCGGATACGCATAATTTTCCCAATGCGAATGTAGAACATATTTTCCTGTATGTATATCTTTCTTAGTATTTAAATAAGATTTGTACAATGGACTTCTTAACTCATCTTCCAACGTACCATGACGTATATTTAAGCTAAGATACCCATTTAATCCATACTCATCACTTGAAACAAACGCATCTCTTATATGTAAAATTAGTTCTTTTAAAATTCGTTCTGGAGTATTCTGTATAATATGTAATTTTTCTGCTGCATCTCCATCCAAGACCATTGTCACCTGTTTAATTCGCTCATCTTGGTAAAACTGATACCTAACAAAATCACTTTTATATGCTTTTTCTAAACGGTCCTTCATACCATCTACATTAACATGTATTCTATTTTCTTCTATAATTTTTAGTTCGGCATTAATCATCAATTTTTGCGTTAATTCACGAATCTCTTTTTCATATTCTTTTGAATTATCCGGGTCTATTTGAGTTAGTATATTACAAATTTCTACTCTCTCCTTATCCCTTTCTTGTGAATTTTCAAACGATGAAATTGAAATATCCATTATCTTTGTACTACATACATTTTTCAGAAAATATATCAACTCTTCTCTTTCATATTCTTGGTTATAAATATCCATTTTAGTAGGGCTTTCTATATCTCTGAAAAGAAAAAAATCTTCACATATAATTCCTAAATCATCAAACTTCTCTTTATTAAAATATGTTGCATAAACATAGTAAAGGATTGGTGTACAAATATTAACTCTGATATCTTCTCCACTTTGTTCGATGTAATTAACAATCTTTTCCAGAGGAATAAATAGTGAAGTAAAAATATTATCAATAATAAGTCCTGTTGATAATTTCATTACCACTTCTAAATAAGTGTTCAAATCAATAGATGCTAAAAAATTACTCATTGCCATAATAGCAATCGATGCATCTTTTCCTTGTATTTTTCTCAAATGTTCTATTTTTTCCGTAATCGAAGTATTTTTATTATATACGACAATCAAATCTTTTATTTGATCTATGCCACATAGTCTTGATGCGTTATCGTACTCTTCATTCAATAATGCATTTCTAAATCTAACATATAAATCATCTTCTTTAGTCATTTGTTCTATAAAATTAATATTTTTCTCTTTTCCTAAACATGCAATTACTGTCTCTATATCTAGATGCTGGAGATTAGACAGGATTTTCGCCTTCTTATAATTCCGTTCATCACATGTCTGACAACGATATATAATATTATTTAAGATTTCTTTTGACCATGTAGATTGACTACAAGCATTCGCCAGCTGTCTCACAACCTCCATACTTTCGTCACGATTTTTATTTAACGTGTACACATACGTTAAATTTTTCAAAAGAACACCTAAATTTTTATCTTCATAAATTTTCATATCATTCCCAAGTAATATATTTGATTCAATATAAAGATTCATAGCTCCTATATTATTAGGGAATTTTTGTAATAAGTCCACTGCCTCCTCTCTAGCCTCTAAAATATTTCCTTTTATAAATTCACACTTAGCATGATCAAGCCTTGTTTTCGGTGTATATTTTCTTTTCCTATTTTCGGGATTATCTAAAATAAAACGTACTGCTATTAAGTGATCATCTTCGATTTCATCCAATAATAACACATACTTTTTTAACATTGTCCGTAGTGCATCATTCTCCGGTAAAGTAACAATATAATCACATACATCAATTAAAAATAAGTATCTATCAATCAAACTCGTTTTTCGTATTACACCAATTATTTGAAGTATCTTATCTTCATCTAATTCATAAACTAAGGAACTTATTTTATATGCGTAAAACTCCACAAGATACTCCGCATCTACAAAGTACTTTTTGACAATATTTATTTCTTTATTTGCAATATAGAAGTATTCATCACTTGTAACATTATTTCTGTTTTTCAATTCATAGAAATTCATTACTGCACCAAATATTGTTTCAGGAATTTCTTTCATAAGCTCATTTTTATCTAAATCCAAATTTGAAAACAAATAAAATTTGCATTCTAAACTCCACAATGAAGGGCCAAAAGATTTTTCTATATCTTCTACAACTTTTAATGCTTCTTCATATTGATTCAACAAAATGAAATCATCATACTTTTCTCTTTCTTTTACGAATGTGGAAAGCTCTTTACTATAAAAGTGCAAACAATAAATCATCCAACGCAATTCTAAGCGTAAATCATTTGTGTATTCAATAATATTTCTATATCTTCCATACTCTGACAAATCCTGTGGAAAGAAATTACTCGAAATATATGAATTAGCCGCCGGAGAGGACATTAGCCTAATTATATCTCTGCCAAAAACGTTGTCATCATCTTCTTTCAATACATCATTAAATATTTTCTTAATCTGTACCAAAAGCTTTGACGCTTGTTTCTTATCGCCTCTTTTTGAACGTGATTTTATTTCATTTTGCATAATCAGACCTTTTATTAAATCTACTCTATTAGCCATATACCATCCTCTAAAAACTTATCATTAGTTACTTAGAAAAGTATATCACCTTATACCCTTAAAAAAAAGTCACTTTCAAAATTACTGTTCAATCTTGTTGTTGTCATGTGAATATAAATTCATCAGCTTTCATCCCCTTTTTTCCTCGAACAACATCCAATATAATGCACATCATGCTGCTCATAGAATACAGTATATTTATATTTTTTATCTTTACATATTTTCGCCCCATAGATAAAGCCTCCAAACTGACACTTTTCTATGCATCAGTTTAGAGGCTACCGCTCCACAAAATTATTTTACTCTATACTTACTCCGCCAAAAAGTATATCACAATATTTCTTTTGTATCTCAAAATAACGATCTATCAGTTTTTCTGCTCTCAAATCTAATCGAACCTCTTTTACATTTGTTCCGGACTCAATATTGGAAAGATCTAATTCCGGAAAATCAAATGCTTTTGCCCTTTCTTCAAAAACTGGTTCAAATGCCTCTCTAAGATGATTAAATCTTTCCCTATTCTCATTCCAGTCCCCAACAATATTTTCATTTTCTTTAAGTACTCTTTCAAGGTTATCCAAAAGTTCTTTCGGAATTCTACAAAAATGACATATAGGAAATGTCATTTCAAAAAAGTCATTTGCTGTAATAGAATAATAATTAAAAATTTTCTCTAAATTTTATATCTAATTTTCGATTATCCGCATAAACACTATACTTTCAAGTATTTTGAAGTATAGAAAACCATTCATTTTACCACGAATTTACCACGATTGAATGAGCCTTGATATGATGATAAAACGACTAAGGGAGATAGCACAAATAACTGTGCCTCTCCCTATATTTTCTTTGTTTATTCCGTTGATTACTTCATTTGATTTCAAACTTTAACGCCTTTTTATATCTCGTTTTTTTATTCCTATTATATTCATACCTCAATTCTACTTTTTAAAGCTAATAAGTTTTCCGTTGTATTTTACAATGATGAATATGATATAAAACACTCCTACAACAATCAAAGTAAGCCCTATGTAGTAGCCTAACTCAGAATGAGAGATTAAATTGATAATCGGCATAGCAATAACGCCAATGCTAACCAGTAGAGAACCTATTCCTATTCTTTTTGTAAACGCTTTTTTATCTTTTGGGTTGAGATGTGTATAATGATAACTATGTAAGAAAGTAATATTTTCTTTTATACCCACTTGATAAGATAAAAATAATAAAAACAATCCCATAACTATTTCAACAACCACTTCTTCTATTTCCATAATCATACACTCCTTAATCAAAATAAAATAATTCCTCAAATTTTTTATCTAAAGCTATACAAAGCACTAATGCTAATTTTGCTGTTGGATTGAACTGTCCTGTTTCAATAGAACTTATTGTGTTACGGGAAACTCCAACCATTTCTGCTAATTCCGTTTGCGATAATTTTTTTTCTTTTCGCACCTCTTTTAATCTATTTTTTAAAATTAAATGTTCGTTCATATTACAAACCTGCTGTCAAAAATTTATAAAAGTAATACAACATGAATAGGACAAAGAATAGGGCAGTAACAAATTTAGGTTTACTTCTTGAAAGATATGCTTCATAACTCATATATCCAAATGCTACCGACCAAATAATTGTCATTATGTCATTGTAAGGTTCTTTACAAATAACCTTAATAACAAAGATTAAAATGCAGACAAGCAACACAAACATTAGCCCAAAAGATTTCCCTTTAAGTTTAATGTGTTTTTCATACTCATCAAGATATAAGTTATCTTTTTTGTTTTGTGACAGTATTTTTTCTTTATCCATTTATATTACCCCTTCCCAAAAATACCAAGTATACTTGTCATTTTTATTATAATACTCAATCTCTAAAAGTCAATGTTTTTATACTGTTTTCTTATTATTTTATGACGGCGTATTTTTTCCATGAGATTATACGCCGTCAATAATTATGCTACAATTTTCCAGTTGCTATCCTTATGGAGCATAAGCTCATACTGTGATACTTGCGTCGCCTTTGTCTGATTGTCGATAAACTCATGACACTACACCTTGTTTCCTCTTGTCTGCCAGAAACAGAAAAGAAAAAGCCCTGTCAAGAGCCTTGCCACCATTGGTGGTGCTTTGCACTCTTTACTGGGCTTTTTGTTTGCTGTATCTTCTACAAAGAGGAAAAAAGTTATTCGTCCTCATTATCAAACTGGTTATTCCTTAATATTTCTCGTAACAGTTTCATATCTTCTTTTGAGTTCGGGTTTATCCTTTTAAAAGAATAGTATGGTGTTGTATATTTGTGTCCCTCTGTGCTTTCCCCAAACATATCCATGCTGTATAAATCATCATAGCGGTCTAACAGTTTTTTAAACTTCAAATGCTGGATAAATTCTTTGATTGGGTAAAGGTCAGACGCTTCAATGCTTTTCCCGTTGATATAGTCTGTAATATATTCCCGTAACTTTTCTAACTCATATTCTATCCATTCTTCCTCGCTGTCAAAGAAGTTGTCATAATGCCCATGTTTTAGTTCTGCATTTAGCCGTTCTTCAATTCTTAAAAATTGGCAGACTTCCTTTTCTGCTTGATTGACATACTTCCATTCTCCCGACAACAATTCATTCGGCGTTACACCCAGCACGTCCATTATTTTTTCCAGCGTATCAAAGGTAGGATAATTCACGCCACGTTCAATCTTGGAAAGGCTCTGCATATTGATACCGATTTTGTCCGCAAGTTCCTGTTGTTTCATTCCTCTGTGTTTTCTTATGGTTTGTATGTTTTCTCCTAAGAAACTGATTTTCTTTTCATAATGCTCCATAACTTACTATAACCGCTCCTTTCATTGCTTTTCTTGATATTTATAAGCATATCATACTTAATACACATTGAAAAGTCAATAAAAACTTCTTGACAAGTAATTCTAATGGCGTTATTATCGTATCAGATAGAGTGATTAAGCACGCTAGGGTCAATCACACGCTTGAGTAAGCATAGAGAAGATATATTTTCACTTTGATAGCATGAATAGGCATGGACTATCAGACAGAAAATAGTGGTTTCCAAAAGGGGCTGGCTGGACGGGGCACGTCCCCCAGACGTGTTTCGGACAGACAGTTCCTTTTGGAAAGGGAACGCCTTTAGGCGTTCGTAAAGGGCGTATATGTAACACCGCCCTGCGCATACATGTCATAGTACCTAGAAACTGTGATAAATAAAGGAAAAAACACGATTTTTACCCCGCAAAAAACGGGAAGTACGAAAGGAGTAATGCACTATAACTACACACAAAAATTTATCCGTTAAGATTGATTACATCAGCATTGTATTTGAAACGGCAACCGCAGAAGATGTAATCATGCACATTTTAGGTTTACCGACTGACATTTTCAATGTCTATCCGGCAAGCATTAAATACAAAACCTATCAAGCACGCTGGCAGATTGGAGATATTTATGTATCGGGGGACGCAAGAAAAACAGAGGATAACCCACAAGGGTTAGGCTGTTATCTTGTTATGACTGGCAGAGGTTGTGATGATATTTTCCGTATTCTCGACAGTAGGAATTATACCTTTGGGGATATGTTCCGACGCTGTGAGCGAAGATACGGACGGGATAATTTCCATTTCACAAGACTTGATATTGCCATTGATGATAAGAACGAAAAACCATTTTTTACCATAGAGCAGATAAAGAAGAAATGCGAAAAAGAGGAATTTATCTCGAATAGTGAGGGCTACCACTTTGATGAAAGCAAGTTTGATGATTTCGACACCGCAAAGACTGTTTATATCGGTGCTGGAAAATCGGGATTGTCCTACCGCTTTTATGATAAGGATAAGGAAGTCTGTTCAAAACATAATAAGACACTTGATGAAGTCGGCAGTTGGAAACGGACAGAAATGCAACTGCGTGATGATAAGGCTCATGCTTTTGCCATGACATTCAAGGAAAGACCGCTGGAACTTGGAGAACTGGCTTTCGGTCTATTGGCAAACAACCTACGCTTTGTCGTACCAAACAGAAACGAAAGCAATAAGAGCAGGTGGAAAACTTGTCGGTTTTGGGAACGCTTTTTAGGGGCTGTGGAAGTCTTAAAACTGCAAGTACCAAAACAGCAAAATTCCCTTGAGGAAACACAGCAATGGCTCACAGAGCGTGGCGTGATTTCCGCTGTCAAAAGTTTTTACTTCTTGGAAGAACATGACGCATTAGGTGGACTGGAAAAAGTGGGAACTATGCTTGATAAGGCAAGATACAGCAATTCCCTTTCCAGTAAATTAACCGCCCATTTACAGAGGATAAACCGTACCGACCTTATCCCTTATATCCAGTATGACACGAAACATGGGAAAGGGGGTATCTGATGAATAACAACGATATTCCCGTATGGGAAAAATACACCCTTACCATTGAAGAAGCGTCAAAGTATTTCCGTATCGGAGAAAACAAGTTAAGACGATTGGCAGAGGAAAACAAGGACGCTGGCTGGCTCATTATGAATGGCAACCGCATACAGATTAAACGCCGACAGTTTGAACAGGTTATCGACAAATTGGACGCAATCTAATGCAAATGAGCTTTGTATGTGTTATGATGAACACAAGTCATATCAAGGCTCTTTCCAACAAGGAAAGGAGCAGACACCATGAAAGAAAAAAGACGGGATAACAAAGGTCGTATCCTGCATACTGGAGAGAGCCAACGAA
>ENA-OPYY01000599-OPYY01000599.1-human-gut-metagenome-genome-assembly--contig:-NODE-599-length-10693-cov-0.974257_pt1 | contig 10693 bp, 16 predicted proteins | sample MGYA00242472_ERZ504481 | MGnify/ENA primary metagenome ERZ504481 (study PRJEB26092, sample SAMD00036265) | human gut metagenome | host: Homo sapiens | study: EMG produced TPA metagenomics assembly of...
CCGGAAACCATTGTGGAAGTAGGGGAAAACAGGTTATATGGAAATGGATACTGCCCAGATTAAAGGTGTGGACTCTACCATCCGTAAAACAACGGTAAAGTTGGACAAAAATGCCAGTATCAAAGTTATGGAGCGTTTGATGACTCATGGAGAACAGAAGGCGGAAAGCCGTTTTGTGGTGGATTTAAACGGAGAAAATTCAGGGGCTAATATTATTTCCCGTTCTGTTGCAAAGGACAATTCTTATCAGCTGTTCCAATCTGTACTTAACGGAAACGAAAAATGCAGCGGACATACAGAATGTGATGCGATTATTGTAGGAAATGCAAAAATCAGTTCCATTCCTGAAATTACTGCCAACAACTCTGACGCAGCGCTTATTCATGAGGCTGCTATCGGAAAAATTGCAGGAGAGCAGATTATTAAGCTGATGACTCTGGGACTGACAGAGGAAGAAGAACCCGGTTTCGAACAGATTATCAGTGGATTTTTAAAATAATATAGGCTTTCTTTGTTTTCAAAGCTGAAAAATGAAAAAATCGCTGTATCCATTGTGCGTAAAGGGCACTGAAAGTGGGGTACGGCGATTTTGTCATTTTTGTAATTTAGAAGGAGTAAAAATATGAATTCTGTGTCAAAGAAAAATAAATATGAAATCGATATGTGCAACGGTTCTATTATGGATAAATTGATTTCGTTTTCTCTGCCATTGATGCTTTCGGGAATTTTGCAGTTGATGTTTAATGCCGTGGATATTGTGGTAGTGGGGAGATTTAGCGGCAGTCAGGCATTGGCAGCGGTAGGTTCAACCTCTGCGCTGATTAATATGTTTACGAATCTGTTTATCGGTGTTTCTCTTGGAGCGAATGTACTGGCAGCTCGTTTTTATGCCTCGGGACGTTCCAAGGAAATGTCAGAGACTGTTCACACATCCATTACTTTTGCATTGATCAGCGGAATTGTGATGGTGTTTGTAGGATTGTTTTTTTCCAGATTTGCTTTAGAACTTATGGCAACACCGCCAGATGTTATTAATCAGGCAGCTCTTTACATGAAAATTTATTTTCTGGGAATGCCTTTCTTTATGCTATATAACTACGGAGCGGCAATTTTAAGAGCAGTGGGAGATACAAAGCGTCCGTTGTTTTTTCTGATTGCAGCAGGATTGATTAATGCAGGACTAAATATGGTACTGGTTATTGTGTTTCATCTGGGCGTAGCAGGAGTGGCTATCGCTACGGTGATTTCTCAATTAGTTTCCTGTGTTTTGGTGCTACGGTGTCTTTATCAATCAGACAGCAGTTATCAGCTTCGCTTTTCCAAACTTACCTTGAAGAAAAATCATTTAAAACAGATTTTTCAGGTGGGAATACCGGCTGGAATTCAGAGTACAGTTATTAATTTTTCCAATGTGCTGCTCCAGTCCTCTGTGAATTCTTTTGGTTCCATTGCCATGGCAGGATATACAGCAGCTAACAATATTTTTGGTTTCTTGTTTGTTGCGGTGAATTCCGTTACTCAGGCATGTATGAGCTTTACCAGTCAGAACTTTGGAGTTGGAAAATGGAAGCGCATGGATAAGGTTCTCTGGAATTGCATTATTCTTTCTGTTGTAGTTGCGGTACTTTTGGGTGGCGGCGCTTATGTATTTGGACCGGAGCTTCTACGGATTTATACAAAAGATCCGCAGGTTATTCAGTGTGGAGTGGAAATTCTGCTTTACACCACAGTTACTTATTTTCTCTGCGGGATTATGGATTTGTTTCCCGGAGCTTTGCGTGGAATGGGACATTCGGCAGTACCGATGTTCTTATCTGTAATCGGAACAGTAGGAACCAGAATTCTCTGGATTTTTTGGATATTTCCACAGCACCGTTCTTTAGATTGGCTGTTTATTTCTTATCCGGCATCTTGGATTGTAACCATTATACTTCAGGTTATTTGTTTTTGGTTTGTAAGAAGAAGTGTTCATAGGAAATTGAAAATAAATAGGAGGTAAGAAAAGATGGTTTATACAGTTACTTTTAATCCTTCTCTGGATTATATTATTTCTTTACAGGGATTTCAGATGGGAACGACTAATCGAACCAAAGAAGAACAAATGCTTCCGGGAGGGAAAGGAATTAATGTTTCCACAGTACTTCAAAATTTGGGGATAGATAATACAGCATTGGGATTTACGGCAGGATTTACCGGACAGGAAATTGAGCGTATGGTAAGAGAAATTGGATTTCAATGTGATTTTATCAGGACAAAAACTGGATTTTCCAGAATTAATGTGAAATTGAAAGATTATGACGGAACAGAGATTAATGGAATAGGTCCTGTAAATTCAAAAGGAAGAAGCAGAAAAATTGATGGAAAAACTCAAACATTTAGAGGAAGGGGATGTTCTGGTTCTGGCAGGAAGCATACCGGAGAGTCTTCCAAATTCTATTTACAGAGATATTTTAGCAGAACTTCAGGGTAAAGGAATTCTTTTTGTTGTGGACGCTACAAAAGATTTGCTTTTATATGTGTTAGAATATGAACCGTTTTTAATTAAACCTAATAATCATGAACTTGGGGAAATCTTTGATGTGGAATTAAAGACCAGAGAGTCTGTAATTCCTTATGCAAAAAAACTTCAGGAAAAAGGAGCCAGAAATGTTCTGGTATCTATGGCTGGGGAAGGCGCCGTTCTTGTAGCAGAAAACGGAGAAGTATTTATGCAGCCAGCACCGAAAGGAACATTAGTGAATGCTGTAGGAGCAGGTGACTCTATGGTAGCCGGTTTTATTGCCGGATGGATGGAAAGACAGTCTTATTCCCCATGCGTTCCGTATGGGAGTTGCAGCAGGAAGTGCCAGTGCATTTTCCCATCTACTGGCTACCAAGGAAGAAATTCAGACAATTTATGAACGATTAGAAAAATAATAAATCATTACAAATAGCCAGACGTGGTATAAAATTCTTTCTTTGAAAGCTTAGTGTTTGTATAGAGAAACAAATTATGTTACAATAACAGTAAGTTGGTATTGGAAGGAGGGTGTCGCATGATTTATAATAATGTTCGACATGAATGTAATCTTTATAATTTCTTTTTTGCTCCTCGTGGAAACCGCAGAGTTATGGAACTGGGAAGAAAAATTACCCAGATGTACTTAAATCCTTTTGATAAGATTATAGGGATTATTGGGGCAAAAGATTCAGGTAAGAGTAAGTTGATTAAAGGAATGTTTCCGGGAATTCAGATGGTGGAGTCAGATGATGAATTTGATATTTTAAATATGCCCTTGCTTAATGCGGAGGATGTGGGTTTTTATACGCCGAGAACGTTCCATGTAGATGTGCGCAGTGCCAGAAAATATGTTTCTCTTGAGGAAATTGCAAAGGCAGTACACAATGTAATAGGGATGAATAAAAGAGTAATTGTAGAGCACTTCGAAATTTTATATCCAGTTTTGAAAAGAAATGCAGATTTGCTGATTGGAATTGGAGAGGAAGTGATTGTTACAAGACCTTCTCTTTTCGGACCATTGCCGGACAATATTGCAAATGTTGTTTTTGACTCTTTAATTTATCGAAAAATGACACATAGCGCAGAAGAGTTGTTTGGGTATTGCGTAAAAGATATTGATCGGCCTAAATGTATCCGTTCTGATATTAAACATGGGTTTATGTTGAATTATACAGAGAAACCGTCTTTTGATTTGGCAGAAATTGAAGAAAAGATACTTGATTTAATTCATCAGGATTTGCCTATCAAACCCTACGATGAGGAACATATTCAGATTGGTGATATGTAATGGATTGTACCGCACCTCTTTTACATGTAGAGAGTACGGGGCAAATAGAAGATTTTTCTCTGGTAAAAGAATATTATTATGAACCGAAATTCCACTTATACGCAGTAGCCGGAACCGTAGGACATAAGCATGAAGAAACAGAGAAAAATGAAGAATTAAATAACATTGAGATTTAAAACAACTGAAGAAACATCAATTTAAAAAATAGTCATAAAAGGGAGAAAACCATTTTGAGTTTTCTCCCTTTTACTATTACTGATATTTTTTTAAATAATATTTCTCCAAAAGAGAAATAAAACCATACAAAAGAATAGCAATAACACATAGAATAACAATTGCCATAATCATGGTAGTAGCTGGAATACCTGGCTGGAATAAATAATCAAATACCCCAGTCCCTGCTTACTTCCAATCATTTCTCCTATTACAATTCCAATCAAGGAAAGTCCGATATTGACCTTCATGACACTGAGAATTAAAGGAATAGAAGCTGGCAGAATAACTTTGATAAGAGCGTCTTTTTTATTGCCTCCCAGAGTTTGAATTAGCTTTAATTTATCAGAATCGATTTCACAAAATCCTGTATATAAATTTAAAACAGCACCAAAAATAGCCACAGAAATACCGGCAATAATAATTGTTTTCATATTACTGCCCAGCCACACAATAAGCAGAGGAGCCAGAGCAGATTTTGGTAAACTGTTTAATACTACTAAATAGGGCTCTAAGATACTGGAAACTCTGGGGAAAATCCAAAGAATTACAGCACAGAGGATACCGAGTAAAGTAACCAGTGCAAAGCTTATTAAAGTTTCTGTGAGTGTGACGGAAATGTGTTTTGTCAGGCTTCCATCTGAAATCATTTTAAACATAGTATCTAAAATCTGTGAAGGACTGGAATAGATAAAAGAGTCTATGATGCCCAGTCGGGCAGTTATTTCCCATAATCCCAGAAAAAGAATTAGTAAGAGAATACGGAAACATTGAATGAGGCGTACATTGCGCTTTTGAATTTGTAAATAGCGTTTTTGTTCAGCAGATACAGAATGTAAATCAGCCATGAACATTCAACTCCTTCCAGATTTCATTGAAATAGGTTTTAAATTCCGGAGCATTTCTGGATGCCATAGGCGTGCGTTCTTCCATAGAAAATTTGATATTTATAATTTTTTGGACAAAAGCTGGACGATTGCTGAAGATAATTACTCGATCTGCCATACTCACAGCTTCTGCAATGTCATGTGTTACAAGAATAGCAGTTTTTCCTTCCTGACGGATAATAGTTCCGATATCGTCTCCAACAGAAAGACGAGTTTGGTAATCTAGGGCAGAGAAAGGTTCATCTAACAGAAGTAAATCGGGTTCTAAGGCTAATGTGCGAATAAGAGCTGCTCTTTGTCTCATTCCGCCAGATAATTGAGAAGGTCTGGAATTTCTGAATTTGTACAACCCGTAGTTCTCCAGAAGATTTTCAACGTGTTTTTTGTTTCCGGAGTAACTCTCCCTTGAATTTCCAGTCCCAGCAGCATATTGCTGTAAATGGTGCGCCATTCAAATAAATGGTCTTTTTGCAGCATATAACCGATATTGGTATTGGACATGGATAAAGGAGTTCCGTTTAAGAGGAGTTCTCCTGCGGCGGTTTTAGAGACCGCAAAGCATATCTAAAAATGTGGATTTGCCACATCCAGATGGCCCTACAATAGCCACAAATTCCCCTGGAAATACAGAAAAAGATATATGAGAAAGAGCCGGAGTTTCACCGGATTTCGTGTGATAGGTGTAGCTTACATCATTCACCTGTAAAAGAGGCTGGTTCATAGTGAAGCTCCTTTCTGAAAATCAGGATATTTTGTACTTATAGTATCATATGACAGATTTTTATAGAAGGAGATTGAAAATAAATTGACAATTGACTACTATGTGGTACAATATAGTTAAGAAAACTACTTGGCAGAACAAGGTAGAAGGGGTGAAAATTTGCGGGAGGTGTTCTGTATGAAAAATAATGCGTGGAAGAAATTAAAAAAAGAAAACAATAGAAGCGAATTAAATTTAACAGTAGAAGATATCGGATATGTTAATAAAGTTTGCACTTATGCAGAAAGCCATGGAGTTGGATTGATTGAAACACAACTGCTTCGGAAGGACTTGATCGGTATGGGTCTGGAAGCAAAAAAAGAAGGAGGCCTTTTGGAAGAACGCTTAGGTGCAGTAGAAGAATTTGCTGAAAACGTTGTCCAGGAAGGAAAAAGAGAAGACCATAAAGAACAGATTTATACCTGGATTCAGGGAATGGGAATTGGTTCTATTTTGTTAGCCGGATTTTCTGGCTTGCTTGTGCTGACAGGGGATTCTGGAAATACTTTGTTAAGCAGAAATTGTGGGACAGTTCAGCTTCTGTCAATTTTGACAGGACTTATCATGTTGACAGTTCTTCATTTTTTATCAGGAAAATATATACTTGGCAGAAAAAAAGATAATTTCAATTTAGTGATTGTAATAGGTTTTACTCTATTCCTTAGAGTTTCTTCGAGAAATTTCATGCTCAAAGAAATGGCAAATGAGATTATGTTTCCAAATTGGATATTATTAATTGTGATTGCCATTGGTTTCTTTTTGTACATTTGTGGAACGTATTTATTTGACAAACTTTTGGAGGAAAGAGCCAGGGAGTATCATCTGGAAAAGAATTAGAAAGCCTGGGAGGTGAGAAAACGGCATGTATGACAAATCTCAAATGATGAGAGGAACATTGGAAGGCTGCATTTTGAAAATCATCAGTGTAGAGACCACATACGGATATGAGATTGTTATGAAGCTGCAGGATTTTGGTTTTGAGGATATGAAAGAGGGAACGATTTATCCTTTGCTGGTACGCTTGGAAAAGAAGAAAATGATTTCCTCTGAATTTCGGCCATCCCCTCTTGGACCAAGCAGAAAGTATTACTCCCTTACAGAAGCAGGAGGGGAGCAATTAAGAGAATTTGAAAGCTGTTGGAGAAGCGTGTCGGATACGGTAGAATCGATTTTGATGATGTAAGAGAAATGAGGTGGAGCGAATGAAGAAAGATATATGGAAGCAATTAAAAAAGCAGAACAATGGAAGACAGTTGAATCTGGAGGTGTCAGATCAGAAATATATTGATAAAGTGACAGCCTATGCAGTAAATCAGGGAGTAGGGATGATGGAGACCGAGATTATCCGGAAAGATTTAATTGGAATGGGATTTGAGGCAAAAAAAGAAGGGGAACTTCTGGAACAGCGGCTGGGAGATATGGGGGAATTTGCGAGAGAGGACAGGAGTGAAACACATGTTAATACAGATTGTAGAAGATGATTTTGCATTAAGCAATGGAATCCGGCTGGCCCTTTCCCAGCCGGAGATAGAATTTTTTCAGGACAGGGAAGTACAGGAAGCACAGAGCAGCTTTCAGAAACAAGTCCCCGATTTGATTATTCTAGATATTAATTTGCCGGATAAAAGCGGATATGAGTACCTGACCTGGGTGAAAAGGCAAGGAAATACCCCTGTTTTGATTCTTACTGCTCTTGATACAGAAATGGATGAAGTGACAGGACTGAATCTAGGAGCAGACGATTATATGACAAAACCTTTTCGTTTGGCTGTGCTTAGAGCCAGAATCCAGAATCTTTTGCGCCGGACAGGCAGAGTAAAAACCGCAATTTATGAAATAGATGATTTGTTTTTGGACTTTGACAGACTGTTGTTTCGGAAAGGAAAGACAGAGTTGTCTTTTGGGAAAAATGAGCAAAAACTACTTCGCCTGTTTCTGGAAAATCAGGGAAGAGTGCTTACCAGAGAGCTTCTCATAGAACGCATTTGGGCAGATGGAGGCGAGTATGTAGATGAAAATGCGCTTTCTGTTACCATCAATCGTTTGCGGATAAAACTGGAAAAAGGCGGTTCTGTGAAATACATTCACACCATTTATGGGCAGGGATATTTGTGGAAGCGAGAAGAGGAAGGTTTATGATTGGTACAAGAAAAGTTCTGCGACGTCTCAATGAAATGTTGGACAGTGCTATGGATGGAAGTTTTGAAGAACATGCGTATGAAGAGACGGAATTGTCAAAAATAGAGACTAAATGGATGCGCTTTCTCACTTCCTCCAATTTGGCCAGAAAGAACATAGAAAAAGAAAAAGCCAGCCTGCAAGGCTTGGTATCTGATATTTCTCACCAGACGAAGACTCCGGTAGCCAATATGAAGCTGTATGCAGAGCTTTTGGAGGAAGGTCTTGCCAGAGAAAATCCAGACAAGGAGCAGTTGCTTTTTATGGTGGGTGAAATGAAGGAACAGGCAGAGCGCTTGGAGTTTTTAATACAGGCGCTAACCAAAATGTCCAGATTGGAAACAAATCTTGTGGCTGTACAGCCAATACGGCAGCCTATAGAACCTTTGATTTCTCAGGCTGTGGCTCAGATAAGACCAAAAGCAGAGGCATATGAGATTTCTCTTAAGGTACAAGGAAATTTACAGACAACAGCCTGCTATGATAGAAAATGGAGCATAGAAGCCCTTTATAATCTTTTGGATAATGCAGTGAAATATTCTCCCAAGGGAAGCCGAATTCAAGTTTTGGTTCGGGAATATGCCTTGTACTGCCAGGTTTGTGTAGAGGATGAGGGCATAGGGATAACGGAAGAGGAAATTCCAAAAGTATTTCAGCGGTTTTATAGAGGAAGGCAGGTCCAGCAAAAAACAGGAGTTGGAATCGGACTGTACTTAACAAGAGAAATCATAAAAAAACAGAAGGGATATGTAAAAATCAAATCACAGCCAGGACAAGGTTCTCAGATTTCTCTGTTTCTTCCAAGAGATTAGAGAAAGCACAGAAAATCTTTCAAAAGTGTTAGATTTGCGTAATTTTGTGGAAAGAATCCTATGCTATACTAAGGACAGTAAAAAAGCTGTCCTTTTTGTTTGGGGCAAAGGTTGTGAGAAAAAGGGTGGCGGAAAGGAGAAATTACATATGGCTGTTTTAAAAACAATCAATTTGAAAAATATTATGGAGTAGGGGAAAACCAGGTTAAGGCTCTGGATGATGTAAATTTAGAAATTGAAAGAGGGGAATTTGTGGCAATTGTTGGTTCATCGGGAAGTGGAAAATCCACACTTTTGCATATGTTGGGCGGTTTGGACCATCCCACAGCAGGGAAAGTTTTGGTGGATAACAAAGATATTTTCCGCTTGAAAGAAGATGAGCTTTGTATTTTCCGAAGAAGAAAAATTGGATTTGTTTTTCAAAGTTATAATCTGGTTCCTGTGTTAAATGTGTATGAAAATATTGTATTGCCAGTTGAGTTAGACGGCAACAAGGTAGATAAAGCATATGCAAAAGAAGTGATTCACATTTTGGGACTGGATGCAAAGCTGGAGCATTTGCCAAGCCAATTATCAGGAGGTCAGCAGCAGAGAGTAGCCATTGCAAGGGCGCTGATTACAAAGCCGTCTATTTTGTTGGCGGACGAACCGACTGGCAACCTGGATTCAAGGACCAGTCAGGATGTTTTAGGACTTTTAAAGGTCACCAGTGAACGATTTGGGCAGACTATGGTTATGATAACCCACAATGAAGAAATTGCTCAGATGGCAGACCGCATCATCCGTATTGAAGATGGAAAGATTGTAGAGGATGGTGAAACATATGAATAAAGTGAAAAATAAAAAAATCATCCGAAAAATTGCAGATCGGACATTAAAGGCAAAAAAGAGCAGGAATCTCATTGGAATTTTGGCGATTGTATTGACATCCCTTCTTTTTACTGGGGTGTTTACCATTGGAGGCAATCTAACTCAAAAACAGCAGGAAGAAACCATGCGGCAGGTGGGAGGTTCTGCCCATGCAGGTTATAAATATCTTACAAAAGAAGAATATGATATTGTCAAAAAGGATAAAAAACTGCGAGCTGTTTCCAGCAGAATTGTGGTAGGAGATGCAGTAAATGAGGAATTTTTAAAACTGCCAACAGAAATTGGATATTATGAAGATTTAGAAGCAAAGTGGAGCTTTTGTTATCCAGAAGTTGGTCACATGCCTCAAAAAGAAGAGGAATTGGTTACCAGCGATTTAGTTTTGAAAGCTCTTGGGATTCCTTGTAAGGTGGGAGAGAAAGTTCCTGTTAAAGTAGATGTAAATGGGACTGTATATGAGAAAACCTTTATTCTCAGCGGATATTTTCAAGGAGATACCATTTCCATGGCACAGGTTATGGCAGTTTCAAAAGACTTTCAGGAAAAAGTAGCGCCAGAGCAGAAAAAATCCAAAATGAAAGGCAGTGGAGATACTGTATTTTCTGCTGGATATTATATGGTGGATTTTTATTTTCCATCCAGTTTGTTTATAGAAAAACAAGTAGAAGCTCTGACAAGAAGATGTGGATTTCCCGAATCTGTCAGTGTAGGAATCAACTGGGCATATCTGGGACAGGATTTAGAGATGGGAACGGTTTTGGGAATACTCGGCATGATATTTATGGTGGGATTTGCAGGTTATCTTTTGATTTACAATGTATTTTATATTAATGTTTACTCGGATATCCGTTATTATGGATTGTTGAAAACTGTTGGTACAACCAGAAAGCAGTTGAAACGTATGATAAGGCTTCAGGCTTATATGCTTTCCGCTATTGGGATTCCCATAGGAATGCTTTTGGGAGCAGGTGTAGGAGTGGTACTTCTCCTGTGGTTATGAACCATTTGACTTTTGCTGCATCTACGACAAATGCAGTGCAGTGGAATCCATGGATTTTTCTTGGGTCAGGGCTGTTTTCTCTGATTACAGTAGGAATCAGCTGTCAAAAACCAGGAACCATTGCCTCTAAAGTATCCCCTATTGAAGCAGTACGTTTTACAGAAGGCCAAAATCAGGCATTTCAG
>ENA-OPYY01000600-OPYY01000600.1-human-gut-metagenome-genome-assembly--contig:-NODE-600-length-10679-cov-2.362111_pt1 | contig 10679 bp, 12 predicted proteins | sample MGYA00242472_ERZ504481 | MGnify/ENA primary metagenome ERZ504481 (study PRJEB26092, sample SAMD00036265) | human gut metagenome | host: Homo sapiens | study: EMG produced TPA metagenomics assembly of...
TTTTTTTTGTGTATAATTAAGTACAATCACGAAAGGAATGAAAAAATATGATTGTTAAAAAAAATGCCTATTTTACAAGGGTTTTCCGGGACTTCGAGACTGTTAAAAAAATTATCGAATTCCGTCTCTTTCGACTGTGGAAACGCCCCTGTTTTTTATGATATCGAAACCACCGGACTATCACGATATTCCACTTTTTTATATTTGATTGGCGCGGTAATGCAGGAAAATAACAAATGGTTTCTCCATCAGTGGATGGCGGAAAAAGAGGATGAGGAACCTGAAATTCTTTGTGAATTTTTTAATTTTCTGACTTCTGCAAGCTCCACAATCCAATATAATGGCAGACGATTCGATCAGCCGTATCTGGAAGCGCGTTACAAAAAACACAATCTGCCCTCTCCCTTCGGAAATCTCCCTGTCCTGGATCTGTATCAGGAACTGAAGCCCTGTAAAGATCTCCTGAAGCTGGAACGAATGAAACAGCCGGATCTGGAAGAATTCCTGGGGCTGGACTCCCGCCTCCACTGCGATGGCGGACAGTGCATTCGTCTTTATAAATCCTACATAAAAAATCCAAAGGCCGAGCCTGAACAGACCATCCTCGGTCACAATCAGGAGGATCTCCTGGGACTTGGCAGCATTTTTTCCATGCTCGGATACCGGGTTCTGATGGAAGGCAATTATCAGCCTCTGAAAGCGGAAACAGATGAAGACCGGATGATCCTTTCTTTCCGGCTTCCGGCTCCTGTGCCAAAACCCGTCTCCAAAAAGGGAACAGATTTTTATATTACTGTCCGGGATCAGGAAGGAGCTCTTCTGGTCACTTCCACAGATCAGAAAATACGCCAGTACTACAGAGATTACAAAGCCTATGATTATATTCCCGGAGAAGATACCGCCATGCCCAGACAGTTAAGTCAGTACATGGACAAAAGTCTGAGGATTCCCGCCACTCCGGAAACCTGTTATACCTGGTTTCCCTGCAGCGAAGCTTTCCTGAACAATCCGGAAAAACAGGCGCAGTATCTAAAAAGTACCCTTCCATGCCTTCTCAGCTTTTAGAAATTCCGAGGCCATAAACCGTCTCCTGTGTCTCAGATCATATTCTGTATGCATCCGGAGGCATTCTCACAAAAATTTTTATGTACCAGAAAGGTCAGTACCGAACGCACTCCTTTCTCGGTAAAGAAAGAAAAAAGGATCATTTCAGTCTGCCATATACGCATAACTGTAATGATCCTTTTTGTTAATTCAGTTTATCTTCTGTATTCAGACTGACAAAGCAATTCTTCTTATGCCTCTTCGCCTTCTGCTTCCTCTGCAGCCGGAGCTTCCAGAGCTTTCATGCTGAGGCTAATCTTTTTGTCTTCGCCGTTGAAATCAACAACCTTTGCCTGAATTTCCTGGCCGATAGAAAGTACGTCAGACGGTTTGGCAACATGCTCTCTGGAAATCTGAGAAACATGAAGCAGTGCGTCGATTCCAGGTGCAAGCTCTACGAAAGCACCGAAATCTGTCATACGTGCAACTTTTCCTTCTACTATGTTGCCTACTGCAAATTTCTCAGCAGCAGTCAGCCACGGATTTTCTTCCGGAAATTTCAGAGAAAGAGCAATCTTATCTCCGTTGATCTCTTTGATCAGAACTTTAACTTCTTCACCAACAGTAAATACCTTCTTCGGATTCTCTACTCTGCCCCAGGACATTTCGGAAATATGAAGAAGACCGTCAGCTCCGCCAAGATCGATGAATGCACCAAAATCTGTTACATTCTTAACAACACCTGTTACAGTATCGCCTGCATGGATTCTCTCCATAAGCTCTTTCTGCTTCTCAGCTTTTTCTGCAAGAAGAAGCTGTTTACGGTTACCGATAATGCGGCGTCTTCTCGGATTGAACTCTGTGATAACAAATTCAATCTCCTGATCTGCGTATTTGGACAGATCTCTCTCGTAAGTATCAGATACAAGGCTTGCAGGAATAAATACTCTTGCTTCCTCAACGTTTACACAAAGACCTCCGTCCAGTACCTGAGTTACAGGCGCTTTCAGGACTTCCTGAGACTCGAATGCAGCTTCCAGACGTTTGTTGCCTTTTTCAGCAGCAAGTCTCTTGTATGTCAGGATAACCTGACCTTCACCGTCGTTCACTTTAAGAACCTTGGCTTCCATTGTGTCACCTACGTGTACAACGTCTGCAAGTACAAGGGAGCTGTCGTTGGAATACTCGCTCCTGGTGATAATACCGTCTGCTTTATAGCCGATATTCAGGATAATCTCATCCTCTTTTACGTCGATGACAGTACCCTGCACGATCTCTCCATTTCTGATAGTTTTTACGGAATCTTCCAGCATCTGTTCAAAACTTAATTCTGACATGTTCTTGAACCTCCTCAATAATTTTCTTTGGGGTGGACGCCCCTGCTGTAATACCTACATAACTACTGTGATGGAACATTTCAGAATCCAAGTCTACAGGTGTTTGTATATAGTAAGTATTTTCACATTCCTCTTTACATATTTCAAACAGCTTTTGAGTATTGGAACTATGTCTGCCGCCGATGACAAGCATAGTGTCTACCTCTCCGGCTATGGACTGTGCTTCTTTCTGCCGTTCTTCGGTAGCATTACAAATAGTGTTTAAAATATTGTCAATATTTAAAACATTATTATCATACCTCTTTTTGCAGAGAATTTCAACTAATTCTTTAAATTTGTTGTAATTAAATGTCGTCTGCGAAACAATGCAGGGTATTCGCCCCGGATCCGGGACAAAATTTTCTGCATCCTCTCTGTTTCTGAGAACAGTACAGGAACCCTCGCACCATCCGCAGATCCCTTTTACCTCCGGGTGGGAAGGATCTCCAAATATGATAATCTGTTTTCCGGCCCTGCTTTCCCGTTCCACGATCCTGTGTATCTTCAGAACAAAAGGACAGGTTACGTCTACGAAGGAAATTCCCGCAGTCTTCAGCATATCATAAATCCTGCGGCCCACGCCGTGGGAACGGATCACAACCGTCCCTTCACGAAGCTTCGGAATGTCCTCTTCCGAGATCACGGTAACGCCTTTTTTTTCAAAATCCGAGACAACCTCTTCATTATGGATGATCGGACCCAGCGTATAAATAGGCGAAACTCCGTTCTCAATAAGCTCGTACACCTTGTCCACCGCTCTTTTTACACCAAAGCAGAAGCCAGCTGTTTTTGCGGTCTTAACTTTCATTTTTTTCCAACCTTGTCTGATAATATCACTTTTTCATGAAAAATCTGTAAAATACGTTTTACCACTTCCTCAATGGTCATTTCAGAGGAATCTACCAGAACCGCATCCTCAGCCAGCTTAAGGGGAGAAATTTCCCTGTTCATATCACGACTGTCACGCTCTTCAATATCTTTTCTGATCTCTTCCAGGTCACAACACAGGCCTTTTTCCTGGAGCTCCAGATAACGGCGCTTTGCTCTTGTAAAAGAGCTGGCAGTCAGATAGATCTTCACCTCTGCATTGGGAAGGATCGTAGTACCGATATCTCTTCCATCCATAACCACGTTCATGGAAGCGGCAAGCTTCCTCTGAAGGTCAAGAAGCTTTTCCCTCACCCTTGGATTTGCAGAGCTTACAGAAGCCATATTGCCTACCTCTTCTTTCCTGAGAAACGGATTCACGTTCTCCCCGTTTAAAAGAACGATCTGTTCTCCGTTTTTATACTCTATGGATATTTCTGCTCCCTGGCAGGCCTCTCCGATCTCATCCGGATTTTCTCTGTTTACATTCCGGCGAAGAAGGTAAAGAGCCATTGCCCTGTACATGGCACCTGTATCTACATACACACAGGAAAGCTCTCCGGCAACCTTTTTGGCAATCGTACTTTTTCCGGCTCCTGCCGGGCCGTCAATGGCAATATTATAGATCATTTCATTGTCCTCCTTTATTCTCCGCATACAGCCATAGCTGCAAGGTAGGCAGTTGACCATGCGATCTGAAGATTATAGCCTCCTGTCACCGCATCCAGGTCAAGCACCTCTCCCACAAAATAAAGATCCTGTATTTTCTTTGATTCCATAGTTGCAGGATTGATCTCTTTTACAGAAACTCCCCCTCTGGTGATAACAGCCTCTTTAAATTCTCCGAAACCATTGATGGTAAAGGGAAATGCTTTTACAAGAGCACCGAACCGGAGGCGTTCCTCTCTGGAAATCTCATGAATGGGTTTTTCCGGAGAAATCCCTCCGATCTTCAGCATAACCGGTGTCAGAGAGGAGGGAAACAGAACGATGATCACATTTTTAAACTGCTTATTCTTTCCGGATTCAAACTCTCTCAGTATTCTGGCATCCAGCTGCTCCGGCGTAAGCGCAGGCTTCAGATCCAGAAAAGCCGAAAGCTCTCCTGATTTTCTGAGGGCCGTGCCCAGTCTGGCGCTGGCAGAAAGAACCAGAGGTCCCGTAATTCCGGAATGAGTAAACATCATCTCCCCAAAATCCCTGTAAAGGACTTTTTTTCCGTTTTTCACGGTCAGCTCCACATTTTTCAGGGAAAGACCTGCCATTTCCGGAATATACTCTTCTTTTGTACGAAGAGGAACCAGAGAGGGGGCTAAATCGGTCACAGTATGCCCCGCCTCCCGGGCAAAACGATATCCGTCTCCTGTAGAACCGGTTGTGGGATAGGAAAGACCTCCCGTTGCCACAATAACCGCTTCTGCCCTGTGAACGCTGCCGTCTGTCAGAATGATCCCTGCCGCCGTTCCCTCTTCCAGAAGCAGCCGCTCTACCTGGCTTTTCAGATGGATGCGAACTCCGTATTTTTTCATCTGACGCTCCAGTGCCCGGATCACATCGGACGAATGATCGGAACAAGGAAAAACGCGGTTTCCCCGCTCTGTTTTAAGAGACGTGCCTGCTTCCTCCAGAAATTCCATCATATCCTGACTGGTAAAGGTATAAAAGGCACTGTATAAGAACTTGGCATTTGTTACAACGCTGTTTAAAAGTTCTTCCGGATCACAGTTATTGGTCACATTGCAGCGCCCTTTTCCTGTAATATACAGCTTTTTGCCAAGTTTTTCATTTTTTTCAAAGAGTGTGACCTCACAGCCTTTTTTAGCTGCAAAAATCGACGCCAGCATTCCCGCTGCGCCTCCGCCAACAATTATGACTCTGTTTTTCATCCTTATCCTTTCATGCAGCAAAGGGCTGTACAGTTTTTCCTGCACAGCCCCCTGACTTTTCTTTTATAAAAACCTTATACCGGATAAGCTCCGTTTTTTGTGTCCGCTGCTGTCTCGTCCACCTTTGTCTCCTGTGCCTGACGGTACTTGAAGAACTCAGTAGCAACCTGTGGGAACAGTGCGTAGGAAAGTACGTCCTCGTCCTGTTTCTTGTACTGTGCCATCTCGCCTTCCAGTTTGTCAAGCTCGTTGTCCAGAAGGTCTGCCGGACGGCAGGTGATCGGCTGAGTATCTCCGATACATTTTTTCTGAACGTCCTCATTAAACGGTTTTACAGTAGCGCCGTATTTACCGCTTAAGATATCCTTTGTTTCTTTTGTAACCATCTTATATCTCTCGCCCATAAGAACATTGAATACAGCCTGTGTACCAACGATCTGTGAAGACGGAGTAACCAGAGGCGGCTCGCCAAGGTCTTTACGAACTCTCGGAACCTCTTCAAGAACATCGTAGAACTTGTCTTCCGCATGCTGCTCTTTCAGCTGGGAAGTCAGGTTGGAAAGCATACCGCCCGGTACCTGATACAGAAGAGTCTTGATGTTTACGCCAAGGTTCTTCGGATTCAGAAGGCCGCTGTCCAGAGCCTCGTCACGGATCGGACGGAAGTAGTCAGCAATCTCAGCAAGGAGCTGCTGATCAAAGCCTGTATCGTAAGGAGTACCCTTAAAGGTCTCAACCATAACCTCTGTTGCCGGCTGAGAAGTACCCAGAGCAAACGGAGAGATTGCAGTATCAATGATATCTACGCCGGCCTCTACTGCCTTCATATAGGTCATGGAAGCAACACCGGAGGTATAGTGTGTATGCAGGTCGATCGGAATCTTAACTGCGTCTTTCAGAGCACCTACAAGCTCTGTAGCCTGATACGGAAGAAGAAGTCCTGCCATATCCTTGATACAGATAGAATCTGCGCCCATTTCCTCGATCTCTTTTGCAATGTTTGTCCAGTATTCCAGAGTATAAGCATCGCCAAGAGTATAGGAAAGAGCAACCTGAGCATGAGCTTTTTCTTTGTTTGCAGCCTTAACTGCGGTTTTCAGGTTACGCATGTCGTTGAGGCAGTCAAAAATACGGATGATATCAATTCCGTTTGCTGCAGATTTCTGTACAAAATACTCTACCACGTCATCTGCATAAGGACGGTATCCGAGGATATTCTGTCCGCGGAACAGCATCTGAAGCTTTGTGTTTTTGAAGCCGTCACGGAATTTACGAAGTCTTTCCCATGGATCTTCCTTCAGGAAACGAAGAGAAGCATCAAAAGTAGCGCCGCCCCAGCACTCTACTGCATGGTAGCCTACTTTGTCCATTTTATCAACGATAGGAAGCATCTGCTCTGTGCTGAGTCTTGTTGCGATCAGAGACTGATGCGCATCACGCAGAACAGTTTCCACGATTTTAAACAGGTTTTTTTTTCTTAATTCTGCCATTATTTTATTCTCCTTTAATCAGTTTTCACAAGGAAATTCAATATATCTGACGATTACAGGCATCTGTCTGTCACAACAGATCAGACACCGAAAATAGCCATAAAGGTTCCGGCTGCCACAGCTGTACCGATAACACCGGCAACGTTTGGTCCCATAGCATGCATCAGAAGGAAGTTGGTAGGATCTGCCTCAGCGCCAACCTTCTGAGATACACGGGCCGCCATCGGAACTGCGGATACACCTGCGGAGCCGATCAGAGGATTGATCTTTCCGCCGGAAAGCTTGCACATCAGTTTTCCAAGCATAACACCGCCAAAGGTACCGAAAGCAAAGGCAACAAGACCAAGAGCTACGATCTTCAGAGTATCCAGGTTCAGGAATGCCTCAGCGCTTGTGGAAGCACCTACGGAAGTACCCAGAAGAATAACTACGATGTACATCAGTGCATTGGAAGCTGTCTCTGTCAGCTGTTTTACAACGCCGGACTCACGGAACAGGTTACCAAGCATCAGCATACCTACCAGCGGAGCGTTGTAGGAAGGATCAGGCATACTACGATAGTGATCACGATCGGGAAGAGGATTTTCTCCAGCTTGCTGACCGGACGAAGCTGGTCCATTTTGATCTTACGCTCTTTCTCTGTTGTACAGAGCTTCATGATCGGAGGCTGAATGATGGGAACAAGAGACATATAGGAATATGCCGCCACCGCAATCGGTCCCATCAGGGCAGTCTGTCCAAGCTTTCCTGCAAGGAAGATAGAAGTCGGGCCGTCAGCACCGCCGATAATGGAGATTGCTGCTGCTGCCTTTCCATTGAATCCCATGAAGATCGCAAGGAAGTATGCAACATAAATACCAAGCTGAGCCGCAGCGCCGAGAAGGAAGCTCTTCGGGTTTGCGATCAGCGGACCGAAGTCTGTCATGGCTCCTACGCCCATGAAGATCAGGGACGGAAGAATACTCCATTCATCAAGCAGGTAGAAATAGTGAAGAAGTCCGCCTACTCCGTTTGACATATCCTCCGGACGAGCCATAATATCCGGATAAATATTTACCAGAAGCATACCAAAAGCGATAGGAACAAGAAGAAGCGGTTCAAATCCCTTCTTGATAGCAAGGAATAAGAATACGCATGCCACCGCGATCATCAGATAGTTGCCCCAGGTAAGATTAAAGAAGGCTGTCTGATGAATCAGGTTAGACAGGGTTTCTGTTACATAAGACATCTGAATACCTCCCGTCTTAGTTCATAGTAGCCAGGGTATCTCCGTTCTCTACGGAAGCACCTTCTGTTGTATCAATGCTTGCAACTGTACCGTCCTGAGGTGCAACTACAGGAATTTCCATTTTCATGGACTCCAGGATCACGATGCTGTCGCCTGCTTTTACTGCCTGTCCAGCAGATGCAACGATCTTAAGAACTTTTCCCGGTACAGATGCTGTCACTTTTACAGCGCCTGCACCAGCTGCAGGAGCTGCTGCTTTCGGAGCGGGTGCAGGTGCAGCCTTAGGTGCAGCAGGAGCTGCTGCTCTTGCTGCCGGAGCCGGTGCAGCAGCACTTCCAGTTTCCTCTACAGTTACTTCATATGCAGTTCCGTTTACAGTAATTGTATAACTTTTCATTTTATAATCCTCCTAATTGTCAATTATCTTCTTGGGCGGTTGATTTTGCGGATAGAACGCACGACAAATCCGTCTGTTGTGGTTCCCTCTGCGGCCGCGATCGCTGCTGCGATAACTGCGATCAGTTCTGTATCATCAGCTGCCTGCACTGTTTCCTGAACCGGAACAGCGGCAGGTGCCGGTACCGGAGCTTCTTCTTTTTTCTCTTTTTTTGCAGCTGCCGGTGAACCCGGAATAAATTTGAAAAGAGAAATAATAAAGATCAGAAGAACCAGGATCACAAATACGGTTCCAAGTCCCATAACTGTATTCAATCCGGCATTTTTCATGGTTGTGGATAACGGGTACTGAACGTCTACAGAAGCAGAAACAGGTGTCAGCACACCTTCCACGTCCTCAAATACATATACAAATTTTGCATCCAGCTTTTCAAAATCCACCGGAACTGTGGCAGTATACTGATGATTGGAAAACTCCACCTCGGCCTTTCCGGCCTCTTTCAGTTCACCTACTTCATCCCTGGCGTCATCCCATGCGGTCATGGCTCCCTCGGTAAATTCGTCACCGGATTCCAGATATGCCTCAATTTCTTCATCACTGAGCGGAATGATCGTCTGAGTCAGTCCCTCTGCAGTCATGGTGATCTGAGTCATGATTTCCTCGTCGATCTCACTGCCAGCCATTACAACGGAAGCGCCGGAAAACATAAGTGATGCGGCGCACACTGCTGCTGCGCAGACAGAGGATGCTTTTTTTAACATCTGATTCATATGCTCACCTCACTTAGACTGCGCTGTGCTTTTTAGCCGGACGGTCTTCTCTTTTTGTGAACAGCATTTCAAAAGCTCCGATCACATATTTTCTGGTATCAGCCGGAGCGATCACAGTATCTACATAGCCTCTTGCCGCTGCAGATTCCACACCTGACTGAAGGTTTCTGTACTCTGCTGCCTTTTCATTAAGAGAGGCAGCATCTGCGCCCGGATACATGATCTTAGCTGCCAGAGAAGCGTCCATCATACCGATTTCTGCGCTGTCCCATGCATACACAAGATCCGCGCCTACAGATTTGCTGTTCATGGCAACATATGCGGTTCCGTAAGCTTTGCCGATCACTACGTTTACCTTCGGTACAGTTGCATCTGCAAAAGCACGAACCATCTCACCGATGGATGCTGCCATCATTTTTTCGTTGCAGAGAGTTGCCTTAAATCCGGTCACATTGGTAAGTGTCAGAACCGGGATATCAAAAGCGTCGCAGAATTTTACAAAGGCTGCTGCCTTTCTTGCGCCTCTTGCAGAGATGGTGCCGTCAAATTCTTCTGTTTTTTCGCCTTCTTCGTTGTAGATCTCTGTTCTGTTTGCCACAGCACCTACAGTTGCTCCGTTCAGACGAAGGAAGCCTGTAACAACATCTTTTCCGTAATTTTTCTTTGTTTCAAAGAAAAGTCCCTCATCTGCGATTCTGGAAAGTGCAAGGGAAGTATCTCCTGCACATGCAGCCAGATCATCACAGGTACGGTTCAGATCATCTGCACATTCTACAAAAGAATCATTGTCCTCAAAGTTGGAAGGAAGCAGGCTTACAAGCTGACGGATCTGACCAAGGATCTCTTCCTCTGTGCCTGTACCGTCAATAAGACCTGTCTCCTGGCTCTGGAAATCAGCAGATGCTGTATCACATTTGTCCACATGATTGCCTTCCAGTGCATTTGGAGTATTTACAAACATTTTACCTTTTTTTGCTTCCATAAAAGTAAAATCCGTCAGTGCCGGAACAACGGCCATACCGCCTCCGCAGGTGCCGAAAATTGCTGTGATCTGCGGGATCATTCCGGATGCCAGTGTCTGCTTCAGGTAAATGGAACCAAAAGCTTCCAGAGCGTCTGTAGCCTCCTGGAGTCTCAGACCTGCACAGTCAACAAGACCGATTACCGGTGCGCCTGTTTTCATTGCAAGGTCATACAGTGCGGAAATTTTCTTTGCATGCATTTCTCCAACGGTTCCGTTCAGAACAGAAGCGTCCTGGCTGTAAACATAGACAAGATTTCCGTCGATCACACCAGAGCCGGTGATCACACCGTCTGAAGGTGCTTTTGTTTCAGTCATGTTAAAATCAGTGGATCTTGCTGTAACACTTTTTCCGATTTCAACAAAACTGTTCTCGTCAAGTAAAGAATTAATTCTTTGACTTGCTAAGCTTTGTGCTGTACTACTCATTCTTCAGCCCTCCATTTTTTATTATTTACCTGGATTCTGCACGAAAAATCTGCGTGATAATCCGGTTTTCATGCAGAAATCGCCTCCTGGTTTTACTTTGTTTGAGTTTAAAAAGACAAAACCAATTTACTGCCGATTTTAATTGTACCCTTGTTTTCCGGGGATTTCTCA
>ENA-OPYY01000602-OPYY01000602.1-human-gut-metagenome-genome-assembly--contig:-NODE-602-length-10658-cov-2.552084_pt1 | contig 10658 bp, 16 predicted proteins | sample MGYA00242472_ERZ504481 | MGnify/ENA primary metagenome ERZ504481 (study PRJEB26092, sample SAMD00036265) | human gut metagenome | host: Homo sapiens | study: EMG produced TPA metagenomics assembly of...
CCAAAAGTTTATCGTATACCTTCCTCTTAGAAACCATATACATTCCCCTTTTTTCCATGTTTTTCTTTATTATATCACGAAAAAACAGAAATGTATACGGCACTTTTTTCACGAAAACACAAAATGTTTTTCTCTATTTCTTCACGAAAAACAACTTTTTTCTCATTCTGCATCCTGATGATACACATGATCCTGGTAGTTTTTTGGCGTCTCGCCTGTATACTTTTTAAAAATATCTGTGAAATAGCGATGATTATTGTATCCTACCATTTCACTTACTTCGTATACTTTGTATCCTTTTTTGAGCAGACCTTTTGCCTTGTCCATCCGCAAGTTCATTCAGACCGATATCCTCATTATATTTTCAAGATCCGAAATAATACTCAAAAAATATGGTACTTTTGTTGCTTACACTTACCTCCGGCAAAATAATGAAAAGACTGAACCATCTTAAAAATACGCACAAAAAACCACCGCCCCCGCAGCTTCTGGTCTGCAAAAACAGTGATTTCTAAGTGCGCGATCAGGGGTTCGAACCCTGGACACCCTGATTAAGAGAAACTCACGCTAACAAACTCGCGGCAAAAATTGATGTATGCCTTTCTCAAGGACATCGGAAAATCTCCATAAACTTCATTCAAAAAATCTGCGACCAGACTTGCGACCACTACTCCCAAACAATATTTACCTCATACATATAACCTTTAAAACTCGCAATCCTTAACAGGATTTGCTCGTAGCCTCGTTCAAAAATCCCCGTACAACCCGATTTCCCGTCAATCTTTTTAAAATCTTTAAAAATTCCCTTTTGGAATTTTAGATTTCAAAGACGGGAAAACGGGTTTTCGGGTCTTTTTTCTCTCCGCTTCGCAAATCAAAGGCTATCTTTTAGCAACTCCACTTATCTTTCCTGAATCGGAATCACGTCTACGCTTATTCATTAACTGCCGAGAAAAGCGTACTATCCAGTAGGTCTGCGACTCTGCTTGCGTCATCTTTCGCTACATGGCTATATGCAGAGAGTGTAATCTTAGGATCTTGATGACCTGCTCTTGCCTGTACAATATGGAGCGGTACTCCCTGTGAAAGAAACCAACTGATCGCACTATGTCTTGTGCCATGTAATTTGATATGTCTGAGTCCGTATTTTTTCAAGGTTTTATTCCACTTAGAAGTGTAACTTTTCGGCAAGAATGGGTTTCCGTCTTCTTTGCAAATAACCCGTTGTTTACCTGTAAATGGTTTTCCCTCTCTCAGACAGATTGTTTTGCAGTATACTTTTTGTCGTTTCAGAAGTCGCATTGTCTCCTCACTGACAACCATTTCTCTGTATGAGCCATCTGTTTTACAATCTTTTAAGACAGGTTTTTTGCTATCCTCGGATTCTACCCATGAATGTCTGATTTTGACAATATTCTTTTCAAAGTCAATATCTTCAAATGCTAATCCTAATAATTCTCCTCGTCTCATTACACAATCAAATAGTAGTGCAACAGACAACTCCATATCTGTGCCATTTACTACAGATTTTAGTTCCTTGATTTCATCCGTTGTATATACTTCCAACCGATTATTTGTCAAATCTTTTCCGATTCTTACACCATTTGTTGGATTCTTCTTGATATATTCCATTTCAATCGCATAATTAAGAGCCGCCTTAAAAATACGGTTGATATGTCGGATTGACTCTGCTCTCAATGGCTTGTCACTTGCAGGCGATTTTACATTTCTCCAACGATTATACGTCTGTTGTATCTTTCCCTTTTCTAACTTTTGCAATTTCATCTTTCCGAACTCTGGAATGATGTAGGTGGCTGTCTTTTCTGCATAGTCACGTCCTGTAGCCGGACTTCTTTGCGCTTTGACATATTCCAAATATTCTTTCATCAAATCTTCTACAGTCATATTATTAGGCATAATTAAATCGCCTTGTATGTATTCAGCTTTTTTTAGTGTCAGAAATGCTTCGGCTTCTTCACGATCTGTCGTGTCAACTCGAAATGGAATCCGTTCTCTTTTTCCTGTATATGGATTTCGTCCAAGTTCTATTGTTACATCAAAGTATCTGATATTATCTTTATTCGGACGAGGTCTGACAGACCCCGTCACATTCTTTTTATATATTTTCATCAATTCGTCCCTCCTAGTTTTGCTCGCCGAAACAACTGTAAAATCGGTCGTTTGTTTCTGTCCTTTGGAACGTATAAATATCCGAAGGAACATAATTGTGGACATAGTCTTGTAATTCCACGTCCTATTTTCACTAAAATTCCACGAGTAACTTTTTCCTCATCGCAATAGAATTTGTAATATTCCTTTCTGACAACCACACGAATGCTTGTATCATTGAAAGCTGACTGTATGGCAAATTTTATTTCTGCTTTATATTCTCTTAAATCTATTGCTTTTCTGCTTCTCTTTAATTTCAATTCGTATTTATATATTTCGGTCATTTATATATTCCTCCCATTTTTCTTCTGCCTGTCTACGCAGTTTTCCTATGTTCCTTTTTTTACGGACTGGTTTTATTAGTTTTTCCTGTTCAGAGTCTCTTCGGTGACGGTGCGCTGTCATTTTTTGTCCGTCCGTTGTTACACCCTCATCATTTATAGGTGTCTCATCATTTGGCACATACAAACGGTATCCCCGAACTAAAATATTTTCTCCGTCTTTTGCAACAGTGAATTTGCTGATATACCTATCTTTATCCGACACCAAAACCCCCAACTCTTTCAGCCTTTTTAAAACAATTTTGGGATCCCGAAATTTATTCTTATCCAAAATCATTTCAAACACTTCTTTTTTGATATGTAAAACGGTGCTGGATGTTGAACCGTCATACAAGGTTTTAATGGATGCCTGACCGAAATAGCCGTTCTTTTTGTATATATCAGATTCTTTTAACGGAATATTTTTTCCGAAATCTTCTGGATGTGCAGTTACATAATCAATGATTGCATTATGTGCTTGAATACCGCAATCAAATGATTCTGGAGTTGAAAGCAGCTGTTCACTAAAATACTTCATCAGGCTTGTAGTATCGAATTTTATACCTAATGCATATTCTGCTAGTTCCGCCGTTGCACATATAATTCCGATTTTTTTGGCTAGGCGACCATACAGAGCGTTAACTTTTTTAGTCTGATTGCACTCTAAAAACCGCTTTGTCCACAAAGAACATCGTTCTGCCACTTTAACTGTTCCTAGTTTTAGCAGATATTTAGCTAATAAAGGGATTGCAAAACCGTAGTTAGATTTAGTTATCCTTTTTATTTCATCTGAGGAATCACTATCTTTCGTCCACGTTTCACTCAGTTCAATTACTCTGACCTGTAATCCCTCATTGTTATCTGCCAACGAAAAAATTGAAATCTCACTACTTGTGAAAATGGTAGTATGAAATTCCGATGCTTCAGCGATATCCAAATTCTTTGTCAAGCGTGATCTCTCTTTTCCATTTGCTATTGCATACAATAAACGGGTTATATCTTTCTTCAATGTTGTTGCTTCATCAATACCGATTGGAAATCCGCTTACCATCCGTCGCATGAGAGAATTTTCAGTGTCCAAAAATGTCAACAGTAAAGAATCTTCTGTAGTTGTCGGTAATGCGCCTGTACTAACGGCTAGATTAAGTGCTGTACTTTTCCCTGTGGATGAGCCACCATACAGGGAAATGATTAGGTTCTCTGTAGGAAAAATATCATGCACGAAATCGAAGGTGACTGCTGAGAGTGCCGATGCCAAAATAACTTCCAGTTTGAACCGAGCACTTCTTGATTCACCATTCTTGTCCAAGCTTCAAAACTTCCTTGTGGTGCGATTTTTAGAGAACCTGCGTAGATGCTGTTGAATTGTTTATCATTACAATATAAATGAAACCCTTTAAATACCTGTACGCTACCTACCATACTGAATCCTGTTTTTGTGTGTTGGTAAAGCAGAGGTGCTTTTTGTTCCAGATTTTCCAAACACTGTAACAAGATAGAAGCACTTTTTTTTATTTACTTGTGCTCCGTATTTTACCAAATCAGTTATTTTTTGTTCTGTTAGATATTCTCTCGGCATTTTTACTTCTGTGATATTCCCGTGACTATCGGGAACTTGGAGAACTAGATGTTTTTCGGCTGTCTCCATACTTATCAGAATTTCCTTAACTAAAATTGACATACCATAGGGGATAAATTTTAGAACCTTATCCCCTGCTTCATCTTTAACCTCTTCCATGCGTCCATATTTACCGTCTTGAATTTTATAACGATAATTTTCGGTGAATGGAGAAGTTCCCTGTCTTAAAATTAGCTTGGCTTCCATATTAAACATCTCCTTTCACGAAAACCGCATCTACGCCGAATGCTTCATCAATCTCTGCATTGCTAATTGTGTAGCTGACACGCTTGCTAAAGTCCAGTTGTAACACTTCTGCAATTTCTTGAACGAGATAAGCAGAGTAAATCACTTTTTTTGTGCCCACTTTTTTTAATTTAAATATTGGGAGTTCTATTTTGGCATCGGTCGGCACAATAACAAATTCATTTCCTAAAAAACCGACTTTGATAGAATCATTAAAATTTATGATATCTGTCAATCTATTTAACAATTCTATCCTTTTCCCATTTTTCTTTGAGTTGACAATTGTTATATAGCCTTCTCCTTTTCTGTTTTTTTCTGTTTGAACCGCCTTAGGTGCATAGATTTTTGATAAATCTCTCATTGATCTATCTTCCTTTCTTTTTAAATTTAATCAAAAAGGAAAACCCTGCACTTTTTAGATATCAAAAAAAGCACAGGTGCTACATCAACGCATAAAAAATAAAACTAATAGTGTTATAACGATTAGTATATTTTTACGTTTTGTAGCATCCGTGCTTCTGTGTACTCGCAACTTGAATATCAAGCGTCCTATTTCAATATTAAAGGAATGTATCATTCAGAAAACACTATTTGCCTTTCTCATCTTATTTATCACTGGCGACTTCCACGCTCTTCCTTTTTATTATAGGCAAATTTTTCTGCTTTCATTTTCAATTATGGGATATATAATACGCTATAATTTGTATGATGTCAAGAAAAATTACAATATTTAGAAGAAATTGAGAAAATGATACTATATTTAGTGAAAATCTATATTATATTGCTACTTTGGTAATTCATATTTTCGCAATCCCCATTTCCCAGAAAACCGCTGTCCTGCAAATAAAGGATGTATATCTTTCAAAGCGGCATATTTTTCTTCCGTATCAATCAACTCGAATAGTTTCTCTTCGTATGGTTTTATAATCTCAAACAACCGCTTCTTTCGTTCCTCGACCTTTTTACTTCCGTTGAATCCACTTCCGTATCCAATCATGATCGTGTCAAATTTTTTCTTCTTTAATAACTCTTTAAGATATGCATTATTATTTTCTTCATCCTCAAGAGTTGTATCCGATGGCTTCAATTTTACACACACATCAGAAAACAGATTCCACACAACAATCTCAGAATATCCCATGACCCCAAGATTATTCAGTAAATAATTTGAAGTGGTATCCATTACCATTAAATCTGATGAAGCTGGATTCATGAATAAATACTAAAATCTTTTTTCCTTTGATTCCCTTATATATCAAAGAAAGTTCATATCTGTGTTTTCCGTCTTCGCTATATACTCCTGACTTTTCTAAAATACTGCTTTGTTTTACTAAATTTTCCATGAAGGTACTCCTTTCATTTTTACAATATTAACCACATCTTATTTAACACGTCAAAAAACACTTCATCTCCTTGAAATGTTGCTTCATCCAACTCTTTTGCAAATGTCACCTTAGCTTTTCTTCCTAAGATTTTTTGAATGTCACGCAAAAAATCTTTTTCTTTTCTAAAGCCACTGTCACAAAAAGAAACATACTTTTCCACAATCATACTGGTGTTTGAAAGAAGTTTTTCACAAATTTCTTTTACTATTTCACATGTCGGCTCTGCAATCTTAATTTTCAAAAAAACTATCTTTGCATCTTTTCTTCGCAAATACCCATCATCATCCCGATAATATTTTAATACTGAAATCCGCTCATCACTTTGCCGAGAAATGTAATCGCAATATTCCTGATATAACTGATTCCAGTCATAAGGATATAAGAATTGATAAGTTGTAAGTTCATCTATCCATTCCAGTGGTGTTCCCTCAAAATAATAAGGGGGTTGGTTAATGTCCTGAACATTTAAACATTCCTGTCCTTTATTCCATCTATCTTCACTCTGAAATCGTTCCGAAATGTCTACTTCTTTGTCTACTGTTATAATCTCTATTGCATAGTCTGAGGAACATAGAAAAAGTCGGAATGTTACCACCGCTGAACATTCCGACACTTTGATTCTATCCATATATTCATACTCTTCTGCACGGAGTTTGTGATATTCTAATATCCTTTGAAATACTTTTTCCCGTTCCACTTTATTTCCCCATACTAAAACCAGATATCCGCCGAGATCTTTTTCTAAATCTCTTTCTTCTCCGTACATCTCGTTCAGACAGTTTAATTTCGCTATAACTCTGTCTGTTATTTTACGTTCTTTCAAAACATTTAACTGTTCAAAAGATTTAATGGTCTGCTGAAAATCTTTCGCATTTTTCAAAACTCTATACATTTCTCTTTTTCACCTGCCCTCTATGCTGAACAATCAGCTTTATCATTGTAATTACAGCCGTAATGCCACTAATGATTGCTTTTTCTTTGTCGTTCATGTACTCCCTCCCAAAAAACTACATTTGCATAAATGGTATTGAATATGACAATCCCTAAAATAACTCCTGCTATATATGGCTTCATAATACCTCCTGTTATAAAGATTAAGGCGGACGACATAACTGCCGTCCGCCCTATAAGCGTTTCTTATTTTCTTCGTGCGACCATTCGGTATATCACAATAATCAGTACAATGACGGCTATAATCTGAATCAGCCATCCCCATTGAAACAGAATGCTTAATACTACCGCAAAAGGAATCAGTAGTAGTATCATAGATACTATAAAATATAATACCCAGTCCCAAATGGAGAATATAAGACGTCTCATTGCACTTCCGTATCGTATCATTTTCTTTTCTGCCTTGTTAAACCATTTAATAGATACAAAAACACCGCACACAATCCACGTTAGTCCAATCAATGCGTACATTTTTTTACCTACTTTACCTATAAAATATAACCCTTTTCTCTTAACTCATCTTCTGAGACAGGTGTATAGACTGCTTTCGTTGGTTTTGATTGATATAATTCTGATTTTTGGTTTTCTTCCAAAGAATAATTGTCAAATATTCGAATTACGTTTTCCCAATTATCAGATTCAAGCAAAAGTGTTCCATCTTCATTTACAGTACATTTATAATATACGCTATATAAGGTGACATTGGAAACCGTGCTTGTTGTTGTTGATGTTGTCTGTGAGCCTTGATCGACAAAATCTTTTTTAGTACTATGCACGGTTTCTCCCGATTCTACTTTGCCCCTTGGAATAAGGCTGTCGGTTTGTCCTTCTTTTGCAAGGCAATGAAATTCGTTATCTTCTATATTATAAGCAGTAAAAATAGAAAAGGAATCTGCATCGTGGTAATCATCCGCCGTATGAAGTATATGCTCATTTGTACTCTCATCTCGACCGCTCGGATATACAAATTTTAAGCCGAAATTTGTGTATCCATTATAAGATTCATTACTTGTACTGATATAAATAAGAGAAACTTCTTTTTTATTATCAAGATCACCTGTATAATACCAGTTTTCTTGTGGTAAGTGTTTTGCAAGTTTTGGAAATCTTTCTTTTATCTCTCGATTATCGACAGGTTGTGTGTTTTCTGCTGTAAATTCGCCTGTTTCAAAATCATATAATTCTTCGCCAAAAGTTGAAATTTCTTTATATGTTTCTGGTGGCTCTGTTTTTGTGAATTTTCCGTAGAAATACCACTTGAGATTGATTCCTGTTTTAACATCGTTATAGTACATCAATTCTTGAAACATTCCCTGACTTTGTCCTAACGAATACATCAAAAAATGTTCTGCGGTATCGCTGTCTTCTATAAAAAATCTAATTTCTCCATCTTTTTCACTTATGGTAATATTAGATTTTGTTGAAGCGACTCCGTTTGCTTTGTCTTGATTATAAGTAAGGTCAAAAGTATCTTCGGACATAATAGCAACGGAATAATCTTGTAAGAATTTATAACCCAGTATGTAGAAATCTGTCAGAATATTCTCACCGTCAATTTGTTTTAAATGAAACGCTCCGTACTGATTTTCATACCAACCTAAATATTCTTCTTTAAAGTTATAGGGATTTTTATTTTTTGTTAATTTTTTCTTTTGGTATGTCTAAATCACAAACATAAGAAGCTCGTTCTTTTTCATTTTTTGTTTCTTGCTCTTCATCAGTAGTTACCGTTTTCTCTACGGTCTTTTGAGGTTTGTCAGAGGTTTGAGAATTTTGTTTTGTATCTTTCGTCAATAGCATTGCTATAGTAATTATCAATCCTATAATAATTACCGTTAGCAATCCTGTAATCCCTATCCATATCTTTTTATTTTTCATTGTGTTCCTTTCTTTTTACTATACATATAGTAAAAAATAAACTGACATCCCTTTAGATGAATATCAGTTTATTTTTACGCTTTATTTTGTGAGTGCATCTATTTTTGCGTTCTTTTCTTCTGCTGTAATGATACCCATTTCACATTGTTGCTCGATTCTTCTGATTTCTTCAAAGTTATCTACTTTTTTCTTGGCAACGCTGATTTTGAAATTGTATTCATCCTGAGTGATGACATCCATTGCAAGCGCACGATCGAGTTTTGTTTTCTCTTCTGCAAACTCTGCTTCAACTTTTGCTTTCTCTCTGAGAACAGCATTTTGTTTCATGCGTTTTTCAAGTTCAATCAACTGTTCCTCTAACTCCTGCTTTCTTGTCAATTTCGGATCCATCATGGTTAATAAATCAGCAATATCAAGATTTCCCATGTCACCTGTCTTTACAACATAGTCAACATATTTCTTTCCTATCTGTACATATGCCGCATCTAATTCCTGTTCGATTACGTTAATCTGCATTTTCAAAGAATTTAATTCCGCATTGTCTTGTACAGATGTACCTGCTGATGAACCTACATTTGTTGCTGATTCTACAAGACTATCACCTACATTTTTTACTGTTTTTAAAGCTTTATCAAAAATTCCCATGTTTTATCGCTCCTTTAAAATTTACTTCCGCAGACATTACATTTCCATCGTTTTCCTAAATCATCTGCTCCCAAGATTCCAAAAACTCCGATTTTCGCATACTTTCCTACTGTTGAAATTTTTTGGACATTCTTACTTCCACAAACAGGACATGACATGTGAAACTGCTCTTGTCTCATTTTCTCATTTGTTTCGTCAATATGCTCCTGTTCTTTTGCTTCCTTTTCTTTTTTGATTGCGTCTTTGTTACCGCCTATCTCAGAATCATAGCTTTCACCAGATTCGATCGCTTGAATGAGTTCGTTCCTAGACTCTTGAGATTTAAAGAATGAACCATTTGCCATCAGATACTCTTGCGGTACAGGCTGCATGTCATTTCCGCAAACCTTGCATACTGCTTGATTGTCTTTCGCCTTTATATTTTCAATGTTGGCGCATTTTGCACAATAATAAAACATCCCTTTCACCTCTTTTCTTTTGTCAATCCTTTTCATAACTTTTATATGTTTTGTATGAGTTTATATCTACCCATATATAAAGATACCATATATTTATGGTTCTTACAACTAATGGCATACTAAAATATAATGATTTCATGGAGGTAAATACACATGAAAAAAGAAAATCCATTACGTCATCTTCCGTCTGGACAAGAATCATATGGAAAAATCCTGATACATTTGGATGATATTTTAAAAGAAAGAAATATCTCTTTAAATCAGTTATCCTTTCGTGCTGAAATGCAAAGAACACAACTAAGAAATTATCGAGATAATAAAATCCAACGTTTAGATATTGATATTTTATTGAGATTATGTTATGTGCTGGATTGTGACCTTTATGAACTAATTGAATACATTCCACCTGTGATAGAAGATTAGTTAATGCTCTTGTCCGTACAAGGTTTTTAAAGTCATAGAATAAATGGCATATACCTTACTTCCATCGTCTTGTAATTTTAATGTATCCAAATACCATTCTCTATGTCTAGTCAACCAGTTGCCGTCATCTATAACAGATACATCCTCTATATCTTCTCCGATATGTAATTTTCGTGGATAGCAATCGAGAATATCTTTGATACCTGTTATATCATTTGTGATAGGTTCTAGGAGTATGGCTACAAAACCGCTTTTTCCCAGTTTCCTGTCTTCCAAAATCGCTTCTACTTTATCCAAAATCTCATTTGGAAGTTGATATTTCTTTTTCAACAATGGTTTTAACCGTCTTAAAAGAATCAGTTGACTTTTGGTATAAATTTAATGTACATTCCTTTCACCTGCAAATTATGCTTAAACGGAATGCCAGTTCCGCTACTGCGGAACGGCTATTCCATTTTTAACGGTACAAAGTACCGTTAAATTACATCATTCTGTTTCACGCATATTTATACCGTTCATCTCCAGACGATACGTATGGTGCTTATCGGTGATACGTGTAAGGCAC
>ENA-OPYY01000603-OPYY01000603.1-human-gut-metagenome-genome-assembly--contig:-NODE-603-length-10629-cov-3.670634_pt1 | contig 10629 bp, 8 predicted proteins | sample MGYA00242472_ERZ504481 | MGnify/ENA primary metagenome ERZ504481 (study PRJEB26092, sample SAMD00036265) | human gut metagenome | host: Homo sapiens | study: EMG produced TPA metagenomics assembly of...
GATTTCTGACAGAGTCAAGATCCACCGGATTCTGCCGGAAGAGTTTGATCACGGTGGTACGAGAATCTGGGAGCTGAGATGTCAGATGCGGAGATTCTTGTCTACATGACCCAGGATGCTATGCCGGCGGATCAATTTCTGATCGAGCGTCTGCTTTACGGATTTTCGTATGAAACGTAGCAGCAGTTTATGCAAGACAGCTGCCGGCAGCGGATTGTCAGTTTATTGAGCGCTATACAAGAGAATTTAATTATCCGAAAACCAGCAGATTGAAATCCAAAGAAGATCTTTCCAAACTGGGAATCAAAACCTATTTCTGCTCTAATGTCTGTGCAGCATACCAAAAGGATGTATACGAAAGGCTTGGAGGATTTGTACGAAAAACGATTTTCAATGAAGACATGATCCTGGCAGGCAGGATGATTCAGGCGGGATGGAAGATTTATTATGCGGCAGATGCAAAAGTGATCCATTCTCACAATTATAACTGCAGACAGCAGTTTCACCGGAATTTTGACCTGGCGGTCTCACAGGCAGATCATCCGGAGATTTTTGAAGGAGTACCTTCTGAAGGAGAAGGGATACGTCTGGTGAAGGATACAGCAAAATATCTGTTGAAGTCGGGCAGACCATGGCTTCTGGTATCTCTTGTATGCAAGAGCGGGTGGAAGTACATAGGATATAAACTGGGGAAAAATTATAAGAAACTGCCCCGGTGGCTGATTTTGAAATGTACGATGAATCCACGATACTGGAGAGAAACTTGAAATTCACAGTTTTTTCATTGATGTTTGAAGGAAAATATTGTATGATGTTAAAGTGCATATTTTAGGCAATCTATGATGTATGCCATGAGAAAGGATAGAATTATGGGAGATACAAGAAGGCGTTCGAGAGCAGAAATGTCCGGAGCGGACAGAAGAAGTTCTCAGAGGTCGGGGCAGCCGCGCCGCCGTCCGGAGCAAAGAAATCAGATGGGGGACAAAAAACAGAGGCAGCAGTCCGCCCAGAGAAAGCGACCGTCCGGCAGCACTTCTGTTAATGGAAGGCGGTCTGTGAACGGAAGACCTTCACAGAAGGGGCGTTCAAGGAAGCGGGCAAAGAGAGGATTTGCATCCTGGTCTTCAGGGAAAAAAGCAGTGGCGATTCTGATGGGAATTCTGATCCTGCTGATTACAGCAACCGTTGCAGTGGTTGCGGCAAAATGGGGAAAAATTGGCGGTGTTGCATTAAATCCGGATAAGCTTGCGATTTCGGAGGAAGCAGAGATCAGCGGTACCGGTTACCTGACTGTTGCACTGTTTGGTCTGGATACGCGTGAGACAGATGAGGAGATGGGATCCCGAAGTGATACGATTATGGTGGCGTCTCTGAACCGTGAGACAAAGGAAATCAAGCTGGTTTCTGTGTACAGAGATACGCTTCTGCAGCTTTCAGATGGAACTTACAATAAAGCGAATGCAGCATATGCTTACGGCGGTGAAGAAGAAGCGGTTGCTATGCTCAATAAGAATCTGGATCTGAATATTGAGCACTATGTGTCAGTGGATTTTTCCGTTTTAGTTCATGTGATAGATGCCCTTGGCGGAATTGATATTAATGTAGAAGAAGCGGAAAATGGCATGGACATCATTCCGTATCTGAACAACTATGTTGTAGAAGTGATTAAAAATACAGGAGTGGATTCAGCTCCGTTTACGCAGTTAGGACAGCAGCATTTGAATGGAGTACAGGCAACGGCTTATGCCCGTCTCAGATACGGCGGCGGTGACGATTATAAGCGGACAGAGAGACAGCGGGAAGTACTGGAGCAGATCGCGATAAAAGCGCAGAAAGCAAAACTTTCCACGATCAACAAGATCATTGATAAAGTGTTTGACAACGTGAAGACGAATTTTACACTGACGGAGACGATTGCTTATGCAAAAGACGTGAAGTCTTATATATTTGGAGAGACGCAGGGATTTCCGTATGAAAGTACAACGGCTGATCTTGATGTTGGAAATTCTGTTGTAGCGACAGATCTGGCATCCGATGTGACGAAGCTGCACCAGTTCTTATTTGGAGAGAACGATTATACACCGTCTTCTACGGTACAAAGTATCAGTGAGGATATTTCCAACTCCACGTATGATACGGGAGAATCTTACGATACAGAATATGATGAGTATGGATATTCTCAGGATTATTCCGGATATGACAGCGGCTACACAGATAACAGTTATGGAACTGGCGGATATCAGGACAGTGGCTATGGAGATGGCAGCTCTGGTAATGGGTATACAGAAGATACCGGCGGTGATTATGTACCTCCGTCAGATGGCGGCGGTACAGACAGTGGAAGCAGCGACAGTAATTCCCAGATACCGGATACCGGAACCGGCGACAGTGGTGATACCGGTGGAGAGAGCTTAGAATAAGGGGAAAACAGTTTTTATTTATACGAAGAAAAGTCGAGAGACAGGAAAGAGGAGATGTACATGAAGTCGTTGAAAAAGATAGGGATTCTTTTGTTTGCAGTGTGCTTTCTGATGCTGTATCCTTCAGTGTCTGTACATGCGGCAGAAGGAACGTTTCAGTTTTCGGATCCTACAGCAAAAGTAGGAGAGGATGTTACAGTCAAAGCTAAGATCAGTACTGGTGGAGAAGCAATCGGGGATGGTTTTGTCACAGTAACATATGACAAAGCAGCACTGGAGTTTGTCAGCGGAACCAATGCAACCGGTGGGGACGGAACGGTGAAGCTGGAGGCTACCGGGGATGGAACTGTTTCAGAGCTGGAGTATACCATGGTCTTTAAAGCGCTGAAAGAAGGAGCAACAAAGCTGGAGGTGTCAGATTATACCTCTTATCTGTATTCTGATGAAACTTTAAATCTGACAACAGGTGATTCCACAGTTACCGTGGAGGCAGGGGACGGAACATCGTCAGAGAGCTCAGCAGGGACCACTGCGGTGGCCACAGGAACGGGAAGTGTAGAGATCGACGGAGTCACATACACAATTTACAATGATTTTTCCGACGCGCTTGTTCCGGACGGATGCAGCAGAACTACGATGGAGTATAACGGAGAAACTGTAAACGCGATTTTGCAGGAAACTTCCGGAAAGTATTTTGTGTATCTGGTTGAGGGAGACAAAGACCCAGTGATGGCACTTTACAATGAAAAAGATAACTCATTTGCGATTACAGAGATGGTGTCGATTACAGATTCCAGTTATATCTTTTTGTTGGGAACAAATGATGGAAAAGGACTGCCGTCTCAGTTTAAGAAAACAAAACTGACAGTCGGCACACTGACTTTCCCGGTATGGCAGAATTCAGAGAGTGAGGACTTTTATCTGATGTATGCGATGAACGAATCAGGAGAGGAATCGTTCTACCAGTATGATACAAAGGATGAAACGTACCAGAGATATCCGGTCACAGATGTAAAAGAAAAGAGTACAAGTTCTTCGACAACACTGATAGATAAAGTAAAAAACTTTCTTCAGGATCAGGTGCTGATCGTTGTAGCAGCAGCCTGGGCGGTTATTTTAATTTTGATCATCATTATTATTGTAGTCGGCGTGAAATTACGCAGAAGAAATGAAGAACTTGATGAATTCTACGATGAGCATGAATCCATCGGGAATTCAAAAGGAAGTCGTGCAGTTGTTGAGAAAAAATCTCGTAAACAGTTCAAAGGATATCAGGACGAAGAGGATGATTTTGTAGATGACTTCGAAGACGAAGAGGAAACAGATGACGAAGATCCTGATGAATACGAAGAGTACGAAGATGATGACGAATATGGGGAAGATGATTACGACACATACGAGGACGATTCGGATGAATATGAGGATGATTTTGAAGAGTACGACGATGACGAGTATGAAGATGATGATTATGACGACGAATACGATGAGTATGAGGACTATGATGATGACGAAGAAGAGGATGATGTTCCGGAGTATCAGCCAAAACGAAGATCGTCTGCTCGTGAAGAAAAAGACAGTTATGATGTAGATTTTATAGATTTATAAGAAATTGGGGCAAACAACAGAGAAAGTCTGTGGTATGCCCCAATTTTATTTATAAATAGTCACTTTAAGGAGAGTATAAGGAGGAGAAAGATATGTGTGGAATTGTAGGATATGTAGGAGAAAAGCAGGCAGCGCCGATTTTGCTGGATGGATTATCAAAGCTGGAATACAGAGGATATGACTCAGCCGGAATTGCAGTCTATGACGGAGCAGAGATTCAGACAGAAAAATCAAAAGGTCGTTTAAAGGTGCTCAGTGAACTGACACATGACGGACAGACAATGCCGGGAACAATCGGGATCGGTCATACCAGATGGGCAACACATGGTGAACCGTCAGATGTAAATGCACATCCACATTATAACAAAAATAAAAATATTGTTGTTGTGCACAATGGAATTATTGAAAACTATTTGAAACTCAAACAGAAGCTGGAGAAAAAAGGGTATGAGTTTGTGTCGGAGACAGATACCGAAGTACTGGCACATCTTCTGGATTACTATTATCAGGGAAACCCTCTGCAGGCGATTACAAAGGTAATGCATCGAGTAGAAGGGTCTTACGCACTTGGGATCATGTTCCAGGATCATCCGGATGAACTTTATGCAGTGCGAAAAGACAGTCCGTTGATCGTGGGAGAGACAGAAAACGGATGTGTGATCGCATCCGATGTTCCGGCAGTGCTGAAATATACAAGAGATGTATATTTTATTGAAAATGAAGAGATTGTACGTATGGAAAAAGATTCGATGCAGTTTTTCAATGTAGATGAAGAAGAAATCGAGAAAACTCCTGAGCATATTGAGTGGGATGCCAATGCAGCAGAAAAAGGCGGATATGAGCATTTTATGCTGAAAGAGATGTATGAGCAGCCAAAAGCAATCCTGGATACGTTTTCACCGCGCATCAAAGGAAATGATATCGTGATCGAAGAGCTTGGGATGTCTGATGAGGAAATCAAGGCAATCCGCAAAATCATGATCGTGGCCTGTGGATCTGCATATCATGCGGGAGTTACTGCAAAATATGTGATGGAAGGAATGGCTCGGATTCCGGTGGAAACAGATCTGGCTTCTGAGTTCAGATACCGTGATCCGATCATGGAGGACGGAACATTGGTTGTGATCATCAGCCAGTCAGGAGAGACTGCAGATTCTCTGGCGGCACTGCGTGAAGCAAAGCAGAGAGGGGCAAAGGTACTTGGAATTGTCAATGTTGTCGGAAGTTCTATCGCAAGAGAGGCAGATAATGTCATGTATACATGGGCGGGACCGGAGATTGCGGTTGCGACAACAAAAGCATACTCCAGTCAGTTGATCGCATTGTATCTGCTGGCCATGAAATTTGCATTTGTGAGAGGGGAAATCACAGATTCGGAAATGCGGGGATATATTGAAGATCTTCAGAAACTTCCGGAGCAGGTGGAGCTGTTATTAAATAACAAGAATCGCATCCAGAAGTTTGCCAACCGTTATCTGGCAGCGAGAGAAGTATTCTTTATCGGAAGAGGAATCGATTATGCGATTTCCATGGAAGGATCTCTGAAATTAAAAGAGATTTCTTATATCCATTCAGAGGCATATGCTGCGGGAGAATTGAAACACGGAACCATTTCTCTGATCGAAGAGGGAACACTGGTAACAGCGATTCTTACACAGAAAGAGCTGTACAAAAAGAGCATCAGCAATATCGTGGAAGTAAGGACCAGAGGAGCATTTGTTCTTGCCATTACAAATGAAGGAAATCATGAGATTGAAAAAGCGGCAGATTACGTTGTATACATTCCGCAGACCAATCGATATTTTGCAAATTCTCTGGCGATCATTCCGCTTCAGCTGTTCGGATATTACATTTCCGTCGGAAGAGGATGCGATGTGGATAAACCGAGAAACCTGGCAAAATCTGTAACAGTAGAATAAATAAAGCTGGTTTCAAGAATTGTTAAAGGATTGAACACAGTTTCATCACAAAAGGACGGTATGATAGCAGTATAGAATACAAGAGAAAGAAGGAATTGATATGGAAAATCAATACAATTATTACCATTCTGAGGAACCACAGAATGATTCATCTTATACCAGTCAGCCGAACCCGGAGCATCATGAAAAACCAAAAAAGAAGATGCCAAAGGCCGTTGTGGTGACAGGATGCGCATTGCTGTTTGGAGTGGTTTCCAGTGCGACATTTCTGACAACCAATATGGTTGGAAGCAAAGTATTGGGACTGGAACAAAAACAACCAAAGAGGTTTCAAATACAACACAAAATAAAGCATCCCTGTCCAAAGCATCCAGTGTGATCACATCCGATGTTTCCAATGTCGTAGAATCCGTGATGCCATCGATTGTATCCATCACAAATATGAGTGTTCAGCAGGTGCAGAGCTTCTTCGGAGGAACCTCCCAGCAGGAAGTGACCAGTGCGGGAACAGGAATCATCATCGAACAGACAGATTCAGAGCTTTTGATCGTTACAAATAATCATGTCGTTGCAGACAGCAATCAGCTGACAGTGACATTTGACGATCAGAGCAGTGTGGAAGCAGATATCAAAGGAACAGATTCCGCACATGATCTGGCTGTGATCGCAGTTCAGCTGGATAAGATTTCGGATGATACACTGGACAAAATTTCAGTAGCGACACTTGGAGATTCTACAAAATTGAAAGTAGGAGAACCTGCCATTGCAATCGGAAACGCACTGGGATACGGACAGTCCGTGACAACAGGAGTGATCAGTGCAACAGACAGAGAGAGCCAGACAACAGACAGTGCAACAGGAGAGACAACAGGATCTTCTGATGTAAAACTGATTCAGACAGATGCAGCGATCAATCCCGGAAACAGTGGAGGAGCTCTTGTGAATGCAAATGGAGAAGTCATTGGAATCAACTCTGCAAAACTGATCGGAGAGAATGTAGAAGGAATCGGCTATGCAATTCCAATCTCAGATGTCACAGACATTATTACAAACCTGATGAATCAGGAGACAAAGACAAAAGTATCTGAGGCAGAGAGAGGATATCTCGGAATTACAGGACTGGATGTAGAAGATTCTGATTCTCAGCGTTATGGAATGCCGACAGGTGTTTATATTTCCGAAGTATCACGCGGAGGCGGAGCAGCTGATGCAGGAATTACAAAAGGAAGTATCATTGTAGGATTCAACGGAATCACAATTGACAGTATGGAGTCATTGCAGGAGCAGCTCCAGTACTATAAGAAAGGCGAAAAGGTAACACTGACGCTTCAGGTTCCCGGAGATGGTGGAGAATATCAGGAACAGACAGTTGATGTGACATTGGGAAGCAAAGCTCAGTAAAAAATAGTGATGAAGCAAAGCGTGCAGAATATCTGTGCGCTTTGTTTGCGTTAGTTGAGAAGTGAAAATGGAAAAACCAAAAGAAATGTTGAAAAATGTTAAGAAATGTATTATAGTTATAAAAGGTTAAAATAAAGGGATATAGTATAAAATGCAAAAAATACAGAAATATAGTCTGAATAGAAGTAAAAAAGAGAAAATTTTAGGGGGGAGGGTATACCACTCTGACTTTGTTGAGATCTCTGAATACAGAGGTCTTATTTACGTTACCAGAAAGACACTTTCATTGACATGAGCATTGTCAATGAAGTGTCTTTTTGTTTTTGAGAGGAATTTTCAGGGGAATGGAATATGATGGAACAGAAAGAACATAAGATACAGATTGTAGTGTTATCGCTTTTGGATATTGCAGGAATTATGATCAGCTTTTTAAGTGCAAATTATATTAGAAATCGTAGATTTTGGTATGAAAACATTGACATAGAATTGTCTACCGCAATATTGTACATGATCTTGCTTTATTTGTTGCTGGCCTTTTTGAAAAATTCAAAACAGGATTTTTTCAAACGAGGACCATGGGAAGAGCTGGTGGAAGTAACTGCTAAGGTGACACAATATACAGCACTTTTGATTGCAAGTATGTTTTGTTTTAAAATTGCATCCGAAATTTCGAGAATCGCTTTTTTCTTATTTTACTTTTTTGCGATTACCCTTGTTTTTGTATTCAGAAGTATTTACAAAGGGTTTTTATTGCATGTTGCCAAAAAAAGTATCAATACAAAGCGTCTGGTCATCTTGACAATGGCTGAAAATGTAGAGGAAATAAAAAAACGTCTTGGCATGGACGAGATGTGGAACTATCTTTTAAAAGGTTTGATCCTGCTGGATGTGCCGGACACAGCAGTTGGAACAGAATGCTGTGGCATTCCGATTCTGGGAAATTATAACAATATGTATGACTGTGTCACTCAAAGAGTTGTGGATGAAATCTTCATTCATATTCCCTATTCGGAAGGGATTCATGTTGCCAAGGCAATCGAACAGTATGAGGCAATCGGAATTGCTGTGAATTTGAATCTTCAGATTTATGATGTGAATTTAAAATGCAAATCCAAAGAGTTAAGAGCTTTTGGGGATTATTATGTAATCACATTCAAAGAGAGCGTTTCCAGTCTGAAAATGAGAGCTGTTAAGCGCATGATGGATATTATAGGTGCAATTGTCGGACTTATTGTCACAGGAATTGTGACTGTATTTCTTGCGCCTGTCTTGTTGGTGGAATCACCGGGGCCGCTTATATTTTCACAGGTGCGGGTAGGACTGAACGGAAGAAAGTTTAAGATGTATAAGTTTCGATCTATGTATAAAGATGCAGAAGAACGAAAAAAGGAACTGATGGCACAGAACGAAATGAAAGGCCTGATGTTTAAGCTTGAAAATGATCCGCGTATTACAAAAGTTGGGAAGTTTATCCGAAAAACAAGCATTGATGAGCTTCCACAGTTTTGGAATGTGCTGAAAGGGGATATGAGCCTGATTGGAACAAGGCCGCCAACTCTGGATGAATTCGAGCAGTATGAAACATTTTATAAAAGAAGACTCAGTATCCGTCCGGGGATCACGGGAATGTGGCAGGCCACAGGCCGCAGTGACATTACAGATTTTGAAGAAGTCCTGGCGCTTGATCTGGAATATATAGACAACTGGTCATTGGGGTTGGATATGAAGATTTTGTTAAAGACAGTGTTTGGAGTGTTCGGAGGAAAAGGAGCAAAATAAATGCAAAATCAGATGAACAAATATCGAAGATTGAAAAATCTGTTTTTGAGGCAAAGCTATCTGGATGCCTGGGAAGATTATCAAAGAAGTATTTTGAAAAAAAGTTTTCCGAAGTGGGATTATATTGTCCTGACAGCGTCCAATGAAGAGCAGGGAAAGGCGTTCCAAAAGCAGATAGAATATAGAAGTGAAAAAGGTGTGCTGCCAGACGCCACAAAATTTCTGGTAATTCCAGATCCGGATGGAAAACGGATTGGTTCCGGTGGCGCAACGCTGCATGTTTTGCGGACGCTTTCTGAGCGGGAAGGATTTTTGGGGGATTTTCATGGAAAGAGAATTCTTGTGATACATTCCGGCGGAGACAGCAAACGTGTTCCGCAGTATTCCGTATGTGGAAAATTATTCTCTCCGGTGCCAAGGGAATTGCCGGATGGAAGAGGATCTACGCTATTTGATGAATTTCTGATCGGAATGTCAGGAGTCCCGTCCAGATTTAAGGAGGGGATGCTGGTGCTTTCCGGAGATGTGCTGCTGTTGTTCAATCCGCTGCAGATTGATGCACAGTTTTCAGGTGCTGCAGCTATTTCTATGAAATCACCGGCTGAGATCGGGAAAGATCACGGCGTATTCTTAAACGACGGAACGGATCACGTCAAAAAATTTTTACATAAACAACCTCTCGATACACTTTTGAACTTAGGCGCTGTCAATGATCAGGGAAATGTAGATTTGGATACAGGCGCAGTTTTGTGTGATGCAAATCTTGTATCGGCATTATTTTCATTGATCTCAGACCACGGAGAGGTAAATGAAAAAAAATATCAGATGTTTGTCAATGAACAGTCAAGAATTAGTTTTTATGGGGATTTTTTATATCCTCTTGCGTCAGATTCCACACTGGAACAGTATTATAATGAGCAGCCGGAAGGAACTTACTGCGAAGAGCTGATGGTATGCAGAAAAAAAATCTGGGAAACACTTTGTAAATTCCAGATGAAATTGGTGTGCCTGTCGCCGGCAGAGTTTATTCATTTTGGAACAACAACAGAACTTCTGAAATTATTGACAGAAGAGATCAATGATTATGAATTTCTGGACTGGAGACCCAACGTATTTACCAATACACAGAGAGTGGAAAGCGCCATCCATGACGGGCTGCTGGAAAAAGACGTGGTACTGGAAGACGGATGTTATATTGAGAGCAGCTGGCTTGCAGGCAGTACGGTCGTAAAAAGGGGGGCAATCGTATCCCAAATGATCCTGCAGGATATGACTGTGCCGGAAGACACCGTGTGGCATGGGATCCGTCTGAAAGAGCAAAACGCATATCTTGTGCGTACATATGCAGTAACGGATAACCCGAAGAAGACCCTGGAAGAAAACGCAGGATTTTTAAAAGGGACATTGCAGACGTTTTTAGAAGACAACGGGTTATGTACAGATGATCTTTGGGATACACAGGATCATTCTCTTTGGAATGCAAAGCTTTACTCTGCACATCCTGC
>ENA-OPYY01000605-OPYY01000605.1-human-gut-metagenome-genome-assembly--contig:-NODE-605-length-10615-cov-0.721777_pt1 | contig 10615 bp, 15 predicted proteins | sample MGYA00242472_ERZ504481 | MGnify/ENA primary metagenome ERZ504481 (study PRJEB26092, sample SAMD00036265) | human gut metagenome | host: Homo sapiens | study: EMG produced TPA metagenomics assembly of...
TTTTCTTTTTGGCCATAAATCCGGCCTCCTTTTACAAAATACACAATCACTTCACAAAAAGCTGCCCTCCATACCAGGCATTTTAATCCCAGCAGGTTGGCAGCCTATAAGTCCTGTCTGTATTTTATCACAGAAAATGTATCATTACAATGAAATAATCACATCGCCCTTAGCACACTCAGGAAGCTCCGCAGCGTCCATGGAAATACTTAACACAAAGGTTATATGGTATTTTTCACCGATATTTTTCAATGTCATATATGTATCAGAAATGTCTGCTCCCTCCAGGCATGACAGCTTTAAAAAGCTATCCAGGTACATGGTCTCCAAATCGTGATCCTGAGAGATAAATACCACAGATAAATCCTAAAAATCCATCGCTGTTTGAAAGTGGGAATTCATTGACATTAATGAGACGAATCTTGTTGTTTAACTCATACATATGCTGGGCACTCTTATCCAGATATACGACAGTGCCGTTGGCCCCCTTGATTGCTGCATTGGCCATATCTAACAGATGTTTGGTCTTGCCTTTACCTTTTTTTCCTGCAATAATCTGAACCATACCAATCTCCTCCTTGAGTTATATATGTTGTATAAAAAATCAATTAAGATTACTCTAATTATAGTATAAATTCATAGAAAGCGCAATCACTATTTGACGATTTTAGAAATTATATTTGTCATGTTATCATATAGGCCGGGACGGCTGTCTGATTTCAGTACAACAGATATATATTCCTTATCATTCTGGTCCCTGGTAGCCATGATGAGACAATAGCCGGCTGCGTTGGTAGTGCCTGTCTTTCCCCCGAATACGGTCAGGCCTTCCGGCGTCTCCCGCTCCCTTGTCATGAACCAGTTTCCGCCTTTCCATGTCTTGGTGACGGCCTGGCTGTCCTTGTCGTGGTAGTTGGCCGTATAGGATGTGGTACCCACAATCTGCCGGAATACCGGATATTTGAGGGCCTCATTGAAAATGAGATACAGGTCATAGGCCGTGGTATAATGGTCCGGATCGTTAAGCCCGTGAGGGTTTACAAAATGAGTTCCGGTGGCTCCCAGACTGGCAGCCTCCTGGTTCATCATATCAGCGAACTTGTCAATGCTGCCCGCAATGTGCACCGCGATTGCAGCGCCTGCGTCATTGCCCGAAGGAAGCATAAGCCCGTATAAAAGCTGTTCCAATGTCAGGGTATCGCCCGGTTCAATGCCGCACAGGGTTGCCCCGGATTCCGTGATAACAGCATCATCCGTCACAACTACCCGGGCGTTTAAATCGCCGTTTTTAATGGCTACCAGGGCGGTCATAACCTTGGTGATACTGGCCGGATACAGCCGTTCAAAGGCTTCCTTGCTGTAGAGTGTTTCCCCTGTCGCTGACATCAAAAAGGGCAGCTGCCTCCGATGTCACATAACTTTCGTCAAAGCTGCCTTCATCCTCCACTACACATAAATCCGAAGCAAAACCGTCTGCATAGCGCACGGTCCGGGACAGGCTGTCCTCCATGACCGGGATTCGATCTTCCAGGCTGTAGGGTTCCTTAATGCCTGAAAGACAGCCCGTGGTGGAAAGGGCGACAGCCCCCAGAAGAAGCGCACACAGAAAGCTGCGCGTCCGCACTGCCTCATTACCTGACTACCTCTCGCCATTCCATATCGCCCCTGTCAAGCGCCTTGATGAGCAGTTCGGCAGATGCCAGATTGGTGGCAAGGGGAATGTTGTAGATATCACACAGGCGGACCACATCGTTTACATCCGGCTCATGTGATTTGGGATTCTGCGGGTCACGTAAAAAGATGACCAGATCCATCTCATTGTGCTCAATCTGAGCTGCCATCTGCTGCATTCCGCCCAGATGCCCTGCCAGATATTTGTGAATATTAAGATTAGCCACCTCTTCTATCAGGCGGCCGGTGGTACCTGTTGCATACAGTGTGTTCTTGCTGAGTATTCCTCTGTATGCGATGCAGAAATTCTGCATTCAGTTTCTTTTTTGCGTCATGTGCAATCAAACCAATTGTCATATTAAATTAACCCTCCTTGGATTAGATATGTCTTGTTTCTCTCTGAAGCCCCACATTGAGCACCAGCCCTATTCCCATGAAGATACTGATTAGGGAACTGCTTCCGAAACTGATGAACGGAAGGGGAAGTCCTGTATTGGGAAAGATGCCTGTGGCAACAGCGATGTTGGCAAATGCCTGGAACGCAATCAGTGTTGCCATGCCCACACAGATAAGGCGGCCGGATAAATCCCTGGCCCGTGCAGCCATCATAAGACATTCATAAATTATTAATAAAAATAAGGCGATGACCACCACACAGCCGATGAAGCCCAGCTCCTCGCCGATCACGGCAAAGATGAAGTCCGTCTGCTCCTCTGACAGGAAATTACCATTCTTGACAGACGCTATGGTGGTGTTGAAAAGCCCTTTGCCCTTTAGCTGGCCTGAACCGATGGCAATGATGGAGTTGTTCTGCTGATAACGGGCCTCTCCGTACTGGTCCGGATAAAACCAGGCCAGGATACGTCCTGCCTGATAATCCTTTATGAATGGAATCATACCGTGAAGCAGCAGGTAGACAAAGGTGGCCATTACGGGAATGGTAACAGCCAGGGTTCCTGCAATCCACTTATAGCTTATGCCGCTTGCAAATACGATTCCCAGTACCATTACCATAATTACAAGACAGGTAGACAGATTCGGCTGTTCAAAGATCAATGCCGCCGGAATGGCAAACAGTACGGCTGCTAGCCACAGTGCTGACCTGATTTAATCTTTTCCTGGTATTTCATGAAATACCAGGAAAAGGTTATGATAAGGCCTATCTTAACAAACTCTGATGGCTGAAGCTGGCCGATGGCCGGAACCTCAATCCAACGCCTGGCATTGTTCACCACATTGCCCCAAATCAGTACGGCCACAAGGCTTGCAATACACAGGCCGTATATGAGGGTACTGAAGTTCAGGATTTGTGGTAATCCACCAGGGAAAGACCAATGGCCACAGCCAGTCCTATGAACACTCCTAATAGCTGCTTGTTGACTGCATCCGCGTTCATGTTCGTAGCGCTGCGGATAACCAGCACGCCGATGACGTTGAGTACAATCATATAAAATATCAGCCGAAAATTAAAATGTCTGAAATCATAATCCAAAAACATATTTAATATAGCCCCTTGTTCGATATGGAACGAATCGGTATGTTGGCATGAAGCACAGGCAGTGTCCGGCAGCCGCCCTTTTGGGGACTGCCCTCTGTATCCATCTGTATCTGGACTTTGTCCTTTTCTATCTCCATATATTTGGAAATGGCGTGTATCACGTCATCTTTTATCATCAGTATCATCTCCGGTGAGCAGCCTGCCTTATCGGATACCAGCAAAAGCTTTAGCCGCATCTTAGCTGTCTCTCCGGAACGCCTGGTTTGAAACCCCTGGAACCATCTCACCTTGACACCATCCCTTCTATGCTCTCTTAAGTATTCCGCGCAGCCTGGCAAAAAAGGTTTCCGTCTCACCGGGATTTGTCATAGGTATGCTCTCTCCCAGTATCCTGCGGCAGATATCAAGATAAGCCTGTCCGGCCGTAGAGCCCAGTCCCACCAGAGGTTCTCCCTGGTTGGTGGAAATGACGATGTTCTCGTCATCGGGCACTGCTCCGATGATGTTTACTGCCAGAATGTCCGTCACATCGCTTAAAGACATCATGTCTCCCCTGCGGACCATGTCGGCCCGGATCCGGTTGACAATCAAGTCAATCTCGTCTATCTCCGCATGTTCCAGCAGCCCGATGATACGGTCTGCATCGCGGATAGCCGAAACCTCCGGCGTCGTGACTACCAGTGCCCTGTCAGCACCGGCTATGGCATTGTAAAATCCCTGTTCAATGCCTGCGGGACAATCTAACAGTATGTAGTCAAATTCTTCCCTCAGGTCATCAACCAGCTTTATCATCTGCTCCGGATTCACGGATGTCTTGTCCCGTGTCTGGGCCGAAGGCAGAAGGTATAGGTTCGGGTATCTTTTGTCTCTTATCAGGGCCTGCTTCATACGGCAGTTGCCTTCCACCACGTCTACAAGATTGTAGACAATGCGGTTTTCCAGTCCCATGACCACGTCCAGGTTGCGCAGGCCGATATCTGTATCAATCAGCACTACCCGCTTACCCAGGATAGCCAGTCCTGTTCCCACATTGGCAGAAGTAGTCGTCTTGCCTACCCCGCCTTTTCCAGAAGTAATCACAATGACCTCGCTCATGATGAAATCCTCCTGAAAATTACTTTACCTTCCTATTGTACATTAAATTTCGTAAATTTACCAGTATTTTTTGGCATTAAGCAAAATTTAACATATTGTTTAGGAATGACTTTTTTAAAGACCGCATAACAATGGCCCCATCTTCCGCCAGGGCTATCATAGGTCCCCGCCCCAGACGCTTGTTTCTCTCGTTGAAACGGCTGCTCATATCCCCGATGCGGATTTGCAGGGGGGCCATGTCAAGGGCCATGACAACGGCCTGGGGATTGCCGGACACACCGGCTGTCACTGTACCTTTAAGTTCTCCCAGTACAATGACATTGCCCTTGGCCGTCACCCTTGCTCCGTGATCCACATTTCCTATGATCACGATGCTGGCCTCGGATTCCAGGCAGTCTCCGCGCTTCAGTGTTCCCCGGTAGAACTGCCCTGTCTGGGAGTTCAGTTCCATCAGCTTATCATTCAGTGCTTTCTCACAGCGTTCAATCCGTTCCGCATCCGTGTCCAGAAGACAGAGGACTTCAATCTGTGAGTTCTTCGTAATCGTATCGACAATTGCAAATTCCTGGGCCGCAGTCAGATCCCTGCCCTCCAGGGTCAGGGTCATCTGGACCGAACCCCAGAAACGGGCGCTCTCACTGAACTTTTTCCCGATGGCGTCCAAAAGCTCGCCAAAGGGCAGTTCAGGGTCCAGGATGACAGTCATTCCTGCCTTGCTGCTCTTGATTACAACTGCATTGCGCATACAATCACCTCTTTTGCTGGTTTAGTCACCAATATTTACATTTGATACACCTAATGCACCGGAGCTTTCTATCTGCTCCAGGGTGGTATATTTATAATAATACTCGTACACCTTTTTGCCAAGGGTTGCGGCGTTAGTTCCCGCATATCCGTAAGGAATATTTACAGTCACGGCAATTTCCGGATGGCTGTAAGGCGCAAAGGAAACGAAGAAGGCATGGTTGGAACGGCTCTTGTCCTCCTGGGCTGTTCCGGTTTTGCCTGCCACCTCCACAGGGAGGTCGGAGAAAATACTCTTGGCGGAGCTGTCCGTGATTACCCGGCGCATACCGGTCTGGACCGCGTCCCAGGTACTGTCAGCCGCGTCCACATGGGAGCTGATGGCAGGGGTATAGTCCTTAATCAGGTTGCCGTCAGAGTCGGTAAGTTTATCTAAAAGACTCAGCTCAAATACATTTCCGCGGTTGGCAAGAGCTGCCACATAGCGGGAAAGCTGGACATTGGTGTAGGAATGGGTGCCCTGTCCCATGGCGGAACGCTCCGGGTCCTCCGATGATATCTGGGGCTCGTTCTCGGAAATCTCCACACCTGAGGTGTGATCCAGACCGAAAAGGGTGGCGTATTTGCGCAGGGTGGCAAGACCCTGGTCCGGCGAATAGGTGCCGTCCGGCTTCATACAGAGCCTGTGGGCCAGCTCGGCGAAGAAGTAGTTGCAGGAGTTCTGTATGCCTTCCTCGATGTTCTCGCTGTTATGGCGTCCGGGCCAGATCCAGCACTTGATGGGCTTGGAAATCTGATCGTATATACCGGTACACTCGATGGTGTCCTGAAGTCCTATCACGCCCTCTTCCAGGGCTGCCACAGCCGTGATGGGCTTAAAGGTGGAACCGGGGGCCTTCTGGGCCTGCGTGGCGTTGTTGTAAAGGGGTCTGGACATGTCGTCCTGGAGCTGGCTGAAGTAAGCCGCGTCCACGCTGCCCGACATCAGGTTATTGTCATAGCTGGGATATGTGACCAGGGCCCGGACTTCACCTGTTTTTACGTCCGTCACCACCACTCCTGCCGTACACGGGTCAAGAGCCAGCTGCGCCGGTGTCAGCTCCAGGTTGGATATCTTTTCCTTGATAAACTGGTAGGTGTAGGTGGAATCCCCCATCTGGAGGGCGGCTATGGCCTGGGCGTCATATGCCAGCACGCCCTGGGCATAAAGGGCCAGACAGAGCTCACGGCCTGTTATGACCTCATCGTTAATCAGGTAACGGAACATGCGCTTTGTAAATTTGTTGTCGCTGCGCAGGGATTCGATGACATGGTCCACCAGCTGGGTGAATATATCGTCTGCATCGGAGTATTTACTGGTCACGTCCAGACGGGTGGTGTCCACCCAGTTTCCCGCGATTCCGCTGTAAATATAATCCCTCAGGCTGATAGTGCCATCCCTCCACGCCTGGTATTCCGGCGAGGACTGGTCAATCTTATCCTTCTGTATGATCCCCACGGACCCGTCAGACAGATAAGCATAGATATAATTCATATAGGTAGCCATGTCCTTGGGAAGATCGTTCATGGCCAGGGCATGGGAGCTGAGAAGCTCGTTGCGTATCGCCCCGAGTATCTGATCCCTGGATGTCTCGTATTTGCTGTAAATCTGTTTTTCAATGTCGGACGCCCCTTCCTGGGACATATCCATCAGGGACAGCACATTGTTGTTAATCAGCTGGTAATAGGCGTCCTTTACAGGAATGGGTATTTTGGAAGGGTCATAAGTCTTGTCGGGGTCCAAATCATCGTATTGGAGATGGTAGCTGATGATACCGGCCAGCTGCTGCTCTATCAGCTTGTAAATAGCAATCTGCAGATCCCTGTCAATGGTCAGGTACACATCATCCCCGGCCTTGGCGTCCGTCTTTTCAATGATTTCACGGGGACGCCCCATGTTGTCCACATACATCCTGGAGTAGCCCTTTTCTCCCTGAAGCTCCAGCTCCATGGATTTCTCGATTCCGATACGGCCCACAATATCGTTGAGATCGTATTTGTCCGGGGCGTCTTCCGGCAGGCCGGCGGCCTCGTCGGACTGGTGCCACTGTTCGTTCAGGGAGGACAGCTGGTCCTCCTGAACCTTGCCGGTATAGCCGATGATAGGGGCGAAATAGATGCTGTCCTCATACCTGCGCACATAGGACTGCTCCACCGCAACTCCCTTTAAGTCCGCGGCATTCTCATTGATTTCCACCATGGTCTCATTGCTGATATTGGTGGCCACGGTGGTGGTCTCGTACTTCTGGTATTCGGTCAGCTTCATGGTATAGATAATATTGATCATGCCCAGGGCTATGTTGTCCGGTATGACCAGGGGATTGCCTTTTTCATCCTTCATCTTATCCAGCTCATAATCCACCTTCTTGCGCTCAAAGGCCTCCCTGGCCGTGATGTTGGTGGGATATTTGCCCTTTGGGTCATTTAGGCTTGCGGTGGAGGAAAGACCGTAAAAATTCAGGAAGAAACGGGTTCTGGCCGAATCAGAGCTGGATGTGAAGAACATCTCACCGTTCTGATCAAGGGCAATCTCGAATTTTCCCTCCACAGTCTCACCGCGGCGGTCCAGTATCCGTACCAGGCGGTACAGCATCTGGTTGCGTGAGCTGGGCCTGGGATAATCCCCCAAATCCTGTATGGTGACGGAATAAGCCAGCTCATTATAAGCCAGCCTGTTGCCGTTTCTGTCATAGATGTTGCCCCTGGACCCCGGTGTGGTGACGTTTTTTTTCCGTCCTCTGCATATAGGTTTCCTGGTATTCGCTTCCGTCCAGAATCTGCATCTGGAACAGCTTGCCTAACAGCCCGGCAAACATGACGGTAAACATCACGGAAAGGGCAAAGAGCCGTGAGCTGAACAGCTTCTTGAAAAATTCTTTTACAATTTCTAACAGTTCGTCAAACAAGTTTTGTGTCTCTCCTTTTTCCTATATCCTCCACACGTCTGCTGGCGGAAAGGAACAGCCTGTAAATCAAAAGAGTGGTAACTGCAGTAAATATAATCTCCGGAAGCATGATGTTCCTGAAATAATAAGGAAGATTCAGACGTCCGCGGATTAAGAAGCGGAATTATATATATATACATGCTGTACCAGATTCCGTTGAAAATACTGAGTATCAGCGGAAGGGTGATGTAGTCTTCGTAATAGTACTTGGTAAAAATGCCGTTGGCATAGCCGATATAAATATAGATAAGGGTATAAAAGCCAAAAGGCCCGCTGTAGAAAAGGTCCAGTAAAAGGCCTGAAAGAACGCCGTAAAACATCCCCGCATTCTTCCCATGGATAAAGCCGAAGGAAAACGTAAGGATTAAAAGCAGATTGGGCGTTGCCGACAAAAACGGGAGCAGGGGAAATACACAGTTCTGCACCGTAAATGCCAGCACGATAAACAATATATTGATGAGTACCTGTTTTATCTTTGCTTGAATCACTGGGCAGCCGCCTCTCCTGTATCTTTGATATCTGTAATAATCAGCACCTCCTGCAGATTATTAAAATCAGCCACCGGAATCAGATAGCCTGACTGGGTCAGGTGGTCCGGGTCAATGGAGACATCCGCAGCATATCCAACCAGGTGCCCGGAAGGAACTTGGTGCTGATGTTGGAGGTGACGATCTGATCGCCGTCCCTGAGAACCGCATCCTTTGAAAAATCCGTAAGCTTAAGACGCCCCTCCTCATAGAGGGTCAGATCTCCTGCCACAATACAGTTATAGGAGGAATCCAGCTTCATGGCTCCCACACGGCTGGAATCGTCAATGATGGAACGCACCGTGGCGTAATTGGCGCCCACATCCGTCACAATGCCCACCAGGCCGCCGTCGGCAACCACGTTCATGTCCACGGCCACTCCGTCGGCAGAACCCTTGTTGATGCGGAATACCTGGAACCATTTTTCTGAATCACGGGCAATGACCCTGGCCCCGATTTTATCATACTGCATGTAATCCTGGTCAAGCTCATAGAGCTTCCTTAAGCGGTCCAGTTCAAACTGCTCTGCCTGCAGACGGTTATTGTCCTCTGTGAGCTGTACAATCTGGGACTTCAGTTCCTCATTTTCCCGCAGCGCGTCTTTTAGGCTGCCGTAATCCTTTAATTCGTTATAGATGCCGGTTCCCACTGCGTTGACTCCTGTCTGTATGGGAATCAGAAAATAACCCACACCGGTGCGCAGGGGTTCCATGATGCCGTCCTCAGGGATGTGATGCAGATGAGCAGTACGCACAGCACCGTAAGTCCTGCCAGAATATATTTACTGTGTTTGGTTTCCATGGATAAACTTCCTCTTACATTAAATTCTCTTCGCGGAAACTGAGATACCGCCTGTCTCCGATGACAATGTGATCGATCAGTGTGATTCCCACCAGGTCTCCCGCTTCTTTCAGGCGTTTGGTGAGCAGCATGTCTGCTCTGCTGGGGGTGGGGTCGTCCGCTGGGATGGTTGTGAACCAGCACCATGGACACGGCCCGGGCACCTGAGGCCTTCGATGAGTACCTCACGGGGCGTCATGACAGATGCATTTACTGTCCCTCTGGCCATAATCTGATCACGAACCATGGCCTGCTTGGTATTCAGAAACATGACCCGGATTTCCTCCTGCTCCAGATGGCGCATATCTTCCATATAATAGTCCGATATTTCCTCCGGACGGCCAAAGTAAAGGGTATGCTCGCTGGCCTTCCGCTTCCAGATGCGTTTTGACAGCTCTCCTATACAAAGCAGCTGGACCCCCTTTACCTTACCAACTCCCTTGATTCGTGTAAAATCATCCAGGGAATGGTGCAAAAGGCCCAGCAGGCCGTCTCCGGGGCTTCCCAGAGCCAGCAGGCTGTCTGCCAGGTCCAGGGAGTTTCCTTCCCTGCTTCCGGTGCGCAGGATGACTGCCAGAAGCTCTGTATCGGACAGGCTGTCCGGACCCAGACTCAGACATTTTTCATAGGGGCGGTCCTTGTGGGGCAGATCCTTAATTCTTATTCTTTCCATCTCTCTCCTAACTACGCACCTCTCCAAGCACAAAGTCAGGAAAATTATATATACCGGTAAATGATGAGTGCCACTGCCACGCCGATGATACTGGCCATGGTAATCTTGATGGTCAGTCCGAAGGTGATGACCAGGATGCCGAAATTAATTACCAGAGGCGAATCCAGCCCAAAGGATTGTCCGAAATTCAGCCAGTTCAGCCAGGAAATCCCTTCTGCCAGCTGTCCCATAAAGCCTCCCAGGACAATGCCTGCCAGCAGCATGATTAAAAGTATCCAGAAATTCTTGTAATGCATGTGTCTTACCCTCCGGTCAGTCAGGCCAAACCCCTGGGCCGCAGGACCTGGGTTCAGCCTAATTAGTATATATTACCATAAGTTTCCTGGGGTGTCATCTTAAGATTTTCAAAACCCCGTCATCCAACAGCTGCTGCAATGACTTGAGTATTCCCAGCTTTGCATGGTACCAGGTCAGTCCTCCCTGGAAATATACGGCATAGGGCGGCTTAATGGGGCCGTCAGCCGAGAGCTCGATGGACGATCCCTGGACAAAAGCGCCTGCTGCCATAATAACAGGGCTGTCG
>ENA-OPYY01000606-OPYY01000606.1-human-gut-metagenome-genome-assembly--contig:-NODE-606-length-10537-cov-1.111431_pt1 | contig 10537 bp, 13 predicted proteins | sample MGYA00242472_ERZ504481 | MGnify/ENA primary metagenome ERZ504481 (study PRJEB26092, sample SAMD00036265) | human gut metagenome | host: Homo sapiens | study: EMG produced TPA metagenomics assembly of...
GCCTTGGCAGTCTCAGCCTCCCCCTCTATGGGCAGTCGGTGATTCCTGTTTAACCCAAGCCCTTCCAAGCCCTTCATAAAGTTCTCCTGACCGATTTTTAAGGCTGCCTTTGCAAAGTAAATATTGTCTGAACATATCAACGCATTTTTCAAAATAACCGGTTCGTAAACATGCAAGGTCGTCACTTTATAATCTCCCCATGAGGAGCTTTGCTGCCAAGAAAGTCCCTCGTTTCCAAAGTCTTCCTCCGGTGTAAAAGCACCTGTTTTCAGTCCTATTCCGGCCACGATGGGTTTCAAAGAAGAACCCGGACACCAATCTGCCGAAAGCGATTATATAAGGCAAATTTGCATCTTCATTTAAGCTTGTCCATCTTTCCGAAGACATTCCCGTAATAAATTCATTGTTATCAAAGGACGGTGTGCTCACCAAAGCCAATACTTCCCCTGTGTACGGATGAATTGCCACAGAGCATCCTCTATCCTCCCGAAACTGTTCGTATAAGCTTTTTTGAAGCTCTGCATCAATGGTTAATAGAATGTTCTCTCCGTCTTCTTTTATCTTGCTTGCCACAACTTCCTTTTCTGTTCCATCTTCGGAAAAAATAGAGATTTTGCATCCGTCCTGCCCCTTTAAACGTTTCTCAAAAAGACCTTCCATACCGCTTCTTCCGATTACGCTGTTAGCATGATATCCTTCTCCCTTATGAGTTTCCAAATCCTCTGCCGTCACTGCCTGCACATAGCCGATTAAATGAGACGCTGCCTCCTTCAAAGGATAGCTGCGAACCTCCACATCGGAAAGCATAACTCCGGGAATTTCCAACAGCTTGTCTTCTGTTTCCTGTTCTCCCGAAATAGTTGCAACAGGTACAAAAGAGTCCTCTTTTACCCATTCTGCTTCTAATTTACTCTGTATTCCCTCCGGTTGAATTTGCAGGATTTCCCCTAATTTCTGAAATGCTTCTTCTTTATTTTCTAATTTACCCGGCACAATTCCCACAGAGGTTGCAAGTCCTTTTCCTGCAAGCATCCTTCCGTTTCTGTCTAATATCTGACCTCTCTGTGCCGGTATGGTCTCCACCTGTATTTTATCTGTTCTTGTGAGATTTGGTATGATTAAACTGTCCTTCCAGCGTAATTTATAACCTTCCTTTGTATCAACAAAAACAGCTTTATTATCAAATTCCACAACTCCTGCCAATGTATCAAAGGCTGTATGATAAGAAACAGGAACTTCTTTTCCTTCCTTTTTCCCCACCTGAATTTCTGTAATTTTTAAATTTTCAACTTCCATTCCCTCATAAATTTTCGAATTTCTCTCCAGAAATTTTTCTTCTTTTACAGATTTTGTGTCAATCATGGAATACATTTCTTCATATTCTTTCTTTTCAATATGCGCCATATATTCCTTCAGTAAATCTTCCGGTTTTTCTTTTGTCATTACCCGAAAAGCAAAAATTCCGACAACAGCAAAAATTACCAGTATACTTAAACTAATTATTGCATATTTGAACTTTTTTTGCCTTCTTTTTTTCTTCTTCATAAAGCCCTCCTACCTGAATTATTTCATTTTTTCTTTAATCTTACATCTGTAAGATTTGAAAGTCAAGAAATATTTCAGCTAATAAAAAAGACTGCCACAAAACGACAGTCTTTTTTACAATTTTAAAATCCCGGTTTTCCTAAAAGGGCAAACATATTGCTTTTATAACTCTCTACACCCGGTTGGTCAAAAGGATTTATTCCTCCGATATAGCCGCTCACTCCACAGGCAAACCAGAAAAAATAGAACATCTGTCCTAAGGTGTATTCATCCTGTTTTGGAAGTTTTATCCGCATGACAGGTACGTTTCCTGTTTCGTGTGCTAAAATTGTGCCTTCCATTGCCGCATGATTGACAAATTCCATGCTCTTTCCTGCCAGATAATTCAATCCGTCTAAATCTTCTGCTTCCTCAGGAATAAAAACATTTCTTTCTGTTTCTTCCACATAGAGCACGGTTTCAAATAAATTCTGGCTCCGTCCTGTATATATTGTCCCATAGAATGTAAATCTGTGGTTAAATCTACGGATGCAGGGAACAGACCTCTCTGATTTTTTCCTTCGCTTTCTCCATAGAGCTGTTTCCACCACTCAGAAAAATAATGAAGGCTTGGTTCATAATTTGCCAGAAACTCAATTTCTTTTCCTTTTCTTAAAAGAAGGTTGCGACATGCCGCATATTGTAAAGAGGGATTTTCTTCGTAAGGTGCTTCCAACACTCTCTGACGCATATCTGCTGCGCCCTGCATCAAAGCTTTTATATCTGCTCCGCTTACGGCAATCGGCAAAAGACCTACTGCTGTGAGAACAGAATATCTGCCTCCTATGTCGTCCGGTATCACAAAGCAGGTATAGCCTTCTTTGTCTGCCATTTTCTTCAATGCTCCGTTTGCCTTATCTGTGGTGGCGTAAACACGTTTTGCAGCTCTTTTTTTCCGTATTTTTCTTCTAATTTCTGCTTAATAATACGAAAAGCCACTGCCGACTCTGTGGTCGTTCCTGATTTGGAAATCACATTGACAGAGAAGTCGCATCCTTCCAGCATATCTTCCAAGTCTGCCAGATATTTTGAGGAATTCGAGTTTCCGCAAAAATAAATGCGGGGTGCTTTTCGTTTTTCATCCGGCAAACTGTTAAAAAAGCTGTGGTGCAAAAATTCTATTGCAGCTCTTGCGCCTAAATAAGAACCGCCAATTCCCACTACTAAAAGTACATCGGAATTCTGCCTAATTTCTTCTGCTGCCTGTAAAATTCTTTCAAATTCTTCTTTGTCATACGCAACAGGGTGATTTAACCAGCCTGTGAAATCATTTCCTGCTCCATCTCTTTTTACAAGAGTATTTCTTGCATGCTCCACCGTAGATTTGAAGTTTTTCAACTCCTCGTCAGGTATCCATTTAGAAAGATTTAAGTGTTCAAATTCAATTTGTCTGCTCATGACCTGCCTCTTTTCTTCCTATTTATTTACAACATTCTGTGGGTTTCCTTCCACATAAGCTTTCAGATTTTCATAGGCACAATCCATAATTCTCTGTCTGCTTTCCTTCGGCGCCCATGAAATATGCGGCGTAATAATGCAGTTTTTTGCCTTTAATAAAGGATTATCTCCCTTAATCGGTTCTGTGGATACCACATCCAGTCCTGCTGCATAAACTTTACCTGAATTTAAGGCATCTGCCAAATCCTGCTCTACTACAAGAGGCCCTCTTGCATTATTCAAAATAATAACGCCGTCCTTCATCTTGGCAATATTTTCTTTGTTGATAATTCCCCTCTGTCTCAGGAAACAGCGGACAGTGCAGAGCAATCACATCTGATTTTTCCAGCAGTTTGTCTAAGGACACATATTCTGCAATGGCTTTTCCGTTTTCATTCGGATAAGAGTCATAGGCAAGAACATGCATACCTAAAGCTTTTGCCAGTTTACCTGTTGTCTGTCCGATTTTTCCAAATCCGATAATACCCATTGTTTTATTATCCAGCTCAATTAAAGGGTAATCCCAGTAGCACCAGTCTTCATGGTTCTGCCATTTGCCTTCATGTACTGTTTCATTATGGTGTCCGATGTGGTGACAGATTTCCAGCAAAAGCGCCATTGCAAACTGTCCTACGGATGCTGTTCCATAAGTCGGCACATTGGTAACCGGTATTCCTTTTTTCTTTGCATACTGATAATCCACTACATTGTAACCGGTTGCCAGCAGACTAATCATCTTCATGTTTTTACAGGTGTCAATTACATGCTTGTTAATCGGTGTTTTATTGGTATAGACTACCTCGCGTCTCCAATGCGGGAAATAATTTCCTCGTCATTATCTACGGGTGTTCTGTCATATACAACAAGCTCTCCAAATTCTTTCAGAGCATCCCAGCTTAAATCGCCGGGATTTTCTGTGTAACCGTCTAATACAACAATTTTCATAATATAAAAACCTCCTTACTGCTATGCTCCGAAAATCAATTCTACCGGAGCCGTGATAATCTGCGGGAATATAATAAAGATGCAAAGAGAAATTGCAATCAGCAAAATCCACGGTACAGATGCCTTTATAATCCTCTCAAGAGGTATTCCCGTAACATTTTCCGCTGCATACAAGCATACTCCGACAGGTGGTGTAATCAAACCAAAGGATAATGTAATAACTAAAAATACTACAAAGAATAACGGTGATACGCCTACTGCCTGTACTGCCGGCAATAAAATCGGTACTAAAATGAAGATAGCTGCCGTTGCATCCATAAACATACCTACAACAATTAAGAATGCGTATAACACAAACATAATAATAATACGATTATCTGATATTCCTGTAATCATATTAGCTACCTTTGACGGAAGTCCATCTAACTCAAAGAGTAAAGATGCCGGTTTTGCTGCGATTGCCACGAATAAGATTGTTCCTGTGGATCTTGCGTTTTTACAGATAATTCTCGGAATATCTTTCCATGTCAAATTTTTGTATACGTAAATGGATACTAAAATCGTGTAAACAACGGCAATAGCCGCACCTTCTGTGGGTGTGTAAAAGCCTGTATATACGCCGCCTAATAAAATAACCGGTGTCAAAAGTGCAGGAATTGCATTTATAAACGCTTTTCCCAGCTTTTTGGCTTCAAAAGAAGTACGGTCTCCAATTCCATGCTTCTTGCAGTATAAGTAATTATACACCATAAAAATCAATCCGATAATAATTCCCGGAATTAAACCTGCCAAAAGAGCTTTTCCGATGGAAACATTTGCCGTTGCCGCTGCGTTAATCATCAAAATACTGGGCGGAATAACGGAAGCAACATAGAACCGGACAAGTTGATTGCCGTTGCATAATCCTTTGGATATCCTTTTTTGCTCAAGGCGGTAATACTCATCTTACCGATAGATGCAATCGCTGCCACAGAAGAACCGGACATCCCCGCAAAAATCATATTTACCACAACCGATACATGACCTAATCCGCCGTAAATCCAGCCAACCAGAGCTTCTGCAAGTCCGTAAATCTTATCTGCCACACCGCCCTCGTCCATCAATGAACCGCACAGAATAAACAGAGGAACAACAACCATAATAAAGCTGTTCATAGATGTAAACATAGACTGTGCAGCTAAGGAAAGCGGTATATCAGACATGGTTACAATGCAGATAACTGCTGATGCTCCCAAAGATACTGCAATGGGTACTCCCAGAAACATCAATACAATGAAATAATAATCAATGCCCAACTCATAATCTATCACCCTGTTCCAATGCCTTTTGTTTTTCTGTTTCTTTGTCTCCGATTGCCACCTTTTCGTGGTGTTCAAGGAAACTTTCTGCCACACCGATAATTCCAAGCACACCTGCTATGGGCTGGCAAATACCGATTACCCACATAGGAATTGCCAATGCTGTTCCCATTTCCTTCATCATAATCTGCTGGCGTACAACTTCAATACCCCATATAATCATAAATCCGAAAAATGCAACAACAATTACCGCATATAAAATTTCACTGAATTTTTTCAGCCACTTAGGTCCTACCTGTAAAAGCAAGGTAACACGAGATGACTCTGCCTGATTAAATCCTGATGCCAAAGCCACAAACATCATCCATAAAAACAGGTAACGGCTGGTTTCTTCTGTCCATGGGAAGGGATGTCCGATTACACGTCCGATAATCTGCAAAAGAATAGTCACCAGCATTCCCACAACCATAATTGCCAAAATTACATTTTCTACTTTATTTACACATCCAAATACCTTTGAAATGACACTTTTCTTTTTCTCCATGAAAATTCCCCCATTGCTCTATTCTGCTTTACCACAAAATTCAGCAGTAGCGTCAAACAGCTCATCATCTTTAATCAGCTCTTTAAATTTGTCATAGCAAGATTTAGAAACTTCAACAAATTTTTCACGGTCTTCCTCTGAAATGTCATTGTATTCCATACCGTTTTCTTTTAAAGTATCCAGTGCTTTCTGGTCTTCTTTTTCCATAAATTCCACATTCCACTGCTGTACTTCTTCACCTGCTTTTGTAATTGCCTCCTGCTGCTTGTCACTTAAACTGTCATACAATTTACTGTTAATTCCCACAAGCCATGCATCAGCCATGTGATCTGTTCCTGATATGTATTTCTGTACCTCATAAAATTTATTAGAATATGGTACGTCAATTGGGTTTTCCTGTCCATCCAAAGTATTTAGCTGTAACGCATTGTAAACCTCTGAGAAATTCATTGGTGTTGTAACTGCACCACATGCTCCGAAGAATTCTACATACAAGGAGTTATTTGGAACTCGTAATACCATACCATCTAAATCTTCCGGTGCATTTACAGGGCGAACAGAATTGGTTACTTTACGCATAGATCTTGTCCATTTACCAACTGTTGTAATACCCATATCTGATACTCTGTTCATTAATTCTGTTCCCACATCACTGTTTAAGTAATCCAAAAACTGCTGCTGATCATCAAACATATACGGAACAGAAATCACATTATATCCAGGTTCAAAACTTGCATAAACAGAACTTGCCAATATCAACATCTGTAAAGATCCTGCTGAAAGCTGTTTAATACCTGCTGCTGTATCACCACCGTACAAAGAGCCATTTCCAGACACTTTAAATTCAAGGCTTCCATCTGAATACTCGTTGGCACACTTTGCAAATTCCTCTGCTGCCTGATAAATATAGGATACATCAGGGTCTGGAACAGAAATAGTAATACTAACTTTTTTCTCTTTAGAGTCTCCATCCACTGTTTCATTTTTACTTCCACATCCTACTAATCCTGTGCACAGCATTGCCATAGTAAGTATTCCCGCTAAAATTTTTTTCTTCATACGTAATCCCTCTCCTATTTCAAATTTGTATTAATTTTGTAAAGCTCCTTCACCTGCTGATATAATCGAATGTAAATTTGATAATTCTTTTCATAAACATCCTGATACTTATCACTGCTCGTAACTTTCTTATATAGTTTTTTCTCTACCTTTTCAGAAGCTTCTACCGGATCTTTAAAAATTCCTGCTCCCACTCCAGCCAGCAATGCAGCTCCCACAGGTGCCATATCGTTCATGTCCAAAATTTCTATGGTTTTTCCTGTAATATCTGCTTTCATCTGTGCCCAGAGGTCGCTTTTTGCTCCTCCTCCGATAGATACAAATTTCTCTAATTTTTCCCCTGTTACTTTCTCTGCGATTTCACATAATTGGCGAAGGCCATAACCACAGCCTTCCATAACTGCACGATTAAATTCTTTTCTTTCACTTTTTAAAGATACTCCGAAAAATACACCTCTTGCATAGGGGTCCCATACAGGGCTTCTTTCTCCCTGCATATAGGGAAGAAAAACAACTCCGCCACATCCGGGGGCTGCTTTCTCTGCTTCTTCATTCATAAGTGTAAAAGAATTTTTCTTGCTTCCTGCTGCTTCTTCCATTAAATCCTGACAAAATTTATCACGAAACCACTGATAGGCTGCTCCTGTATAAGACATAGCCCCTTGGTAAATCCAGGTTCCTTCTACCACATGGCAACGATTGATAAAACTTTTATCAAACTTTGGCTTATCCACACAAATAGTCAAAACATTTGTTGTTCCTACTGACTCACAAGCATCTCCATTGGCTTTTACACCTGCTGCCAAAGTAGCACAAGGTGTATCTGCTCCTCCGATTACCACCGGAGTTCCTTTGGAAATTCCCATGGAAAGAATATCCTCGTTTACAAGACCGCCTACTACGTCAGAAGAATTTAACAACGGCGGCAGTTTTTCTTTTGCAATTCCAATGGTTTCACAAAGATAATCCGACCACTGTCCTTTATTCCCTTTCTGTGTTTCAAATAAATTTGTATAAGAAGCATTGGAATAATCTATTGCAAAATTCCCAGTCATTTTCTGTGCCAAAACAGTATTAATATGACCAAAATATTTTGTTTTCTCATAAATTTCCGGTAAATTTCTCTTAATCCACAGCATGGAAGTACCGGAATGTGCTCCTGCCATACAGTTGTTTGCTGTAATATCAAAGAGCTTTTCAACCCCCACTGCTGCTTTTATTATTTCTGCTTCTTCTGTGCTTCGTCTGTCGGAATAAATAATAGGCTCTACTAAAATATTTCCTTTTTCATCCATAGCAGCAAGACCGGGGCATAAGCTGGAAATTCCAATACCTGCTATCTTTTCAGGAGAAATCCCCTTCCCCTGAAGCAACAGTCTTATACACTTTAAGTACGCCTGCCACATGCCCTCAGTATCAATCTGAACATAATCCTGATTCGGTGTAATAAGAGGATAAGAACTGCTGCTAATTCCCAGAAGCTTTGCATTTTTATCAATAATTGCTACTTTTATACTTGTAGTTCCTACATCTACTCCCAGTAAGTATTCCTTTTCCATAACTTATAACCCGCCCTTACTTTCTGTTTTCTTAAAACTGTTCGTAATTTTTATCGTTCTCTAACTGTGCCAGAAGCTCTTTTGCTTCTTTTACACTGTACCCTTCATGAATAATATAGCGAAGTGCAATTACAAGAGCTGTTACATCTTTGTAATCCCATACAAATCTTCCCATTGTAACACCGCCTACACCACAATCCATGGCATCTCTTGTCATCTGAAGGTAGTCATCTAATGTTTTACAGGAATCGCCACCCTGAATTACAATTCTGAAAGAAGATGGTACACATGCTACAACTTTTGCCATGCTTTCCGGATCTCCTGTATATGTTGTTTTTACAACATCCATACCTAATTCGCAAGCGCTTCGTACGCAATATGCAATATTCTGCCAAGAAGTTCTTTCATCTGCCGGTACGCTTTCTCCTTTTGGATAAACATGTCCGATTAAAGGCATTCCCATGCGGTCACAGTAGTCAGATACTTCTCCAATTCTTTCAAACTGTTCATTCTGGAAATCTCCTAAGGTCATAGCTCCCATAGATACTGCATCTGCTCCCATGCGGATAGCTGCGTTTACACATCCGAATACAATATCATTGGTAGGTGCAGTAGGAGAATAATTGGAAATTTTCTGTAATACAGAAATACCTGAACCAACATGTGGGCCCCAGCATCTTTCCTGAATACCCTTTGTCATAGTCATCGCATCCGGTTTTCCTGCAACAATTTTATCAATCGCTCCCTGAATATCATGAAGACCTGTCATAGGTGCAATTCCTCTGGAAATTGCATGGTCTACGGTAATTGCCATCATTTTGTTGCTCTTTGGATCTACTAATCTTGCTAATCTTACATCTTTTCCCATCATTGCCATAATTACATATCTCCTTTTCGTCTGCTTTTTATTTCTTCTCTTCTTATATTTTTACGGTTCAATTTCGACTTTTAATTCCTTGCCGCTTTTTACAGCCTCGTATGCTTCCTGAAATTCTTCCAGTTTAAATACCTTTGTAATAATCGGTTTCAGATTTACTGCTCCGCTCATAACCATCTGCGCCGCCTCATGATAATCCTGACGTTTATATGCACTGGAACCGCATACATTGATTTCTCCATAATGAATCAAGTTTGGATCAATTTCTGCCATAACACCTTTTGTAAATCCGGCAAACAGACAAACAGAACCTGTCTTTCTTACCAATCTAAATTAGAATTAACAAGCTGTGGAATTCCAATAGCAATTAAAACAACATCTGCTCCAATTCCATCTGTTTCATTCATAACAATCTGTTTCAAATCTTCTTCTGCAGAATTTACAACAATATCTGCACCACACTCGTAGCTTTTTCACGTCTGAATTCATTTAATTCGCTAACGATTACTTTACGAGCTCCTGCTGCTTTTGCCAAAATAATGTGCATCAAACCAATAGGTCCTGCTCCGATAATAACGACAACATCGTTAAATTTTACTCCTGCATTTTTCTGTCCTCTCAGACAGCATGATAATGGTTCAATCAATGCACCTTCTCCAAAAGAAACATCATCTGACAGTTTTACTACATTTCCTCCTTCAATCGCTTCTTGAGGAAGCAGAACATATTCTGCAAATCCGCCATCAAATTCATATCCAATTGCCTTTCTGTTCAGGCAAATATTATCGTGTCCACTTACACACATTGCACAGGAGCCATCCGGTATTACGTTTTCCACAGCAACTCTATCTCCTACTTGATATCCCTGTACATTCTCTCCTACTTCACAAATCACACCGCTGATTTCATGTCCGATTACATGTCCATAGCGAACAGATTTTGTTTTCTTTCCTTCCAGAATTCTAATATCAGTACCGCAAATAGCCGTTCTTTTCATTTCCAGCAACATATCATTAGGTCCTATTGTTGGTTTCGGATAATCCTCAACCGTTTTAAAATCATTTGGTGAATATAAAACTACCGCTTTCATGACTTTCTCCTTTCCCTTTCTGATAATTGCATTATAGCACTAATGTAGTAGTTTTACAACATTATTTTCTTATTATATATTGATTTTGTACTTATTTTATAATTTATATTATATTTGCATTGATAATATTACTATATTTTTTAT
>ENA-OPYY01000609-OPYY01000609.1-human-gut-metagenome-genome-assembly--contig:-NODE-609-length-10471-cov-1.297080_pt1 | contig 10471 bp, 15 predicted proteins | sample MGYA00242472_ERZ504481 | MGnify/ENA primary metagenome ERZ504481 (study PRJEB26092, sample SAMD00036265) | human gut metagenome | host: Homo sapiens | study: EMG produced TPA metagenomics assembly of...
ATGGGTAGTTGTTTTTCCGTCCGTCCATTTTCCTGCTATCACACATACCAAACACCATTTCCGACAGCAGTGTATTGATACTGCTCTTTCAATCCCTGCTGATACCCTATCTTATTTAAAATGCTTTTTGCCTGTTCGAAATTTTCGTATTCTGTAATTCCCAGCCACCAGTTTTTGTTTGGGTTTGTGACAGAAAAGGTATACTGCACACCAGGCTTACATGGAACAACATAACCAATTCCACGAGTCTCACTTGGTGGTGTATAAGGTAAGGTGACTTCATCCTCGTTGTAAACATACGGAATACCATTTGAATAATTTGTGAAGTACAATCTCCCTGTTAACAGGTTCTTCCCACCCACCTCCACCGTAATGTTCCCACTCTCACCAGCACTCACTATCGGCACTGGTGCCTCTGGTGTCGGTGCCCCATCCTGCGTACTCTTCCCAAACACCCTCAGCCCCCGGAACGGACGGCCTTCTGTGGCATCATTGATGATGATTGTGGTACCGGAAGCAACTGCCTCAATCAGCTTAGGGCCTCGGCGCATACGGTACAATCGGCCTGAATCTAAGCCAATATATCCCATTCCTACCATCATGTCTTCTCCTACCACCTGAGACATTGTACTTCAACCCCTTTTTCAGATTCCACCTTTGCTGTTATATATAGAGTATCTCGCACATATAATCCCCAACCAGAGCTTTCTCCAATAATACATATCTGAGCTGCATTTTCAGGTATTAATATACCTGTCTTATCCCCCGAATCGAAAGTCACCTCTATATCTCCATCCGTAAAATTTTTCACCAAAAATTTACTTCCTTTTACAGGGAATTTATATGTTAATTTTTCTCCTTGTTTTGTCGGTTGTCTTATTATATTCATTGAATTTTCCTTTCTTAGAATTACTGAACAAAATAGCAAATTCGTAGAGAATACGAATTGGGACAAAAAGCTTAAATTATCTCTTAGTGCAGAAGATGGTGGAGCAAAAAGGTTGATTATCGTGGAGAACGATAAATGGATTGGCGATATCAACCTTACAACATAGCTCCAATTTCAGTGGAATAATTAATTATTTAAACCATCTGTATTGTTTTAGTTCTACCGCCATGGTCTACAACCTTCAATGATCCGTCAACATCCAGATATAATATGCAAGCATTGGTTCCAGTATTTTCAAATGATATCCCTGCTCGGCTATATTGATTTTGATTAGTTAATCCTTCTATACATAATGCGGCCGTTGACCAATCGTTACCTGTTGTACCATTGATTCTTTTAATCTTTAAAATGCCAGAGATAACATCACCACTTTTACTGACTTTAGCATTTTGTATACTGTTGATATTGCTATTTTGTTCAGTAATCTGATCCTGAAGGTTCTTTCCAAACGCCGCATCCAGACCAAACTTTCCTGCCTCTGTAGTAAGTCCGTTATTAACCAGATATTTAGCGAGCACTGTCTGGAAGGTGTCAGAAGTGACTACCTTCTCAATCAGCTTCTGTGCGATCTTATCCAGTAATGCCTGCACTGTAGATTTCTTTCCAGCTCCTGTGCCAGTGAAATTATGAGTATCTACTGCCGTCACACTGGCGGCAGTACCGTCATAACTACCTAATCCTTCTGCAATCTCCTCTGCCCTTTTTGCACTTGCGTCTGCATTAACAGCACTTGTTGAAGCAGACTCTGCATATTGCCTTGCATCATCTGCCGAACCACCTGCAGCAGTGGCATATTCCATTGCTACTGTTTTTTCTTTCTCTGCGGCAGATGCTGCCGCCTGTGCATCTTTTGCCGCCTGCACGGCTTTCTCTCCCTGTATCTGCCACTCTCTTTCGTTATTTAGTCTCTGCTGTTCATTCTCTTCCCTGATATTCTCAGCCTCTACACGTTTCTTCTCTGCCGTATCGAGCTCTGCTGTTTTCTGGTCGAGACGCTTTTCCAGTTCTTCCATTTCTGTCAGATCAACACCCTCTCCAGAAGGTGTGTCAATGGTTTTCCCTACATACAGATACCCTTGATTTGTGGCCCATTTTACTTTCCCGAAATCATCTGATCCACGCACGGCAATCCATACAGTCCCAACCTCTTTTACGCTGTTCGGCCCAACAGTCCAGGTGAGAATTATATCCTCGTCCGAAATTTCCTTATCCAGCAGAGCCGTATCCTTCTTTTCATTTCCATACCGCAAATCCAGCCTGAAATCCAGATGGGAAATATCTACTCCACCAGCAGTAAGGCGGCTGACCTTGATCTGCCGTACTTCTGAGTTGCTGTCATATTGTGTCCCGATCTGTCTTTCGCTTTCCGGGATTATAAGCTCTCTACCGCGTACTATAATCAATTTCAACCGCCTCCGTTTTAATTATTCGTTCCTATTGCTTACCCGGCTGTTGCTTCCTGCATCTGCATGGCGTATTCCATCTGCATTTCAGCATTTTCTAATACCTCAACTACACTTTCTGGCAGCTCGACGATTACACCCCTCTGGATCTGATACGATACTCCATTAACGCAGACAAACACATCTGCCCGATCCTGTTCATTTCTCCCCTTGGGAATTTTAAAACTCACCATTTTTTCAGATTTACTTGTCTTTTGGGGTTCTGCGCTTTTCTTGATTTCTGGGGTTTCTTCTGCTGGCATACCTTCCACATCATTCATTTCTTCATTCTTTTTCATTTGCATCTCCTCCTTTAATTTGCTACACCATCACTAAAAGTCGATGCTGTTTCAATACGTACCATATACTGTGGAGATAATAGCTCTGTTACCTTAAGAGCTTTCCATCCAACGGTTGCACGCTGATTTAATGCATCCGCTGTACCAGAGCTTCCCAGCTGTTTGATAATTGTTTCCAATCCACCACCCTGAATCTTAGTAGTTGCATATGCATTTGAGCCAAATACAAGCGTTGAATACACATCTACCTTTTTATTTCCATTTTCTGCATCCTGGGCGCCAGCTTGGGCGAAAATCTTAGCTTCTGTTGTTTCTACGAAGCGTACTCCCTCAAATTCTCCGATCTCACCATTGTAAATCCGCTCTGGGTTCTTATACTTTACAGCTTCAATGAATCTGTCACTTTCCGTCAGATCAAAAGAACAGTCCGGATGGATGATAGAATAATAGTAGCCGCCAATCCGCTCTGCGTTCTGCTTTTTCAGGGTTCTTACTGCCATTTTGATGGCCTTTGGAGTCAGCTTCATATCCTTTGTGATAGCAGCTCTTGACTTAACCTGCCCCTCTGCATACTGTACATTGGTTCCTGCATTCATTACCTCTCTTGAAATCGTGTCCAGAGTTCTTCCAGCCTGTGACCCGATCAGGGTAGTTGCTTCAACAATGTTGTTATCAATGGCCGTCATAATCAGAAGATCTGAAAGCTCAATAAATCCACCATACTGTTTTACAGTGGCTTCGATCTTGGTGACGTTCATTGCCTGCCCTTGGGGAGTAACACCCTCAGTCAAAGGCGTTAATGCTTCGGAAGTTGATCATATTTTCTAAATTCAATTGTTTTACCGCCATTTTTCGGGATATCCCTCTGCTGCGCCCACTGGTCATGTACCAACTTCGGCTCTGCGTTCTCAATCAGGTTACGGTCATAATACGTTTTCATTTCAACGCTCATACCGTCCGCAGTAGTCACGTTAGCAGGGCCTTCAAACAATCTCAAATTAAAGATTATCTTCTTTACCATTCCAATCTCCTTTAAATCATAATTTTTTCCCCTCTGGCAGCCCGTTCCATGATTTTATGGAACTCTTCCGGTGAAAGATCCCAAGCGCTCACTTTCGTTCCGTTTGCGCTTCCTGCCCCTACACCGTTCTCTGTTGGCCTTCCACCTCCTGACCGTATGGAATCAGCCACCTTTTTCTTGGTGTCTTTTTCCGTCTGTACCATCAGGCCATGGGTAAGCTCATCAAAATGAACTGCCTTATAGGCTGTTTCTACACTCATTCCTGCACCTAAAGCTCTTTGAAAATCTGGATTCTGACATTCGATTTGCATATCAAAGTTGGGGAAACGCTGCTTGCACAGTTCAGCTTCCCTGTCCCATCTCGCATATGTATCTTCCCTCTGCCGGATCTGCTGTGCACGGTTAACCGTGTCAATCAGCTGCTGATTATCCGCTTCAAGCTTTCTCATATGCTTCAACTGATCCACAGTCATGTTTTCCTTAAGTGCCTGCTCTTCCCAAAATGAATTATCCTGGTCAATAGCCTCCATTACATTAGGGACTGTAGGCTCCTGAAGTCCATAGCGCATTCCAAGCACCGACATTAACGGCGTATAGGAATCCAACTGCTCCTGAAGCTTTTTTTCGTCTTTGAATCTGCGGTTGATGTGTTCATGCACATCATTCTTATACAGATCCTTATACTCTTCTTTGAAGCGTTCATAAGCCGCCTTACGCTCCTCCGGTGTCTGCCCTACCGTTTCCTCACCTTCCCCAGTGCCTCCAGTGGTGTTCTGGACATTTTCTCCCATTTGTTCCGCTGCCGGTGCCGGTGATCCGGTACTTGCTGCCGCTGCTCCTCCTTCGCCTTCAAATAACCTTAAATTCATTTTGATCTTTCTCATTTTGCTCCCTTTCTGCGGTCTTTCCCGCGCGTCTTTCTCTTCTGCGGTCTTTCCCGCGTGCCTCTGAGTATATGCTATCACAGTCCGTTTTTCTCTTCTACCACCCCAGATTCCAGCTCCATCTGGACAAAATCGGGGTAAGAATCCCCCAATAATTTAAAACCCGTCTGGATGGTATAAACGATATGGTTCAGACGTTTCTGAGCCTTTTTCTTTGCTAAAACCCGAATATCAATTAAACCTGATTCTATTTGCATCTCCCGGATAATGACCGCCTTTTCTTCACTGAGTTCCAGCATACACTGAGCCGCCGTCTGCCAAGTAGATACAGCTGCACATACAATATCATGCCCTTCCGGCAGTCCCTTTGCCTGTCCATATCCCGCATGACCGTCTACGATCAACCTAAAATACCCTGGCACATTTATAATTGATACCTTTGTCATCACTTTACCTCCGTAGCCTCTGCCGCCTGCTGTCTCGCCTTACTGGCCCGACTGTTTCCTGTAGATACAGACTGTCCAAGGCTGTTCGTTTTTACATTCTGGCTATCTACATTAATGTCTGTCATTGCCAGCTCATTTTCACCGATCAAGTTCCCTACTGCCTCTATCAGATCCGGGCGGTTCGTCATTTCCGCTACCATGGGAGCCAGCTGTGCAAGAATCTGCTGCAACTGCTGAATCTTCTGGTACATCGTACCGTTTTCCGTGATTTTCCTAATCACCTCATCCCTTCGGTCAAAATCCATCATAGACACAACCGCAAGGGCCTGATCTGCAATCTGAGGATTAAATAACCCCATTCCAAATAATTCTTTTGCCAATTCATTGTTTGCAAGTCTGCTGTACGGGCTTGCTTTCTGTGCCGATATTTTAATATCAAAACCGGTTTTCTGAGCAATTTCCCTTGATCAAACATCTCTATTTCCTGCTGCTTGATTTGGCTGTTGTCCAGCATGACATATTCGGCTGTCCCATTCGGTTTTGATATGCGGTAACATCTTGGCAGATCGTAAAACTGCCGGATCAGCTCTATAATCAAAAATACAACCTTGCTGTGTGCCCCATAGGTTGACTTGATCATGTCCCTGCTTAATTTGCTTCCTGCCTCCTGCAATGCGGCAATGGCAGACGCGGCTGTTACTCCGGAAGATGTAGACCCCTGTGAAAAATCCCTGTTTCCGCTGGTTTCCTTCAGCTCATCCACCTTTATATTCCGCATATTTATAACATAATCGGATAATGTGGGCGGTTTAATCTGCTGGATCCTGCTCTCGTCTATCGTTCCTGATACTGTCACAATGTCTTTTGACAAATCTGCGAAATCCTTTTCATTGACATTTGCGCCCTCTGAAACAAAATAGCGTGGTTTATTTAGTGCAGCGCTCTTTAATATCAGCGAATCCAATTTATCAATGTATTCCTGCGGATTAACCATCACATCCAGATAACCGAATCCCGCAGGGGAAGCTTTTTCCGGAAACATGACATCAAAAACAAATGGATATTGTCCATGGTCATACCATCCACGCTCTTGCATCTTAGAATCATCCTCAGATGCATACAGCACTATACCCGGAATAAATTTGCAGTAATGCAGGATCGTGCGCATTCCTCCATTCTCCAGCTTGATATGGCGCTTATAATACCAGTCAATCACCTGTACTTTTCCGGATGTGTCAATGGTATCATCATAGATATATTCTGATTTGATCAACTCCCCTGTAGCCACAGCCTTATCAATCAGCATGGGCCAGTTTTCTTTCAGTTCATCCAGATCCACCAGCTCTGTAGTAAATATATCCTTTGAGTTCTGTATGTCCCTGATTCCCGGCTCCCAGTAGATATTCATGATATCCTGGCATTTGATATCAATATCCCCCAGGCCATTTTCCTTTTCTGTGTTCCAGAAAACCCCATATATGGCTGTCCCGGTTTTAGGCTTGTCCCATGAGCAGGCATCATAGACCTCTTCAAAATGATTCTGCTCTAATATAACCGGTACGACCTCAGACAGGATCTTTGCTGTTTCCTCATCTGATTCTTCCCGCGGCAAGATTGCCGGACAGGGGAAATTGTCCTGAAAATCCGCGTGTTTATTGGCTAAACTGTTGAAAAGCCATGCGCTTTCCGGAGTTGGATCATTTCCATTCCTGCTTTCACTTCCGAACCTCTGCCAATGGTTGTTTTTCCACCACTCCTCTGCGTTTACAATACGGGTTTCCAAGGCCTTCTTACCCATTTTGTATTTTTGCAGACGTGCGTATGCCTCATCTATCTGCTTTTTTCCTACTATTGGCTGTCTTTCAGTATTTTCCATAAATTCTCCTAAATTCTGATAAAACGATATGTTTTTTCTCTTTCCTCTTTGTACAGATCCAGTGGATCATCCAGTGGAGGAAGCTTCTTGACATTCTCACGTCTTGCAATTTGATACTGCATCAGGAAATAACGGCACTCATCATAAATATGGTCCTCCTGGGTGGTGTCAATGTCCTCCACATTCTTTTCATCATACACTAGCTGAGGAATGGTCCGTATAAACCCCTTGCAGGTATTAAATACATAGAATAGCGGAAGACCGTCCGCATTAAATGCCATTCTGTAATGGTACTGCATTTTCCCGGCAATCCGGTGGTTATCCCCAGGATTCCAATACACTCCCTGTCGAGCCATGATATCCGCTATGGAATCCCCGCGGCTCCGGTCAAATATAGACGGGTCAGCTATACCGCTGATCTTCCTTCCCTTTAGGTTCTCATCTGTCTCCTCTACTTCCCGGATCATGCGGGCCTGCTGTGCCGGATCAACCTCCAGCCCTACATTGGCCTGTCCTTCCTTACAGCCATATAGTTCCCGTATCCGATAGACACAGCCATCATAGTCCACAGCATACCAGCCTACAGAAAACGGCTTTGCATAGCCAAAATCATAGCTCCGCCCAATAATCCAGCCATCAGGAATATGGAACGGCTCAATAACATGAGTCCACTCTCTTGTCTGATAATTATCTGGATCATTCCGCCACTCTGAAAACACCTGACCGGAAAAGGAATCCCAATCCCCATACAGCAGTGCATTCCGCTCCGCCTCCGGCATCATAGCCAATGAGGCTATGTATTCCGGGTTATTATCCATCAGAGCCTGATTGTCAAAAACGGAGCTGGGTATAAAAATCCGATCCCTGGTACGTGTAATCTTCTTCCCATTGGGAAGAGTAATATTAACGTCCTGTATGATTCTGGTTTCCGGTTTTGCAGCAGTCACAAACCTGGCTTTGACCCATGGATGCCCCGGCCCTCCCGGGTTAGCGGTAGCACGGATATAGGTACGCAAGCCCGGAGCAGACGAACGTACACGGGAAAACAGGTACATATATTCTTCTTCTGCGAAATGCGTAAGCTCATCAAACCCTACAAAATCAAAATGCCGGCCCTGGTATTTTAGTTTGTCTTTGGTATGCTGCATCTGACCGAAATAAATAATCGCCCCAGACGGAAACCTCCAGCAGTGCTTGCTTTCGTTGTATTTTGCTTTTGGGAAAGCATTACCATACAGCTCATGGCTGCGGCTTATCAGATCGGCAAGTTCCGGATACGTTTTTCGGAATATAATAGCCTGTACTGCGGAATATGTACCTGCCTTAATGCCTCTGCCACTAAATAATCACTTTTTCCCCCACCTGCTGCCCCACCATACAGGGCCTCAAATTCCATTTTGGACATCATCAGGGACTGACGGGGCTGTGGGCTCCAGATGATTCTTTTATTTTTATGATTCATCTTTGACCTCTCTGCTTATTTTTTCAACCTGTGACGGGGTGAGAATCAGCACGCCTGATCCTTCCTCATCCACAGAATTTTCTTCTATCTTTTCCTTCCAGATCTCCGGTTTCCGGTTCTTGAGCCAGAAAATAATAGCTTTAATGTCCGGTTCAATGTAGTGACGTTCCTCTGCTGTCTGTAATTCCTCTTTCTCTGATATCTTTTTACCGCTTTCGTCATATTCAATATTTTTTACCTTAAAAGCCTTTTGCTCAAACACATAAAAGCCCATTGCCTTTTTATATAAGCTATCCTCAACCAACCGGTCAGCAAAGTCCTTTCCATCCAAAAGCGCTTTGCTGATCTGAGGGTATTTCTTTTCCATTCTATCAGTGTCGAGCGGCTGATACCGATCTGCCGGGCTATCTCTTCATCCGTCATCCCTGCTCTTGACCATGCCGACAATACCCTCTGATTATCTTCATTTTCTGACCATTCTTTCCATTTTTGCTTTCCGCTTGTACGCTTCACCTTCTTTTCTGCCATCAGATCACCTCTATGGATATTGTAGCCTTTTATCTCTTTGCACTCTACCACCCCACCCGTGTCCGATTTTGTCCGATTTTTCACGCAAAAAAGGAGCCCTTTTTAAGAACTCCTTACTAATTTACCGCGCGCGCGTGTATGCGCGCGGTTTGTGTCCGATTTGTCCGATTATTTTAATCAAGGCAGCGTTCCATTGCTATTGCATACTGGCCTTTTAATTTTTCAAATGCTAACTCTGTTACCTGGTACTCATTCCAGCCGTCTTTTTTACTGGTCAAAAGATCACCGGGCTTATACTGCCTTATGAATTTAATACCGCGGCCTTTTAAGGTTAATGGTGTGTCAATAAAAAAATGGTTGCTGTAATATGACCGGTGCGCTTCCATCTGGCAGCCCTCTGGCTCCCTCTGCCCCATCTCTGGCGTATATGTATATGTTCCCGGCTTCTCTGCTTTTACTGGCCCCTGTTCCGGTACAGCCAATTTTAACCGCTTCTGTCTTCCGATCCGGCGCAGTGCATACAGCTCCCTTTGTGTAATGTTTCCCTCTTTAAAAAGATATTCCGCTGATTCAAGATAGAAATTGCAGCTTGCTACTGTATCCGCAACCTCAAACAGCATTATCAAATTTCTGTATCCGTTGCTCTCCTGCTCCTTCTTTATTCTGTCTACTGGAAACTGAATGATTTTTCCCATGGTGTTTTCTCCTTTTCTTGTGATCTGTTTTCGTTTGCTTTATCTTATGGCTTTATTATAATATATAACCCCATATATATCAATATGCATATTTGACAAATATAACCCCATATATTTGTGTATTTTGTATATGTACCCATATATCAATCTGCTGTATAATAATAACGGAGGTGAGTAACATGGGAAATACATATACTAAAGCACAAGCAGCCGCTACAAAAAAATATTTAAAAAATATTGGAGAATACAAATTAAGAGTAAGCAAAGAAGACAAAGAAAAGTATATGGATTTTGCTAAATCTTGCGGCATGAGTTTAAAACACGTTTATCATTCAGGCAGTAGAGGAAAAAATAGAAAGAGAGGGGATCAAAAATGAGTGAAAGAGAACAGGCCAAGCAGATTATTGACAGGTTGCCCGATTATAAAATCAGCAATATCTTATTATTTTTAAAGGGAGTTGCTTTTGATGATGAACTAGAGGATGATCTGTATTGTGAAAAATTATATCAGGATTATTTGGACGATCCAGATCCAGAAAAAGACGAATCAATAACTCTTGAAGATCTGGCAAAGCGTGAAGGGATTGAACTATGAAATATACTATAGACATCAAAAAACGCGCCGAAAAGTTTATTGTAAAACTTCCAAAACCTGAAAAAGAGCGCGTTTTAAAAGCCATTTACCAGCTGCCAGAAGGTGAAGACATCAAACAGCTAAAAGGTAACAAAAATAAAGGGCTGCTGCGTTTACGTATCGGTGACTATCGGATCATTTACTCTATAGACCATGGAAAATTGATTGTATATGTCATTGATGCCGGAAACCGTGGGGAAATATATAACAGGTACTGATATCAAAAAGGGGCGAG
>ENA-OPYY01000612-OPYY01000612.1-human-gut-metagenome-genome-assembly--contig:-NODE-612-length-10449-cov-1.079539_pt1 | contig 10449 bp, 14 predicted proteins | sample MGYA00242472_ERZ504481 | MGnify/ENA primary metagenome ERZ504481 (study PRJEB26092, sample SAMD00036265) | human gut metagenome | host: Homo sapiens | study: EMG produced TPA metagenomics assembly of...
CGCAGGCTACGATCACCCGGTCCCCGATCCCGGCTCCGATGGTATCGATCACTACCATGCTCTCACCGGCTCTTGTGCCTCCGATGACCTCAGCTAAAAGGAGCTTATATCCGCTTAGAAGGTCTGATTTTCGTGTTGCCCAGATATTTCCTGTCAGTCTTGCTGTTACCATTCCTCCGCTCCCTCCTTTTCTCTCCGTCGAATTTCTTCCAGGGCCGCTTCTACCGAAGCCGTATCCCCAAAGATTGCCAGCATGATCATATGCTGGGGGCAGCTGCCCGGATGTCTTCCACCGTAACGCCCACTGCTTTTTCTGCTACATCAGCGGCGCAGACCATTTCGATCAGACGTCCCTGAACCAGCCTACGGCATCCACATCCTCCAGCTTTACTGCATTTCCCGAACCCTTTCTCCGGGCCAGGATCTCTAATGTACCCCGGCTTGGGGATTTAATGATCCGGTACTCCATATGCTTTACTCCATTTCCTGATCCGTACAGCTCATAGCGATTCCAAGAGGCGTAACGAACATGGGATTTTCCGGTTTATAGGTAGGGATCCCTGTTTTCTTTCCTATGATATCCTCGATTCCGGAAAGACAGCAGGTTCCTCCTACCAGATACAGTCCCTGCACATTATAGCCCTCGATCTGGCGGCTGATGATGGAAGCCACTTTTTCAATCACCGGCTTCAACACCGGAAGGATTTCTTTGTGATTCTTCTTATCCCTCTTATAAATCTCCGCTTCTGAGAAGGGAAGCTTATAAGCTCCGGCTAATACCAGAGAAAAATGGGTTCCTCCGGTGGCCTCATCATCTACATTGATCACTTTTCCATTTTCTAAAATGGAAATGCCTGTGGTTCCGCCTCCGATATCTACTACAGCTCCGTTTTGGATCTTTAAGATCTGATTGGCGGCTGTGGGTTCATCTAACAGGGCTGTGATTTCAAATCCAGCGCCCTGCACTACATTTTTGATTGCTCCCCCCGTCCAGAGCGTCGGTTCCCGGAGGAATGGCTGCGGCTTGCATAGATCAGTTCCGTACCCAGCTTTTCCTCCAGCTCTTCCTTCATTTCACGCACCAGACGGATGGCACCGATATAATCTACTACCATGCCGTCACGAACCACATCTGCATACCGGTAAGCGCCTGCTACCGGCCGGCGGTTCTCATCCAGAACAGCTAAAACCACACAGGCTGTTCCCAGATCCACGCCGGTATAATAAATGGAAGAGCGCTTCTTTACCGGCTTTTTTACCACCTGTTCAAATTCCCTCACCAGGCGGTCACATTCTGCAAATGCTAATTCTTCTGACATATTTTTCCTCCAAACCCATGGCAGATCATCTGTGATAATCGGTTGATGATACAGTGTGCCATTTCCTTTCTATCGTCGGGAAGCTCCCGTTCCAGCTTTCTTAATCTGCTTCTGAGCACATGAAGCCGGATCACAACCCGGCCATTGGGTGACTGGGCATGAAATCCTGTGATTTCAAAGCAGTCTGCCAAACACTTTCTGCAGTTTTCAGGACCGATTCCCGTACAGGCCGGACAGAGCATTTCCCAGCGCCTTTCTCCTTCGGCCATCTCTTCCCCGGACGCAAGCCTGGCAAGATTCCGTTCCAGTTCAAAGATTTCCTTTGAAACAAGAACATCCTCTCTTTGAAGATCCAGTCCTGCCTGAAGAAAATCAGCCTGAAGGTTTCCAAGCTCAAGCTGCCAGCAGGGCAGTTCTTCTGCCGGATGAGCTCCCTGTAAACGCTCCTCTGCTTCCGTTTCCCTTGGCTGTTCATTCTGTTTCAGACTGCTGCCGGCTTCTTTTTTTCCAAAGCCGGTCTGTCCGTTTCCTGGACGAACGCCATTTTCTGTCTCTGTCAGGCGGATACCGCGGTCACTTAAAAACTGTCTTGCTCCCGGTGTAAGCCGCGTTCCCGCTTCTGGCTCATATTCTGTAAACCGTTCTCTGCGAAACCGCTGCCTCAAATCCTCTTCTGTGATAAATCTCATACGATTCCCCCTTTACAAAGCTTCTTGTAAAGGTATTCCAGCTCCTGCTTTTCAGGCACTCTGGGATTGGTAGCCGTACAGTTATCCTTTAACGCCTGCTCTGCCATCTGGGGAATGGCTTCCTCAAATGCCTCCCGTTCAACGGACAGGTCTGTCACATAAGCAGGACTTCCAATCCGCTTCATCAGATTCCGGATGTGGCGGATCAGGCCGTGTACTGCCGCTTTGGGAGTACCGCCTCCGATTCCCAGCATATCCGCAATCTTTTCATACCGGAGCAGTGCTTCATTTTCTCCATTCTCCTCCAGTCCCGCATTATATGCGATCACATGGGGAAGGATTAAAGCATTGCTTCTGCCGTGAGGAATATGGAAATGTGCTCCCAGGGCATGAGCCATACTGTGGCAGACGCCTAAGGAAGCATTGCTGAATGCGATTCCTGCCAGACAGGAGGCATTATGCATATGCTCTCTGGCTTCCATATCAGAACCGTCCAACACGGCCCGTTCCAGATATTCCCATACCAGCCGGATCGCTTTTTCTGCACAGGCATCTGTAAAATCATCCGCCTTTGCGGAAACATAAGCTTCCAGTCCATGGGTCAGCACATCCATTCCTGTATCTGCCGTAATCGCCGGCGGAACGGAAGCTGTCAGCCTTGGGTCTAAAAACGCTGCATCCGGTACCAGAGCCTGATCCCGCAGCGCATATTTTGCCTGAGCCTTTGTATCCGAAATCACCGCAAAGGATGTTACCTCGCTTCCTGTTCCGCTGGTAGTGGGAACGGCTGCCAGAAGAGGCCTTCCCTCTCCGTTCATGGAGCCATAAAGATGACCGGCTGCCTTGGCGGTATCAATGGCTGAACCGCCTCCCAGAGCAATGATCCCATCGGGTTCAAATTCCTTCATCCCCTGAATGGCCTTTGCAACCACCTCGATGGATGGATCCGGTACGACCTCTGAGAAAATCCTTGTTTCTGCTCCAGCCCCATTCAGCATGGCAGCAAGCTCTCCGGCCCGTCCGCACTTCTCCATAAAAGGATCGCAGATAATATATGCTCTTTTAAGTCCCAGATGTTCAATTTCTTCCAGAGAAGCTTCCCCTGTATAGATCCGGGTACTCATTAAAAACTGTCCCATCATCATTCCCTCCTTTCTTCTGATTTTTCCGGCTCCGAAGCATCCGGCCTGTATGGATCCAGAATTCTCCGAAGCTGCTTCATACGTTCTGTATCATAGATGCTGATCTCATAAAAGGGCGGCTGGATCCCGGCTCTTATCAGCTGGCGTACCGCTCCTTTGCAGTCTCCCTCTGCGAGGTCGCAGCGTGTGACCACTCCGATGACAGGAACGCGGAAGGCTTTTGCAAATCCCGGAGGATATACCTCCCGTTTTCCCTTTGCATCCGCAGTCATCACCACACAGGAGGCGTCCTGAGCCGCCGCAATGAGATGATGGTGCATCCATGGGCTTTCCAGATACGCTCCCGGCGTATCCAGTGTATTCTTTCTGTAAACCATATTCTGGACCCTGCGGATATCGCTGCTGTCTTCCAGCCAGGCAGCCAGCGTTGTTTTTCCGCTTTTTCCGGGCCCTATGATCATGATCCGTTTCTTTCTCACGTTCTCGTTATCTCCGCGGCCGCAAATCCCAGCACCCGTTTCAGCGTATCCGTCACAGCCCTGAGGGCCGTATCTACGCTTTCCACATCTCCGGAAATCACTACAGAACCGGTAAAGCGGTCTAAAAATCCGATCTCCACATCAGACGCCTTGGCTGCAATATCCGCCGCGATCATGGCTGTCTCAAAGGGAGAAAGGGTCAGAATGCCAATGGCTCCTCTGCCCTCAATTCCAAGACATTCATAGATCTCCGGCACCGGAGAAGCGATCACATGGGCGATCGTCACCTGTTTGCCCGGAACCGATTCTTCAATCACCCGTCCGGCAGGCATAATTCCTTCTGTCACGGCTCCTCCTTACCTGTCAGTGGCGCACTACGGTTACAGGGAAATCATAGGCTTTCATCCAGCCCTCGATCCGGTCTAAATCCTCCTGGCTTAAGCTGGGGTCTCCCTCAATGGGGTAGGGCTTATCCAGCTGCCCGTATTTTCCCACGCCCATTTTATGATAAGGAAGAAGATCCACTCCCTTAAAGTTTGGATCATCCCGGAACGGAAGCAGAAACTGGATCACCTGATCAATTTCTTCCTTGCTGTCATTGATACCCTTTAACATCGGCATACGCACCTTCACGTTATAGCGCCTTGTCAAAAGCTCTTTTAAATTGGATAAGATCAATTCATTTCCAATTCCTGTCAGCTCATTATGACGTTTGGGATCCATATGCTTAATATCAAACAGGAACAGATCCACATATTCCGCAATGGCAAAGAGCTTGTCCGGCTTCGTGTGTCCGCAGGTTTCAATGGCCGTATTGATTCCCTGGCTCTTGCAAGCCATAAGGAGCTCCCTGGCAGCTTCCGGCTGTGCCGTACATTCGCCGCCGCCCAGGGTAACGCCGCCGCCTGACATACTGTAAAATGCAGCGTCCTCCTCTACTATCTCAAGAAGCTCGGATACAGTTTTTACCTGGCCGTTGACTTCCAGAGCAGCCTGAGGGCATACGGATTTACATTTTCCGCAGCCGGTACAGTCAATATCCCGGCGCACCCGGTGGATGCCCTCCGGTGTGATCTCATGGATCCCCACCGGACAGGCGTCCACACAAAGGCCGCAGTTGACGCAGGAGTTTTTCTTAAACATAATCTGGATCTTCCGCTCCAGACCTTCCGGGTTGGCGCACCATTTGCAGCGCAGCGGACAGCCTTTGAAGAATACGATGGTGCGGATTCCCGGTCCATCATACATATTGTATTTCTGAACATTAAAGATCAGAGCTTTTCTTTCCATGATATCTCTCCTAACTGCCCCACGCCCGGATTAAAAATGAGTCAGCATGGTACGGCTGATGATCTCATCCTGTACATCCTTGCACAGCTCTACGAAGAAAGCACTGTATCCGGCAACACGCACGATCAGGTCGCGGTACTGCTCTGGATGCTTCTGAGCCTCGATCAGGGTCTTGTTATCCAGATAGTTAAACTGCATCTCGCCGTTTCCAAACATGCAGGCTGTTCGCAGCAGGGTGATCAGGCTTTCCTCGCCCTCAGGAGTATCAAGAAGGCCTGCCATGATCTTGAAGTTATGTACCATACCGATGTTCATATTATCATTGGACATCTTGGATACAGACTTGATAATAGCGGTCGGGCCCTTGAAGTCAGCGCCCTGGCTTGGGCTGATTCCGTCAGACAGAGGCAGCCATGCATGGCGTCCGTTTGCAGACGCACCGGTCATCTGGCCGAATGGGGTATTATTGGAAATGGACAGAGTACCATGGCTCAGGATAGAGTAAAGAGTCTTGTACTGTCTGTGCTCATGCTCGGTAAAGTTGATCAGATCTGCCGCAATATCATCTGCGTAATCGTCATCATTTCCATACTTAGGAGCGTTCAGACAGTCGGTGCGGATCTGCTCATATCCATTAAAGTCTGCTTTTAATGCTTCATTTAACTGCTCCAGCGTATATTTCTTATCGTCAAATACCAGCTTCTTGATGGCTGCCATGGAGTCTGCATAGGTAGCAAGTCCGGACCATACAACGCCTGGTCCAAAGTTATACATAGCGCCGCCGGAGGATACGTCCTTTCCCTTTTCCATACAGCCCTCGTACATAATGGACATCAGAGGCTTCGGAGCCAGCTCTCTGTGAACTCTCTGGGAAATAACCGTAGCAACGCTGGTCCACTTTGTGATGTATTTGATCTCTTCCTTAACGGCAGCTTCAAACTCTTCATATGTCTTAAAGCTGTTTAAGTCACCCATATCCGGGCAAACCTGCTTGCCGTACCACAGCGGAACACCGTGATTTAATACAAGCTCGATACAAATGGGCCACTGTGTATAAGCGGTAGAGGTCCACTGATAGAGACGGCCGGCCTTCTGAGGCTCTACACAGCCCATCAGGCAGTAATCTCTTGCATCCTCGATGGAAACGCCCTTTGCCAGCATCATCTTGATATGTGTATCATCAAAGTGGCAGGCAGGGAAGCCCATTCCGGAACGTACTACATCTACGATCTTCTTTAAGTACTTTCTCGGGGACTTGTTGTGGATACGGCAGGCTAAAGACGGCTGGTAAATCTTTACATGACGTACTGCATCCATTAACAGATAGGTCAGGTCATTGGTTGCATCACGGCCCTCTCTTGTAACGCCGCCTACGCACATATTTACGAATGGCTGATAGCCTGCAAAGAACTTGGAACCGCCCTCGCTGGTGATCCACATCATCTCAGACATCTTGATCAGCATACAGCCTGCAAGCTCAAATGCCTGGAAGTCATTCATTCTGCCGGACTCAATGTCTGCCTTGTAGAACGGGTACATATACTGGTCTACACGGCCGATGGACATACCGGTCTGATTCTCTTCCACAACAAGCAGGGACTCGATGGTCCATACTGCCTGGATTGCCTCCCAGAAGGTCTCAGGCTTGTGAGCAGGAACCTTTGCATTAATCTCGGAGATCTTGTAAAGCTCTGCCTTTCTCTTTGGATCGGTCTCTTTGTCAGCCAGTTCCTTTGCATATTCGGACATTCTTCTGGCATAGATCATTACACCTTCAGTTGTCTCGATAATGGACTTGTAGAAGTATATCTTCTCAATATCATCTGGATTCTCGTAGTGAAGCTTTGTTAAATACTCTCTTGCTTCATTCTGGATATCCAGCATACCCTTCTTCATCAGGATTACATCATAGCCGGGGTTGGAGTCGCCGCCGCCGTTTAATGCATGGTAGGAGCAGTCGGATACGAAGGACTCGCCGGATAACTCCCATACGCCTGCCTCACGGTACTGATCCTCGCAGTACTCATCTACGGATTTGCCCTTCCAGAATGGGAACAGCTCCTCACGCATGATCTTCTTGTCTTCCTCGGAAATGTAGAATGGATCCTGAGGTCTTGTTCCGATGGTATCAATCTCATCTACCATCCATCTCCATGCGATATCTGGTGAGAATGCGCCGGCTCTGGGTGCGCCGCAGGGTGCGCCTACAATCAGCTCGTTATCCTGAATAACCAGAGGAGCTGTCTCACAGCAGTAGCGGAAGCACTTTGCTCTTAATTCGATCTTTGGCATACCGGGATTTTCAGCAGCAATCTTTGTGATCGCTCTTGCACGGTAGGTCGTGATGGATGGCTTCTGCTTTAAGTAATTCTCCTTTAACAGCTTTAAACGTCTTGTCATGCCGTCCGGAATCTGAGTTCCCTCAGAAGGATACTCGCACAGATCCTTTGCGGTCTCTTTTTTTGTATCTTCTTTTCCAATTTCCTGTGAAACAGATTCAAACATCTTCATCAGAGAAGCTTTCTCTTCAGGAGACATATTTTTTGTCGCTTCTGCAAGCTTATTTGAAAATTCTCTAATATCCAAAATAAATCCCTCTCTTTCTGGCTGCCTGTTTATGAACAGAGTCCATGGATCCCAAATGCTGCCTTTCTTCTATAGATCATGTGAAGAGGCGATACATTCTCTGCAGTGATCCCCTCTTTTGAGGTCACGCTTCCAAGGATCACTGTGGGGAACAGGTCTGTTGTAACTCCCATGGCGCCCCATACAGCCGGCGTATTGATCAGCACACGGCCTACGGGCTTCTTTAAGGCAAACTGCCGAATGACTTCCGGATCCTGCGAATGAATGGTAAGCGTATTGCCCCGGCTTTCTCCCACCAGAAGCTCAATACATTTTTCACAGGCATGAATCCAGTCTTCTTCAATGTAAAATGCCAGTACCGGGCATAAAAGCCCTTTGGCATATGGATTAAAATCCGTTATATAAGACTGCTCGGATACAAGGACCTTTGTATGCTCCGGCACTGCAAATCCGGCTTTCTGAGCCAGCCATGCTGCCGTTTTTTCCGATGAACTCCTTATCCGGAAGCCCCGTTCCTTTTTTCCAGTCCCAGAAACGCAGTCAGCTGTTTCTGTTCTGTCTCCGTCATAAAATAGGCCCCGTGACGGATCAGTTCCTCCTTTACCTGAGCGGCGATCTGCCGGTCTGCCACCACATACTGCTCGCTTCCTGCTCCGGTTCCGCAGTTAAAGCCCCGGCTGTCCGTAATACATGCCGCCGCCCTGCTTATATCTGCTGTTTTTTCAATAAATACCGGTCCGGGAGCGATCCCTCCGTATAAAACCGGGCATCCGGTGCGGCTGCAGGCTTCCAAAAGCGGCCGTTCACCCATATTCAGGATCAGATTTGTCTCCGGGTGTGAAAGAAGCTCGATGGCCCCTTCCTTTGCCGCTGTCTCACTGCAGGATAAAGCTCCCCGGACCAGTCCGGCCTCAAGAGCCGCTTCCTCCAGGATATGTACGGTACGCACCGTGGTCTTCACCGCTCTGGGATGGGGTGCAAAAACAATGGCGTTTCCTGATTTTACCGCGCATACGGCAGCGCTCAGAACCGCAGCCACCGGGCTTACAGCCGGTGCAGCCGCAGCGATCACGCCCATTGGAACGCCGATTTCCAAAACGCCCTGAGCCTCATCTGTGCTGAGAACGCCTACGCATTTCATAGGTTCCAGAGTTTTCCGCATTTTCTTGATCAGGAGCTTTGCCTGAAGCAGCTGATCCTTTGCGTCTCCGTATCCCGTTTCCCGAACCGCCTCTTCTGTAAGCTGTTCCAGCTTAAGCTCTAAAGCATCCATCATGCAGGCTGCGATCCGGTCCAGTTTCTTCTGTTCAAAAAGAGCCAGTGTTTTCTTTGCTTCGGCCGCCTCTTCCATCAAAACTCTTGCTTCCTGGACTGCCTTTAAGTCTTTGTCGATAAACTTCATTTCACTGCTCCCTTCTGCCTCTTATTTACTCTTCCTGAGGCAAAAGATTGGTCAGACTGTAGCGGGTAACGATCTTGCCCAGATCCTGATGCGGTCTTGGGATCACCACAGAGCTGTATACCTCTGCTCCCATATTTTCTACTGCCTTCACCCCGGCATCTACCGCTGTACGGCAGGCTCCCACATCGCCCTGTACAATAACGGAAATATAACCGGAAGCAACATTTTCATAGCCGATCAGTTCTACATCAGCCGCCTTGCACATCGCGTCTGCAGCCTCCAGAACAAATACCAGGCCGAAGGTTTCAATACATCCAATGGCTTCATATCTTTCCATATTTTTCCCTCTCACATCTCGGTTTATAGCAGCGGTCACGCGTCAATATCGTGTACCGAAACGATCTCTCCAACGGCACGGATCGGTCTTGGCATTACATTCTTTGCTGTCAGCTTTCCGATCGCGGCTGCGGCTGCGGCGCCGGCCTCGACAGAGGAACGCACAGCGGCCACATCGCCCTTTACCATGATTGTTACCAGAGTCGATCCAACATTCTCATAAGAGATGAGCTCCACATCTGCGGCCTTTAACATCTTGTCTGCCGCTTCCAGAGCCGGAACCAGTCCAAGGGTCTCTACCAGTCCGAGAGCCTCTTCACCATAATATCTCATATGCCGTTTCTCCTTTCCTATCTGCTGCGGTATTTAGCAGGAACGTATTTTTCCACGGTTGTGCGGCCGTCGTCTGTAATGGCAAACCGGAGAGAAAGATCTCCGTTTACATCCAGCTCATGGCTTACCAGAGTGCACATTCCGTTGGCCTCTAAGGACATCGTATGATCCAGATACATATCCTTTGTAAACTGTTTCTCATGTCCGTACTGGGGCTTCATTGCCTCCATGATCTCGTTGATATCAGCATTTTTCACAGTGCTTAAATAGTTGAGCACCGCCATTCTTGCGGGCAGCAGCATCTTACACCTCTCCCTTCTTGAAAAAGTCCAGCGGGTTCATGGTAACCAGGATCGCACCAAAGATGATTACAACAGAACCAACTACGATGGTAGTTGTTACAGGCTGTCCCAGGAACAGGATACAGAATAATACGCCCCAGAATGCATATGTAACGTTTAAGCTCATGCCGATGGCACAGCCGACTGTGGAATTTGCCTTGTACCACAGAAGGAAGGAAGCGCCTGCGCTCAGTCCGGATACTGCCAGCCACAGAGCCGGAATACCAGCTGACATGGTGCCGCCTAAAAGTCCAAGTCCGCCTACTAAGGGAACGATGATCACCAGATCTACCAGACCGGAGAAGAGCTGACGGATATTGGTTGCCACATCTGTGTCGATCATGCTCGCCGCAGCTGGAAAGCATTCCCTCAAGTCCCCAGCACACAGCCGCGATCAGTGCGCAGATAATTCCCAGTGTAAAGTTCGGGCTGCCTTCCGGTTTTACCCAGTTGATGATGATAGCGCCTGCCACACAGGTAAGCATACCTGCTACCACACGCTTGGTTGGACGCTGCTTTAAGAAAATCCATG
>ENA-OPYY01000614-OPYY01000614.1-human-gut-metagenome-genome-assembly--contig:-NODE-614-length-10425-cov-1.044183_pt1 | contig 10425 bp, 9 predicted proteins | sample MGYA00242472_ERZ504481 | MGnify/ENA primary metagenome ERZ504481 (study PRJEB26092, sample SAMD00036265) | human gut metagenome | host: Homo sapiens | study: EMG produced TPA metagenomics assembly of...
CCAAATCTTCCGCAATTATTTACAGTATTGTAGAAACTGCAAAAGCCAATAATCTGAAACCTTTTGATTATGTGCAGCATCTCTTGGAAGAGATTCCGAGACACATGAATGATAAGGACTGTTCTTTTCTGGAAGATCTTCTGCCCTGGTCAGAAAAACTTCCGGCAGGGATTCGCAAAGGTTAAATATCGGTGGCTGCAAAGCAGCCGCCTAAAAAGAGTGTGTGAAAAATTTTCTGTAATTTCAGATCTTCTATGATAATTGATAGGGCTTGGCGGCAGATTTTGCTGTCAAGCCCTTGGTTAATACATATCAAAAATAAGCTGGCATGTCAAGAGCACCCGGAAAAACCGGGTGTTTATTCACTCTTGATATTCCAGCGTTTTTTGTTATTCCGGCATACGATCCGGATACATGATAGCAAGCTCGCCACGTACTTTTCCCCAATTTCGGATTGGCATAGTCCATTTCTTGGCTATTTCAAAAGTTGCCAGATAAAGAGCTTTCAATAATGCCTGTGAACTAGGAAATACGCTTCTCTGTCGATTCAAACGGCGATATGACGAATTCAACGACTCTATTGCATTTGTTGTGTAAAAGGCGGTTCTAGTTTCTTTAGAAAACTTAAAAATCGGTGTTATTGCATCCCAGTTATCATACCAACGTTTCATGGCATTGGGGTATTGCCCCTCCCATTTTTGTTTTACGTTCTCCAACTGGGTATAGGCACTATTTTCATCAGCCGCTGTGTAGATGGTCTTCAAATCTTTGGCAAACGCTTCATGTCTTTATTGGCAACGTATTTTAAAGTATTTCTTACCATGTGAACGATACATCTTTGTTGCTCTGTTGCTGGGAAGGCTGCTGTGATGGCTTCTTTGATGCCTGTAAGACCATCTGAACATAAAATCAGAATATCCTTGACCCCACGATTTTTAAGGCTGTTTAAAACACTCAACCAATATTTACTGCTTTCGTTTTCTCCAATAACAATTGTAAGAACTTCTTTTTTTCCATCTTCATTTATCCCAAGAACAACATATGCTGCTAACTTTCGAATAATCCCATCGTCCCTGACAGAAAAATGCACCGCATCTATAAATACAATTGGATAAACGGAGGATAATGGTCTGTTTTGCCATTCCTCAATCTTGGGAAGCAGTTTATCTGTTATGTCTGAAACCATTCCTTCGCTGACTTTTTCATAGTCTCCCTAAAAATGTCAAGGTACTCGCTATTTTGCGTTTACCTATTAATACTATCCTAACACGATTATATCTAACAATGCAGATGCATTTACATTCCAATATGTTTCTATTAATACAAACTCTTTCTCTACCAAGTTTTATAAGCTTGTCATCATTTACATTCCAATATGTTTCTATTAATACGAAAAACCGTTCGACATTTTAAGACAGGAGAATATAATTTACATTCCAATATGTTTCTATTAATACCCAATAGTCCAAATAATCTGCAACGGATATTTCTTTATTTACATTCCAATATGTTTCTATTAATACTGGATTAAATTCGTCAAAGATTATTACCTCAACGTCATTTACATTCCAATATGTTTCTATTAATACTTCCTTACACAAATTTTCACGAAATGAATTTAGATATTTACATTCCAATATGTTTCTATTAATACGCATAGTACATAGCATTGTCTTCGGCACGCTCCGGAATTTACATTCCAATATGTTTCTATTAATACGGGCTGGCATGGGCTACCATTTCCTTGTCCGTAAAGAATTTACATTCCAATATGTTTCTATTAATACACTCCGGCAGACGTGATCCGCATGGAGATGGTTCTACATTTACATTCCAATATGTTTCTATTAATACTTTTCAGAAGGGTTATCAAATGCACTTTCAACAGTATTTACATTCCAATATGTTTCTATTAATACTGTATGACGAGAAATTGCTTTGCCTGTGATGTTTGTAATTTACATTCCAATATGTTTCTATTAATACTGGACTTTACCACTTTAAAGAGCCATATTATTCTTGTATTTACATTCCAATATGTTTCTATTAATACATTGACACACCGCTCTCTGTTGTTAATGATTTCTTATTTACATTCCAATATGTTTCTATTAATACAGATAGTGTCTAAAATTTCAAAAGTCTTATCAAAGCATTTACATTCCAATATGTTTCTATTAATACTAAATTTCCCTCATAGGCTGCAATACATTTCGTTCTAATTTACATTCCAATATGTTTCTATTAATACCAGCGATTGATGTTTCAGAAGAAAATCTTCAAATGCATTTACATTCCAATATGTTTTCTATTAATACTTACAAAAGAGTGTTTCAATTTACGAATAGGAGACAGATTTACATTCCAATATGTTTCTATTAATACTTCAGAGAGGGGGTCGTACAGAGTGAAGATAACCTTGATTTACATTCCAATATGTTTCTATTAATACTAAAATGCTTTCGATTGCCTCATTCTTTGTCATTGATTTACATTCCAATATGTTTCTATTAATACTATTCTGTCCCTGGAAGGTATCAAGATAATATTTCATTTACATTCCAATATGTTTCTATTAATACACAGATATTTCGTTTTCTGATGTCAGCACGGTTGTATTTACATTCCAATATGTTTCTATTAATACCGTTTTGCTGGTTTTTCTTCCAAACTGGCTACTTTATTTACATTCCAATATGTTTCTATTAATACTTTTTTACTCCGCCGTCTGTATATTTCTGTATAATATTTACATTCCAATATGTTTCTATTAATACCAAAACGGCTGAATTTCCATACTAAAATCACATCAAAATTTACATTCCAATATGTTTCTATTAATACGGATGGTAGCAGTAAAATTTTCTGTATTAAGATACCAATTTACATTCCAATATGTTTCTATTAATACCGTTTGAAGCCATTGTAAATGGAGAAACAGACCGTATTTACATTCCAATATGTTTCTATTAATACAAAGATATATCCTAAGTATTTCGATGCAATTTTGAATTTACATTCCAATATGTTTCTATTAATACGATTGAAGGGTACTATAATTTAACAATCGAAGCACATTTACATTCCAATATGTTTCTATTAATACACTTTTCGATCTCTATTATATCTCCCTCTTTTAGATATTTACATTCCAATATGTTTCTATTAATACCAGCGTTGCAATTTTGTCCGGTGTGGCATCTGTAATTTACATTCCAATATGTTTCTATTAATACGGGGCCACAATCCTTTTATCGTTCGGTCGAATTAAAATTTACATTCCAATATGTTTCTATTAATACCCGTTTCTCATAACATGCTTATATTTCAATACCTTACAATATCATTTTTGTCTACCTAAACAACTTTCCACATATTCTTTTACTATTTCCCCTGAGAACTGCTGTCTCAGCCCTCATATTTCGTACTGTCGACCTCTACTATTTTTTACATTATTACAAGTCGACAATTACAACATAAACCCCGTCTTATCCTCCTCTTTTCCCCAAAATTCCTTATCAAGCCACTTCTCCTGCCTGCTTTTAAACACAAGTACCGAATCTAGTTCTTCATTAATATACGGCTTCAATTCCTTCTGCAATTTCATTAATTGTACTTTAGAAATCTCACCTTCAAATACAGAATTTTGTACATGTGATAAATATTTTTTACACGTTTTAAAAACATGAGACCAACGCTTTTGTCCATTATCTGTTTTACTAATATCATACACCAAAACTACATACATTTTACCACCAAAATTTTTAAAACTTTCGTATTCTTTTTCTTCAATTAAATGTTTTATTAATTTATATGCCTCTAAACGAATCAAATATTGATAAGATACCTGTTTCCCCAATTCTTTATGCATAATCGTAGTTTTTAACTTATTTTCAAGTTCAGTTACAATTAGCTTGGATGCTTCTTTCTTCAAATGCAAGAAATTCAATTCTTTTGTAAAACTTTCCTCTGTTATTTGCCTACGATTTAGCAAGGAAAAAATTAGTCTATCCCCTATTAACGGTTTAAATACTTCTGCCAAATCTAAGCATAATGAATATCTCCGAAATCCAGGCTCATGCAAATAACTAATTGTCGGATTTAACTGTGTGTGATAAATCTCACTTAAGGTTTTAGAATAAATCAATGAATTGACAAATGAAATCAAAGAATTAATCATATTATTCGGTGGATGCATAACTCTTTTTTCAAAATTAATTTCCTGATTTACAATAGTATTCCATGCTGAATAATATTTCCGACGAATATTCCCTTCTATGCCCATTAATTCTTCTATTGTTTCTGCTTTCAATATTCTAGGACGTAAAGAATTTATTTCTTGCATCTGTTCCACAACATCTTTACCTCTCCCATTATAATACCGTAAATTCCGATAAATATTATCTGCCGCAGCTTCTATAAATTTTTTAGCAATTACTAAGCGTTTCTCATAATTATTATAATGTTCCACCTGCTTTACTAACAATTGTCCTGCTAATAAACTTTCTTTAGGATAAAAGCTTCCTGTGTAAAAATTATAGTAATTAAAAAAATGTATTGGAATTCCATATTGGGAAATGTAATTCAAAAAAACTGTATTAAAAGACATTTCTGACATTACATAAATATCTGATATTCTTTCAATTGGAATATCTCTTTTTTCACCTTCATAAGAAGTAAACTGAAGGGTATTATCTTTTCTTTTCAAATCTCCACTATTATATACATAAAAACTCTGCTTCATCCCATATCCCCTTTAAATAAAACATAAATCATGATACGCACATTTTTTACAAACCTTCGTTTCCAGAAATTCCGGTGGTACATTTTGCTTTCTAATTTTACAGATTTCCGAAATAATTCCTTCCAGTTTTTTTATATCTTCATCCGCTAATTCTACAATAACATTTTTCTTAAGAAGAGGATAGTCAATTTTCCCTCTAATATTTTCAACACCTCTTTGTTTTAAATAATACAAGTAATATTTAACTTGCCAAATTCCCGCCTCTTCTATAGATTTACTCTTTTTTATTTCGTGAAGTTCATGATGTTCCTTAATAAAATCAATATTAATCACATTATCAATGTTAATATGCTTTTCGTCTCTCTGATAACTATGTTCGTCCAGCAATTTTCCCAGCATCACATTTTCATTCTCTGCCTCCATATTAATTTCATGACAGAAATACCATAATTTTCTTTTACATACAAAATAGTAGTAAATCATTACTCCCGTAATTCGTTCTTCCATATAAAAGTTCCTCTTAAATTATATAAAAAATTGCTCGTCCTCAATCTGTTTCAATAGTAAACCGCATCCTTTTCCAGTTTCTCTGTCAAATTCATACTTTAAATTTATTCTATGTATATCTAAAATTTTACAATTCCCCTTTCACCTACAGTTGCAACATCGACTCCCTTCATATTCCCATATCGATTCAAATTTAAAGTCAAATCATTTAATTTCGCAGTAAACACACTTTTTACATTTCTTCCAATATGTGGACATTCAAGTACTTCTATACTTTTTTCAAATATTATTTGATTTTCATCATAAATACTGTCCGGTACTACCGTTATGCTCTGTATATTCCGAAACTTTTCATCTGTTTCCTGTTTGCTATACTCCAAAGGTGTAAGTTCCTCAAAATGTTTCAAATATTTTTCAATTTCTTTGTAATAAGAAGTATCCATAATTTCTTCTGCACAGTAAACCTGATTAATATAATCTATTTTCTCTTTTTCAGACAATGTTTTGCCTACATATTGATGTAACTTATCCAAAGAGCGAGAATATAACTCTTTTCCATATACAGACTTATCGCCAACTCCATTCTCATTTGCATACACAATAATATTCGCTTCCTCTGGCTGATATCGTGCTTTTCTATTACACCTTCCCATTCTTTGTAGCAAACTATCTGCGGTACACATTTCTGTATATAATATATCAAAATCAATATCTAAACTTGCCTCTACGAGCTGCGTTGTAACCCAAATTCCCGCTACATCTCTATCTTCTGAAAATTGCATAATCATCTTTTCCAGTTGATTTCTGTCACGTCTAATATATCTGGAATGAAGGAGATGGACTTCCTCTGTCCATTCCTCTAACTCCTTATAAATTTCTTGTGCTTTTGAAACAGTATTACATATAATCAACACTTTTTTTCTCTAAGCCCTGCTCCGCTATTTCATCAATGTCCATTTCTCCATCACGAATATCCACTTTATGCCTTAGCCACTCAGAGGAATTTGAAAAATCTTGAAACTGATAATTCTCTTCCTTCAATAGTCCGTGTTGTTTCATAAAATGCTCTAAAACAGGAGGAAATGTTGCTGTAATAATTGCAAATTTCCCACCCATTGATACAATTTGTTTCAGACCATATATAATAGCCGCAATCACTTGAGGTGAGTACGCTTGTATCTCATCCAATACTATTTTTGAATATTTTAAAGTTGCCGGAAATATCTCTGTTCCTAAAGCCTTATATACAAACTTAAACAATTGGTCAACTGTACATATAGTCAGTGGATTTGCCAATAATTTTGCTCTTTCATACTTTTTATATGTATCCGTATCATCACTTTCTTTCAAATACACTTGCATACTATCTGAATGCAAAAGTGCAACATCTTCATATCTATAACGTACCTTTATTCGCTCATAAATTGCATTAGAAGATACTCTTAATGGCAATGTATAAAACCCCTTCTCTCCGTTTAACCATAGAAGTGCGGCTTCCGTTTTTCCAGAACCAGTAGGTGCAATAACAACCAAATTCTGTTCTACATTCTCTTTCATATATGTCTGCACAGGACGGAGATTATAATTTTTCAATGCTTCTTCCACGTTCTTTATCAATTCTCTTTTTTCTAAATCCGGATTAATTTCTGCATTTTCGTAGCCTGCACTAACCGTATAATCAAACTTATTCAACATACCTTTAATAGTTGAATATAGTACCCATTTCTCCCATTTTATCGGCAGATTTTTACAATTGTTATTATTTCTAAATAACAACTTATTGCGATAGCTGCTACGAATCAATACCTTTCCCCTTCCTAGATATTTTTCTAAATGCTCTCTGTAATATTGCTCTGCATATTCTTTTATCTCCGCGCTATCCCATTCATCATTTCGTGTGTGATGATAATAAACCGCCGTCAAAAACATATCAAAATCCTCTCTCTTAAAGCAATCTGATATCTGTAGAAATTCATCAACAGAAATGGACAGTGCACTCAAAAATCCATGAGGAATTTGTTTTTTATTTTTATTATAGCTAGATAGTTCTTCTTTTACCTCTTCATTTACAACTGCTTGAAATAATAAATTAGCTTTTCCCCAATCATGTATTCTACATGCTTCTATAATCAGCCTCTTTTCCTTTTCTGTAAAATACTGATCATATCTTACAAAAAATCTTTCTGCACATGCTACAATATCCTTTTCATGCTCTTTTAGAGTTTTTTGCATTTCTATATTTTCTACATAAATCTTCTCAATTTCATCCTCAAGAATTTTTATTTCCCATTCCTCCAATTCGCAACTTGAATCTTGTAATATTTTTTTGCAATAAGTTTTCAATTTTTTTCTTTTCTCTTTCTGTCTCTCCTTTCTCTTTTGATTTTGCATAATACTCCATAATATTACTCCTCCATTTTCCAAAATGTATCTATTAAATCTTTCTCTAAGCAAATATAATTGCTGCTTCATCTCCAGAGTCATCTATAAATGCTTTTTCTAGTGTTTCTCCAGCTCCTATATAATACGCTCTTATTCTTCCACCTTCACGTTTCCATCTACGCATTCCTTGTTTTGTAATTTCATATTCCTTTGTTAAAGTATATATTGTAGAACTTTGATTTTCGAGAAGCTTTTCCCCCTCCTCCGTCTCATAGTCTACTGGAATATAAATATCACGTTTCACTGTTACTTCTTCCTCTTGAAAAATATTTACAATATCCACACTTTCTATATCCAAAATATCTTCATATCTCCCAAGCGAAAGATATTTAGGCGGATTTTTCAGCGATTCATATACTTTTTGAAAATCTTCTTCCCCCGGCACAATATGAATAACCATTCGATTATTACAAACCAACTCTACATTGGCAATCCCCTTAAAAATACCATAGTTTTCTTTATCTTTTATGCAAATCTGATGACGTCCTTCCTCATATTTGGAACCAGAAGAAAAAGAATATCTCGTATACAACTCAGAAATTGTTCCCGCATTAGTTCCTTGAATACTTAATTTCATCGGATGAAACTCTGTAAATTCACACGCTGCATGAATCATTCCTAAAACTGTGGAATAGGGTGGTAATGGAAACGTTTCTTTTATAATAAAACTACTTGGTTTCCGATAATTTGCCAAATTTTGAAAACACTGTAATCTAATTGCCTTCTCCATAATACGCATCCACTTCCTCTTTCAAACACTTAAACACTGAACCTACTGTTTCTGCTGATAATGCCTGCTTAATCTCAGCATCATTATCAAAATTCCTGTTGTTACTCCCGCATAAGTAAATTGTTTAATTCCACTGTCCTCAATAATTTCTTTTAAAGTGTCTACATTTATTTTATTTTTCTTAATCATCATTCTATTTTCAAAAAATGGATTTTTCCGTTCGTATCTTCCTCCTATAACAAATAATGGACTTAAATTTTCTCTTCTCCCTTTAATATCACGATATAAATAGCAAAGAGCTTCCAAAAGAGCCTTTACCCTTTCAGCTTTTTCTTCTTGTGAAATCTCAACTTCCCCATCCACTCCTACTCTGTCAAGATCAATTGACATCGTATAAGTATAATAAGAACGATGAATTTCACTTTGTGCAATTCCATTTTCCAAATTCTGTCTTTTTGCCATTCCCATATTTGTTAAAAATTCCAAGTCACTCTGATATGGTTCCAATGCAATAGCATTGCTCAGCCTTGCAACTGCACTCCTCGTTGTTGCTCCTCCCTTTTGTTCATCGGCTTTGGATGTTGTCTTCATATATCCAAACAAATCTATTTCCGGATAATCTTCAATAGTTGCCGATGGTGCAAACTGTACAACACCACTTTTCCCATCAACAGGCGTCTTATCCCACTCTAATTGCTGGATAATATTATATCTCATTGCCTGTCTGGAAATATAAGAATACTGCTCATAGGTACCTCTTGACATTTTTTTGAGTGTTGTAATATTCCCTATTCCCTCACCATAGTTTGCACTCTCCGCAAGAAAAATCATTGTTACTGTTAAACCTTTTCTTTCCATAACTATTTTTCCTCCTTCTTATCTTCTAATTTATTATTCCAACAACTTCCCTTTAGTCCAAGCACAAATGCATACCCCAACTCTTGAAATACTTCTTTTCCATATAACATATCCACAAATCCATCCGGCATCAATAGTTTCGTAGAACTATACAATCTTATTACAATATCTATAAATTTACCCGTATCTTTTACAGACAACGCATTCAAAAGCTGATAAATCGTTCCTCTTAAACAGTCGTCTTTTGTTACTCCTTTAGCTTCCATAATAGCTTTTCGTAAATTATAGCCATTATTTCTCATAGTTTTTTGACCCATAGTAATGTTCCTTTCCTTATCTTTTCCACATCTGACAAGTCTCGCCCATACTTGAACAACATATACCCAATATGCAGCAAACAATATTCCCTCATTTTCAATCGCTTCTTTCATCAATCGATTTAATAAAGTATATTGATTTTGATAGTTTAAAACATTCATAACTACAACCTCATGAACATTAAAAAAATCACCATTTAATTTAATAAACGGATGTTTTCCAAGGTAATTTAATGCATCACTCACTTTTTCTTTCTCCAGTATAGACAATACTTCCTTTCCAATATTGTTGCAAATGTATTTGTCTTCTGCCTGTATTCCTCTTAATATTACTTGGATATTAGATATCTCCCTTTTCTTTTCCGAAAGAACTATGTTTAAATTTCGTGAAAACCAAACGGAATATTTTTCTTCCTCTTTCTTTTCAGATAAGAATTTACTCTTACCACTCTTTTGATTTGCTGATATTAAACTATGGATACTTTCATTCATATTCAAAAAAACAAATTTATTTGCATATAATTGAAATCCTAATGGGCTTAGAGCATACAAATATGCACATACCGGACACAAATATGCATCTACCTTACAGTTCCAGAAAGCTGATTTCTTTCTTGACAAATCATCTGCCATCTCTTTCATAAATGCGATAGATACTTTTTCCTTAGAATCCATAGGCATACCACAATCAATACAAAGGTCTTTTGCCTTTTTATGATCGTTCCCCCAATACTTACGAAGTGGTTCAGAAAATTCTTTCTCAAATAATCCTCGCATATCCTTTTTTGCATTTGCTCGAAGCAAAAAACATTTACCATCCCAAAACC
>ENA-OPYY01000616-OPYY01000616.1-human-gut-metagenome-genome-assembly--contig:-NODE-616-length-10410-cov-0.857921_pt1 | contig 10410 bp, 8 predicted proteins | sample MGYA00242472_ERZ504481 | MGnify/ENA primary metagenome ERZ504481 (study PRJEB26092, sample SAMD00036265) | human gut metagenome | host: Homo sapiens | study: EMG produced TPA metagenomics assembly of...
AAAAAATCATCGTTCTGCTCATAGCGTGTGGCTGCCATCTCTGGAAAATTCTTTTCAAAGAGCAGCATAAAAGTCTTACGGTCATTGTTCCCTTGCGTAGCTTTGCCATTTTTCCTCGGAAGCATAATCATTTTCAAGCTGCAGCAGCACTTTGTCCATCTCGGTAAAGTTTGTGCCGTACTTCTCATTTATTTTATCTATTAAAATAGTCAGCGGGTCTTTTTTCTTTTCCCGCCTGCCAGCTTCACCTGTAATCGGGTGGAAACCTTCTTCTGTGCCTTCTAAGCCGATGTTTCCTTCAAAGTTTTTTTCCAGACGGTAATACTCAAGCAAAACCTTGTCATCTATATAAACCTTGTCTATACCACCCTTTGGCAGCATGGTCGCAAGAAATTTGGCATATACACTGAACTTATGAATATCCTTATCAAACAAACGGCACACCTGTGTGATAAAGGCATAGATACGGTTAAAGCGCGATAACGTAGATTTAAATAAATCCTTTTTATCATCTGTCAGCACTTCATAGCGATCCAACGCAGGCTTTATTGTTCCCTGCAACCTGCCCATATCTCCAGCCATCTGTCTTTTTCCTGAATAGAAGATATCGTTAAAACGTTCTACCTCTATCTGCTGGTAAACGCGGAATTCATCAAGCGTATTTTTCAAGTCATATACCACGTTCGGGTTTGTTTCTTCCTCCAGAATTGTTTCTTCATAATACGGTTCAAAGGCTTCCCTGATATCCTCAGCAGAATTCACGAAATCTAATACAAAGGTATCCTGCTTCCCACGCATGGTGCGATTTAAGCGTGACAAAGTCTGCACGGCTTTTACTCCGGATAACTTCTTATCCACAAACATCGTGTGTAAAAGCGGCTCATCAAAACCTGTCTGGTATTTTTCCGCAACAATCAGCATACCAAATTCATCTGTATGGAATGCTTTTGGCAATGCTTTTGCTTTGATCGTTTCGCCGGCCTTATTCTTATTCATTTTTTCTTCGGTATATTTTTCCCCATCATCTTCCACCTCACCGGAAAATGCTACCAGCACATCAAGGTCAGTATAACCCTTTTCCTGTATCTGACGTTTAAATTCAAGTAAGTAACGAACCGCATGCAGACGAGAAGGTGTAACAATCATTGCTTTGGCCTTACCGCCTATCTTGTGCATGGTCACGCTTCTGAAATGTTCCAGCATAACCGCTGTTTTCTGCGATATATTGTGAGGATGCAGCGTTTCATAATTGATGATAGCCTTCACGCCTGCAGCCGTATCCAGTTCCGGATTGTCTGCAATCGACTTTGTTATCTTATAATACATCTTATATGTCATGTAGTTTTGAAGCACATCCAGGATAAACCTCTCCTCAATGGCCTGCCGCATGGAATAAATATGGAACGGATGATATTTACCATCATCATCTCTCCATCCGAACATCTGCAACGTTTTATCTTTTGGAGTGGCAGTAAATGCAAAAAAGGATAAATTATCATGAATTCCCTGTGTAGCAAGCTCATCGAGTAGTTTGTCTTCATCATCCTTTCTGTTCGCTTCCTCTTCACGCTCTATCTCAGCATATTCTTCCAGAATTTTCTCGGTATCGGCCAGGGCCCGCTTAAGCTTTTTAGCGGCGTCACCTGTCTGGGAAGAGTGCGCCTCATCTACAATTACAGCAAAACGCCTGTTGTCCGACTTTACCTCTTTATAGATAACAGGAAATTTCTGTAAGGTTGTGATAATAATGCCGGTGCCCGCTTCAATCGCATCCTTTAACTGCTGTGCGTTCTTATCAATTTTTTGTACAACACCATCCACATGATCAAATTGATAGACTGTGTTTTGTAACTGACTGTCAAGCACTCTACGGTCGGTGACGATAATCACAGACTGAAATATCTTTTCATCGTTATCATCATGCAAACCACTTAAGCGGTGGGCAAGCCACGCAATCGAATTGGACTTGCCGGAACCTGCGCTGTGCTGAATCAGATAATTATGGCCTGATCCATTTTCCCTTACATCTTGAAGCAGCTTTGTAACGACATCCAACTGGTGGTAGCGGGGAAATATCATGCGTTCCTCTTGGACTTCACCTGTTTTCTCATCTTTTTCTACCTGCAGATGCAGATATTTGTGGAGAATTTCGAGCAAACGCTCTTTACAGAGGACGGACTTCCACAAGTAATCCGTATCATAGCCATCCGGATTATTTGGATTACCTTTGCCACCAACATTACCTGCGCCATTGCTTCCCTGATTAAATGGAAGGAAATAGGTTTTAGTCCCCTGCAAGCGTGTGGTCATATAAACATTCGTAAGATCTACTGCAAAATGGACGAGCACACGATTTTTAAATTCAAAAACCGCATCATTTCCGGCGCGGTCGAACTGATACTGTACAATGGCATTCGCCGCGTCCTGCCCGGTAAATTGGCACTTCAGCTCCATGGACACGACAGGGATTCCATTCAGAAACAGAACCATATCAATGCTGTTTTCATTGTGCAGAGAGTAATGCAGTTGCCTTGTGCAGTGCATGATATTTGTTTCATATTGCTTTACCGTCGTTTCATTGATCGATGTTTCCGGTTTCCAAAATACGGCGCGGAATTTGATGCCGCGGTCGGTAAACCCTTGACGAAGGACACGCAGCAGGCCAACCATTTTAACCTCACGGCAGAAACGGTCAATCATCTGTTTTTCGCTGTCCATGCCGTAAATCTTCACATAGCGCTCCCACTGCTTTGGCTGACTGGCTTTTACGAAGGACAGGAAGGTAGCTTTGTCCAGCGCCAGCCTGCGGTCAAAAGCTTTCGGATTGCCTTTTGTATAGCCGCCCTCGGTGCAAAGGTAGGTTTCAATATCTTCTTCAAAGCGTTTCTCTTTTGTATTAAAATCGGGCATAGGCTATACCTCCTTTTTCCGGTGACTACCTCGTAGATGAGGGACCTTTTGTATTCGGTAAGTTTGTCGATGATAATCTTACAGCCTTTAATTGATTGATTAATTTTCGTACAACGTATATCCAAATAGTCAACAATCTCTTGTTGTTCTGCCACTGGAGGAACTGGAATACGAAACTGTAAAATCGTTGTGGAATTTGTACTAGCTAAATTTGTAGTCCTTTTTGCTGTATACTCAAAATAATTTCTCGCTATATCTGATGTTGTAACATAATCCAAAAAATGCACTAAAAGATGTGAGCTATCAGTTGATACAGCAAAGACATGATTTTGGTGAAGACAGGGATTAATTTCACCCTTCCATACACAGCCTCGGCCCAATTTATCACGGTCTCCGCCTTCTGTCATTAGTAATTCATCTGCTTTTAAACAGTACTTCTCCACTTCTTCTGGCAATACGGAAATAGTTGCAATATCTGACAAGTCAACGTATTCACCTTGTACATTTGCCACTCGCAAATAAGGAATATCAACAAGTTTGGAATTATTGGGATATTTTTTTCCCATAGTAATGCCAGAGCGAATTGTAGCAAAATATTTCAGCTGTCCAACTTTCCATGACCGTGGAATAGAATCAATCCAAAAATAGCGGCATGACTGAAGTTTTTCACCGTGTATTCCATGTCTAACGGCCTCACTGATAAGTATTTGCTTGTATTCCTTCAGCTTTTCAATTACAGCCTGCTCACGGGCTATAATGGCATCAATTTTGGAGCATTTAGCGTCGAGGTAAACAGCACGTTTACACTGCTCATCATAGGGCATAGACACCACTGGGTAATTCATTAAAGTATCAACATTAAGTGTCCAACGGTTGTCAAAAGATACCCCTTTTCCATATGCAAAAAAAGCCATAACCCAATATTGTACTTTAAAATAGTAATCATAAAATACAGGGTTGACATCGTTTGTTCCACGTAAATTTACATATGCAGGACTTATAACCCCTTTTACTTTGGAAATACTACAATTGGCACCGCTATATAAATCCATTGGATTAAGCAAAAGGTCATCAATATCAACAGGATTGTAATTAAAATAGCTTTCTGCAATTTGCCCCTCATTATTGGAAATATCGCGTTCGCGAATGCCAGCCCTTGCTAAAGAAAGCACCGCTGGATTTTCTTGCATCGCTTTTTCATTTTTTCGAGTAAAAATGTGTTTGACTCGTTTCATGGACCAATCTTCCGGTATCTTCCCTATCCATGTGAAACCGCTATCCTTCATCTCCCTCATAAATCATACACCTCCGCCAAGGCGCCTTCCAGCTCCGTTTCAATGTCAAGTATCTCGGCCATGATTTCCTCAGAAGGTCTTGGCGCCACATATTTATAAAAATAACGTGTAAACGGAATTTCATATCCTACCTTGGACTTATTTTTATCAATCCATGCATCCGGTGCAAAAGGCAGCACCTCGCGTTTGAAGTATTCCGTAATATCTTCTTTTAGCGGCACATTTTCCGTATCACGCAAAGAAGTATCCGGCTGCTTTTTTCCCTTTTTTAACACCAGCTCACCCTTCTCATCGCGCAAAGGGCGCTCTACCGTAATTTTTGTATAACCAAAGTCCTCATTATCATATATTTTGCTGATATCATTTGTTTTGAAATCACCATAAATCCGAGTAATCTCCTCAATCGCAGACTGAGGAATATCATTCCGTTTATTTCCCAGAGCCTTACGGCGTTTTTCAAACAGACCGTTGGCATTAATCAGCTGAACCTTGCCCTCGCGCCTGGTTCCTGCTTTCTTGTTGGAAAGAACCCAGATATAGGTAGCAATACCGGTGTTATAGAAAATATCATTTGGCAAAGCCACTATTGCCTCCAATAAATCATTTTCTAAAATATATTTCCGAATATCTGATGGCCCACTTCCCGCATCGCCTGTAAACAGCGGTGAACCGTTATGAATAATGGCAATACGGCTGCCGCCGTCTTTGGGGTCTTTCATTTTAGAGATGGCCGTCAATAGGAACAGCATTTGTCCATCGTTTGCCGCAGGTAAACCCGCACCAAATCGTCCGGCAAATCCCAGCTTTGCTTCTGCCTCCACCTTCGCTTTTTCATTTTTCCACTCGCGGCCAAAAGGGGGATTAGATAAAATATAGTCAAAGGTTTGTCCTTCAAACTGATCGTCGGTCAATGTATTACCGTCTTTGATAAATTCAGCATTATTGCCTTTAATAAGCATATCCGCTTTGCAGATTGCAAACGTCTGGTCATTGATTTCCTGCCCGAATGCCATAAGTTCTGTCGTGGCATTCATACGATGCAGATATTCTTCTGCAACAGAAAGCATCCCCCCCGTTCCACATGCGGGATCATAAATCGTTTTTGCCACATTGTTGCCGGAGAGGACATCGTTATCATCGTAGAACAAAATGTTGACCATAAGTTCGATCACTTCACGAGGAGTATAATGCTGCCCAGCATCTTCGTTATGCGCCTCAGAAAACCGGCGGATGATTTCTTCAAAAATATACCCCATCTCCAGATTGGAGATTACGCTTGGATGGAGATTTGCCTTGGACGATGTAAATTCCTTAATTACGATATAGAGAATGCCCTTATTTGCCATCGTAGTGATATGACCGTCAAATTTGAACTTCTCGATAATATCCTGTATATTTTCAGAAAAACCGTTCAGGTAATCACGAAAATTAGCTTCGATATTATCGGGATCATCTAATAACTTATCAAAATCATATTTGCTTGTATTATAAAAATCGTGTCCGGAAGCTTTGCGCAATAATACATCACGCATAGGAAGAGATTTTACACTTTCATATTTTTCAAGTACCGCGGCCTTTGTATCAGCAATGATGCAGTCAAAACGTCGTATTACTGTCATCGGCAAGATAACTTCTCCATATTCGTGCGGTTTATATACGCCAGTCAATTTATCTGCAATCGCCCATATAAGGGCAGCTTTTTCACTTACATTACCACTTAAGCTCATATCCATAATCTCCGTTATCTTGTTGTTTTTCTGTAATGTATAATACTAAATTACATATTTCTTCCCAGATACCTGAAAACTCCAAAGCATTCTTAATTTGTAAACCACTTCTCTAATTAAAGAACAAGCCATAAACTACTACCTTTTAATTTCCACGTATCTGAGAGGATTAGAATTCTTAAATTTAAGCATTTCTGGCATTACTAATATACCATAATAAGTACTCATTTCCAACGATTTTATCTTTTAACCAAAATAAATAATAATATATGCAACGAAATCTTCCACCATGTGTAATCTAATGATGTCGAATCTTGTCATCACAACCTCCGTCACCCTTATGTCAAGCCCACGACAAAATATTTTTGTAACAAAGAGACTTTTGGATAGCATTACCATCCAAAAGTCCCTTTACTTATTTTAATGAAGTATAATGGATATTCCAATGAGTGCGTTTATTGCCAGATAGAGGGCTATCATAAAAATCCCTATTAATAGTAATTATTATACTTGTACAAAACAACTCCTATATGTATCGTTTAAAAAATCATCTAATCGTCTGGGAACCGATTTTGTGCAATACGGAGCAAGCACTGATAGGCATTGAGAGGTTGGTACAGAGCAGGTAGGAGACACTTTTCCTGTTCTGCCTAACGAGGGAGCAAATGTTTTTGAATTTAATCTCATATATTCACCGACTTCAGCCATAAAACATAGACTCCATTTTCCTCTCACAGAATAATGGCTTTTTTCGATTTCAAAATACTTTATTTGTGACGCAATTTCCGCTTGATTTTGAGATGTTAATTTCCACTTTTCTAAAATTCTTTCTTCCATGCATATTTTAAAAGTAATATGACCTTCTTTTACACTAAAAAGCAGATTTTTATTACTTGTTATTTTGAAATCATTAAGAGAAATTGAACTATCATACCGTTTAGAAACAACAGCTTGTGCCATTATTGGCATCATCACTTTTTGAAATATAGCTTCACATGCTGCATATTCAGATACCATATAATCAATTTCCTGCTTTCTAGCCCTTGCGAATCCCTCAAAATGGATAAGCCAAGCCCTGAATCCTTGAGAATTTGCAACATAGTTTTCTACAGAATATTCATCAGTTACAAAGACATTATCCCCGTATTGTTCAGAATCTCCTAACCAATACGATAGGTCTCTATCAACGAAAAATATTATCTGTTTGCTATTATATATGCTCCAATCAAATTCTCGCTGGAGTTTGAGGACATTGTTTTTACATCCAGCAACAATCTCCTCCAATTCACAATCCGTATCAAGTGATCTTTTTAAAATATGATGGTAAAAACTCGAATCTTCATCACCTTCATAGAATGCAAAACTTGTTTCCTTTTCGGATCATACCTATATAAAAACTCCATATAAATTGGAGCATCAGATTGTAAACTTTCTTCTAATTCCTGTAAAATGGACATCTTTTGTATTCACCCTCCTTACTGAATAAATTCTTCTAGGGCGTGAGCAAATGTTTTTAGCTCATTATCGAACACAAATGGCGAATGAGTTACAGAAATAATACCCGCACATTGATTTCCTTTTGAAATATCTAACAAAAACTTTTTTTGCCAAGGAACAGACAATGACAATTCTGGTTCATCAATCAAAATTAATGATTTGGACAACGGAGATAGGTATAAATAGCTAAAGACAGAAATAACCTGTTTTTCGCCAGATGACAAGTTCTCCAAGTCAATACTTCGGGTTTTACCGCCATCTGTGACACAAATATCGTATGTGTATTCTTTTTCGTTATATACAAATTTTTTGTTACCTAAATAAGCGTTACAGGCTTCAAAAAATGTCAAAATTACTTTTTCATTCTTTTTAAGTTGTAAATATCGGTCATGCAACATTGAGTAGAAATAATATACAATTTGGTCATATGTCTGCTGCTGTGGGGCCTCCGCGGATTCCATTTTTTTAACTGTTGCCTAATTTGTGCACTCTCAGCTGGAGATAGTACATCTTCATTAATACTTCCAAAAACTTTTTCGATTTCTTCTTCAGATAAAATGTCTTTATTATATGAAACTGTATCGCTGACCTTGTTAAGAATTCCTTTAAAGCACTGGTAATTTAAACGTGACGCACTAATATCAGCTTTACGATGTATGTCATCTAAACTCAACTGAATAAAATATTCAACATCATCCATACCAGTTTTGGCGATTTCAATAGATTGATCCTCTGAAATAGTTCGATTTGCCATACGATAACTAAATCCAGAGCGCCTACGAGGATAGCCTCTTTCATTAACATATCCAATTCTCTTTTCCACTCTACGATACGTTGGTAAATATATAACGTTACAACCTAATCGTTCTTTTATGCTATTGCTATATTCAGAAAGAGCCTTTTTCTCTATAACGCTTGTTTTTTCCTTTAAGCGTATAGCGAGTTCTTGATCTTGGTAGTCATACTCTGCTAAAGTTTCAATAATCTGATCATAAGAGATATTACGTCCAGATATATCAGAACGCTCCATCAATGAACGTCTAACAACCATTGGAAGTTCTCTTAAAATTGGAGAATCCGCATTGACAAACAATTCCTTTGCATCTTGAATTTTTGTTTTATAAATAGTAATTGGTTTACCTTTGGAAAAGGACAATTCTATTTTAGAAAAGTCCTCAACAGAAAGCATTGCCCACTTACAAGCTAATGTTTCATACACAATTCTTAATATAGTTGTTTTCCCACTTCCATTTTCTCCAACCAAGATGAGTTTATTATCACGGAATTTTAACTGAACTTGCTTCTCCCCCCACAAATCATATATGGAAAACTGTATAAGTTGTCCGATCATATCATTACCTCCCTAAATATTAAATAGTCTCTCGGAATCTCTAAGTCAGTAAAATCAAGGCTTTCAGACTCCCTTTTTATTAAAATCCCCCACTTTTTTTGCCAAAACACTTGACAAATCTATCGAAAAATGCGGTGCTTCGCACCCTTGAGCAAACGTACATTTTTCGATTAGAGGCGATTTTTATGTTACCTGTTAACTCTGGCGGCCATTCCGCCTATCAAGACTTTCTTCTTACTCAGCTTCGTAAATATTATCCTGTTCCTGACTCTTTTTCCCATTCTACCTGGGATATCATTGATCGGTTTTGGAATCTTGACCTTTCCTTTACGGATGAATTCATGCGGGACAAATACTCTGTCTCGGCCCTAAGCCAAGAACTCCTTCTTGTATGCAACGTTCCTTCCTGCTCTCGATTGATTTCAAGGTTACCTCCCTCACTGATTGGGCTGCACAGCTTAAAATCAAGCCCCTTTATGCCATCCTGAGTGGCTTTGAGTTTGGGGATACCCCGGGCGTCGGTACTTTTTATGACTTCCTTAACCGCTTATGGGACTCTGATTCTGACAATCTCTCCCCACATATCCATCCGACAAAAGACAAGGCCAAAAAACCAAAAATTAAGGGCTCCAAGGCTGCTCCTGTAGAGAAGGTCTCTGTCGAACAGCTTCTGCCGGAACTTGAAAACACCACTTTCCGCATTGAGGAACATCCCTATGGCTCCCTCTTTCAGTTATATAAGAACGAGTTCCTTGACCAGTCCGTCTCCAAGGGGCTCATTACTCCTGAGAACCTTGCCCTGGCCGGGGACGGGACTCCTGTTGTTACTTCCCACCGGGAGCGTAACCACCGCATCTGTGATTGTGCTTCAAACGGTATTACAGACTGCAAGTGTGACCGTTACTTCTCTCAGCCTGACTGCGATATTGGCTGGGACTCTTCCAGAGATTGCTGGTATCACGGCTATGACCTATATATGCTCATCGCTTCCGATTCTGAAAGCGATCTGCCTGTTTTTCCGCTGCTCTCACCTGCTTCTACCCATGATTCCCATGGGTTTCTGCATTGCTTTTTCAGGATGAAATGCTTTCTTCCTGACTTTAACGTCACAAAACTGCTCCTTGATTCTGCCCATGACGCAATGCCCTATTATGAATACTGCAGGCGTGCGCATATCACTCCTTTTATTGACCAGAATGAAAAACGCGGAATCAAACTGACTTACAAGAACGACTTTACCATTGGCAAAGATGGAGTTCCTGTATGCAGGGAAGGCAGACGCATGAACCATGACGGCTCGGAGCCGTCGAAACATCGCATAAAATACAGATGCCCTCTTGCCAGCAGGAAATATGGCTGCTCCTGCGAGCGCCGTGCTCCGGCTCTAAATATGGGAGGACCGTACATGTGGCAATGAAAGATAATCCGCGGCTGTTCAACCTGCCGCCACGTGACAGTGATGCTTGGAAACTTGAGTTTAATGCAAGAACTTCTGCGGAACGCTCCAGTAAACGCGAGAAACTAGACTTTAAATTAGAAGACGGCAGGCACCGCTCAACTAAGATGTGGTACTGCCGCCTCTATCACATCCTGATGTTACAACATCTGGATGCCTGGGATATGCCTTTTG
>ENA-OPYY01000617-OPYY01000617.1-human-gut-metagenome-genome-assembly--contig:-NODE-617-length-10410-cov-0.666829_pt1 | contig 10410 bp, 15 predicted proteins | sample MGYA00242472_ERZ504481 | MGnify/ENA primary metagenome ERZ504481 (study PRJEB26092, sample SAMD00036265) | human gut metagenome | host: Homo sapiens | study: EMG produced TPA metagenomics assembly of...
TCCAATCTCTCCCATCTTTCCGGCCTTCCCCAATATCCTCATATCATCCACCTCATACTCTTAAATTCCATATTAATCCATTATGTTTTTTATTTTAGCACAAAGGCCTCTCTATCGTGTTGAGGTTTTCTTAATGTTTCCTTTCAACTTAAGAGTATATGATGACCTCCGGCCTAGAAGTTAAATTCATTTTCCCAGTCAAAGTCCCCGGATTCCTCCAGGCTCCGGGGCCAATGGCCGCACCAGTCCGGCACTTGGGGATGCTCTACCCGATCCAGACTGGGGGTATACGGCTTTAGATCCAGCACAGGACTTCCCTGCCTGGCATCTGCATAAGCAATGTAGATAACACCGGCCTCATGGTCTATATAGAGAATCTGCACCACGCTAAGGGCAATGGGATTAGGCCTCTGGGGGGACCGGGTTGCAAATATGCCCATTGTATCCGGCCCCTGCTTATAGGGGCTTTCCGCCTCAAGTACGCTCCTGTTTTCCTCATCGTCGCAGCCGTCAAACCACCAGAGTATGTCTGCATGTCCAAAGCCCTCCAGGGACTTAAGGGCCGGGATGTATTCCGGCAGGAGCTTTACGTACATGCCATCCTTGTCCATTTCCATTGTGCCAATCTGTCTTACTGTAAATTGTTTCATACTGAAACCTCCTTCACTTGATATAGGCTGAGTTTAAACCCTCTCACGGTGTCAGAGTCAATATGCGCCGGACCGGTGTTTGTACTTCTGTAAGGAATTTCTGGGAATCAGATTCATCCCAGGAGCCTATATGGCAAATCTGCCGGCTTGGCCCGGCTATTTCATACTGGCGGTGTTCTTCCATCCAGCAGGCAAAGGCATGATAGGATAATCCGATATTTTCATATGGACCATAGACCATAATACAAGCCATATCCTCCACAGGCTCTGTCTCCCTGTAGCAGAAACCGCCCTTGTCCGCTCCTTCTCTTTCCACCATAACCCCCACCTCTATATCTACTCCGTCCTCCGTGGTCCCCCCATTGTGATAAATAGCAAGATTGTTAGTGCCTGGGCTCAGTTTTATCTGTTCTTCCCTCACAAAGGCATAGAGCTGTTCCCACAGCCTCCCTTCACAATAATAATCTGCCACAGTTTTCCTCAGGGACAAAATCTTACAGCCGGGAACAGACTTTATGGTCACGTTATAATGGGTATCAATGGTGCTTTCTTTAAAATCTCTCATGGCAATTTCTATCTTCCGTATGCGCTGCTGTTCCAGCCGGATTGAATCTAAAAGCTGTCTTTTCTTGTCCTCCAGGTATTCTGTCACACCGCTGCTCTCCCAGCATTCCATTACAGCACCGATCTCCGTCACATTAAAGCCCATATCCCTGAGCAGGCATATTTTCTGCAAGACAGGTATCTGGTCTGTAGTATACATCCGGTACCCGGTAAATTTGTCAATAACAGCAGGCGTTAAAAGCCCTGCATTATCATAGTAGCGAAGCATCCTTACCGATACCCTGGTTAGCTTTGAAAATGCTCCGATGCGGAACATAAAGCCACCTCCCTTCATCTGTTGTATCCAGTATACCGTCTCTTTCGGCATACTACAATGCACCGCCTGAACCTACCGGTCCATAATCCTGCAGAATATCACCGCAACCACTGTGCTGATAAAGGTAGCCGCCAGGGCAGGCCCTACAATGGCTGTGGGGTTCACGCTTCCGTACTGGCTCCGGTATGCAATCATGTTCATGGGTATAAGCTGCAGGGAGGATATGTTGATAATGAGAAATGTACACATTTCATTGCTGGCAGTCCCCTCCTGCCTGGCCGCACCGCCTTTCCTGCGCTCCTCCTCCACCTTTTTCAGCCCTTCCATGGCTTTTAAGCCGGCCGGCGTTGCGGCCCATCCCAGGCCCAGTATGTTGGCAATCATATTGACGCTTATCTGTTTCCTTGCCTCCCCATCCGGGTCCAGCCTTGGAAAAAGGAAGGTGAGTACCGGTCCCATTCTTCTTGCCAGCTGGTCCACCAGTCCGGAGCGGTGCCCGATCTCCAGCACCCCTGTCCACAGGGTCATGACACCCAGCATGGTGATGCACAGCGTCACAGCCTCCTTCGATGCCTGGATTGCCCCATCGGTCACCGCCGTCATCTGACCGTGAAGCGCCCCCCAGAGTATTCCTGTCAGTGTCATTCCTGCCCATAAATAATTCAGCATGTTTCTCCGCCTGTTTCATGGCATTCTTATTCCATTCTATTCCCGGTCCCGCTATATATTCCCATATCGGCACCCCTTACGAACTATTTCACCCAATCTTTCCCAAATATTTATAATTGCGCCTTCTCCGTAAGAATTATTACATGGGCTTGCGTAAAATTTACAGTTCATTACGTTTACATAACTTCTATTGACCCTGGAGCGGCTCCATAGTATATTCTCACCATGTCAGTGATGACAACGTGCGGCGCCGGCCAGAACACCGGCGAAACGGCAGCCGCATCCCCCCTAAAAGACAATTAAGGTGATAATCCTGAAATCAATGGACTGAATGACAGACTGAAAGGAGACATGATTATGAAAAGACAGGCAAAATGGTTTCTGATTCCATGTGCAGCCATGGCCCTGACCCTGGGAAGCGCACTGGTATCATTTGCAGCCACCGGATGGGCTGAGGAAAACGGCGAATGGGTCTATTATAACAACGATGGCAGCAAAGCCACCGATGTATTCAAGAAATCCGGCAACAACTGGTTCTATCTGGATTCCGACGGAAACATGGCTAAAAACCAGCTGATTGAGGACGATGACAATTATTTCTATGTCAACTCAGCAGGGGCAATGGTCACTAACCAGTGGGCGCTCTATTGAAAATGAAGACGCAGGCTCAGACGAACCGATGAGTGGTGGTACTATTTCCAGTCCAACGGCAAGGCTGTAAAGAAATCCGGAAGCAGTGACAATGTGAAGTTCGTTACCCTTCCCACCTCCACCGGACAGGCAAAGTTTACCTTTGACGACGAAGGACGCATGCTCTACGGATGGATTGACGAGAGCGGCGAAATGCTGACGGATGACGATGCCTGGAAGAGCGGCATGTATTATTGCAGCGATAACAGAGACGGCCGCATGGCCACGGGATGGAAATATATCACAGCTGTAAATGACGAGGACGACGACAGGGAAGGGGATGGATACTGGTTTTATTTTCCACCAACGGCAAAAAGACCGCGGACAACGACTCCAAGAAAATCAACGGCCGGAAATACCGATTTGATGAAAACGGCGCAGCACTTTGAATGGTATAACAATCCCGGCACCGCCTCCTCCTCTACCGTAAACAAATACTATAACACAGAGGAAGAATGCTGGATGTCCACCGGCTGGTTTAAGACCGTTCCCAGCGAGGATGTGGATCCGGAGGCCCACGACGATGATGAGGCCCACTGGTTCTACGCAGAGTCAAACGGCAGCCTGGTAACGGCCCAGATTAAAAAATAAACGGACAGTACTACGGATTTGATGTAAACGGAAAAATGCTTCAGGGTCTCTACCGCATTGAATTTGAGGAGAATGGAAAGACCATCCGATCTGCTGAGGAGATTGAGGACGTGGACGAACTCCCGGATGAGGACGAGGACGGCGTATTCGTATACTATTTCGGTGATTCTCCTAAGGAAGGCGCCATGAAAACAGGCACCATGACCATGGAAATCGACGGCGACAAGTACTACTACAGCTTTGAGAAATCCGGCAGCAAAAGAGGGGCCGGAACAGACGGCATTGACGGTGATTCCATCTACGTGAAGGGAAGAAGGCTGGAAGCCGAGGAGGGCACCAAGTATCAGCCGGTTACCTATAAGGATGAAACCTATCTCATCAGTACTTCCGGTAAGCTGGTAAAGAACAAGAAGAATGTAAAGGATTCCGACGATGTATACTACAAGACAGACAGCAAGGGCAGAATCCTGGATTCAGGCACGGAAAAACTGGACTAACGGGAGAGTCAAGCCAGAACCGCGCAGGTAAGTCACCTGCAGAATTACCGGATGAATTATCAGGTGGGATTACATGAAAACATCCGTATAATGAAAATCAAACATCCGAATGGAGAAAATCCCCACTTGACATCCCCCCGGGGTACATGAGGTATACTGGTAGTACAACATAACAGGGCGGCCCGGAATCCTTGGATTCCCGGACCGCCCCTAACCGGTTTTATAACCTATTTACAGAAAGGACGTTTTATTATGAAGCAGCTGAAGAAGCTGGCTTGCCGCGCTGTACAGGAATTATCCATAACCTTTCCCCCAAAGACTGTGTTATCCATCATCCTTGGTACAGCCATTACCACCTTTGGCATCTACAATATCCACCAGCAGGCGGATATAACGGAGGGAGGTATTCTGGGATTTGATTCTGCTCTTTCATTTCTGGTTCGGCATGTCATCTTCCATACTGTCACCTGTGCTGGACGCCTTAAGCTATGCCCTGGGCTTTCGTTTCCTGGGCAGGGAATTCCTTAAGACTTCCATCTTTGCAACCATATGTATGGCCGGATTCTTCCGGCTCTGGGAACTGTTTCCCCCGGTACTTCCAAGTCTGGCTGATTACCCCCTTCTGGCGGCTCTGGCAGGCGGATGCTTCATCGGTACCGGATGCGGCCTGGTGGTCCGCCAGGGAGCTTCCTGCGCCGGGGACGACGCCCTGGCCCTGGTCATCTCCAAGGTTACGGGCTGCCGCATATCCAGGGCATACCTGCTGACGGACGTATCCGTACTGGTACTGTCCCTGTCGTATATTCCCGCAGGACGTATCGTATATTCGCTTATAACAGTGACCGTATCCTCCTTTATGATTGACTTCATCCAGAACTTCGGCATTCCCAGAAAGGATGAGGACAACGGCAAGGAAACTGCGGCTGATAACGGGTAAGGATACACCGGCTGATAACGGATACGGGTAAGAACTCTTACCCGTATCATACCGGCGATGCAATCCTTTTAAAAGGCATATAGATTTCCAGACAATATGTAGTCCTGTCCTTTGCGAAAAAGGACGTCATATCATTGGCGTATACGCACTCCATGGGCTCCAGGCCATGTTTATGGGCCCATTGGACCATCCTGTGAATCATATCAAAATCCGGAAGGTATATTCTGATTCAATAATAGTATAGATACATTCCGGCTCCTCCGTCATAGAGTACAGACTACGGTCAAATTCCTGGCCCAGCCCCTTCTCCAGTCCCTCATAGAGCAGGAGCTGGGTTCCTTTTTCCTCCAGGTCCTGTCCCGTGTATGTGAGTACATTATAAAAATAAGCCATATCCAGTCCCGGAATGGTAGAGGACAGCTTAAACCACGTTCTTAACCCCTCCTGCAGGTCGGAACAGTTGGCCATGACAAATGCTTTGGGGAATTTTCTTATGGAATACCTGCCCATACACGCCTCTATGCGGCTTATATCCTTTTCCACCAGCTTAAGCCTCATGATTGCCTGGCTGTGCCGCCTGAGGGCTTCCTCCTCCTCGGCCATGCGCTGCCTGACATGCTGTCTCATAGCGGATGTGGAGTTCTGTCCGCTCATAAGACCTCCTATCTCTTCCAGGCTGGTATTCATTTTTCTGTGATAAAGTATGTACATCAATCTGTAGATATCATCCTCTGAATAATATCTGTACCCATTTTCCTTCTTATCTGCACGGATGATTCCTTTTTTCTCATAAAAACGCAGGGCATCCCTGCTCAGACCGACCATCTGGGCAACGTCACCTATGAGATACCCCCCTGTTTTCTCCGCCAACGCTTTTTCCATCTTCACACCCTCTGTTTCATTCAGTTTTTTCATAGCTACATTTTAAGACCTACCCTTTTGAGGGTCAATGGGCAGGCGGAAAATGAAAGAGAACCGTAATAAAAATGACAGATGGAAGGTCATGGCACAGCCTGGATATCCGATGGTGGATAATGTGGATAACTTGTGGATATCTTTGTTAATTATCTGGGGATAAGGGTTGTCCCATTGTACCGGATAACATAAATTCCTTGTAAAATAAGGAAAAAAGAGCCGGCATTAAGCCAGCTCTCCTGTTAATTCCTTCATAACGTTATCCACAGTATCAATTTTTTCCGCACGGTAAGCATTGCTTCCGCAGAACAAAAGGCCATGGTCCGTGTCGCCCTCCGCCGCATATACCAGTGCCATGGTAATGCAGTAGGGAATGGTCCTGATGTCACAGTGCTCCAGGCACTGGAAGCAGGACTTGATGGCCGGCCTGGTGCCGCCCTTTATCTGACTTAAGAAAGGATTTAAGATTGCCCTTCCCGGCATGCCCACAGGACTCTGGGTGATGACAATATCTTCCTTTCCCGCATTTATATAAGCCTGCTTATAGGCGTCAGAGGCATCGCACTCCTGGGTCGTCACAAACCTGGTGGCAACCTGGACGCCGTCAGCCCCCAGCTCAAGCTGGTGCATCACATCTTCATGGGTGTATATGCCGCCGGCAGTGACCACAGGTATATGCCTGCCATACTTGGCTCCATATTCCTCCACTACCTTTATGACAGCCTTTACCTCCCGGTCATAGGCCTCCCGGTCATAGGTGGCCGGCACATCGGAAGTGTCGACGCCATAGGCAGATAACTGGTCCAGTGAGAATCCCAGATGGCCTCCGGCCAGCGGTCCTTCCACCACAACCAGATCCGGGGCAATGTGGCATTTCCTGTCCCACATCTTGCAGATGACCATGGCTGATTTGGCAGATGATACAATGGGAGCCAGCTTGATCCTGCGGTCCGGCTTCTTCTCCATCTCGGCATAGGCAGCTTCCACGTATTCCGGGCAGGGACACAGGAAGTCCGGCACCTGATATGATAATGTCAGCGCCTGCCTTCACAGCCTCCTTAACCCACATGTCATAGTGCTTGGTAGCCACCATGATATTGAAACCAATCGCGCCCTGGGGTGCGATTTCTCTGGCCAGTTTCATCTCCCTGCGGATGGACCTTAAGTTTGCTTCCACGAAATTGGTGGTGAAATCCGGCTCCCTGAAACCAATCTGGGCAGCTGAGATAATGCCCATGCCGCCGGCTTTTGCCACGGCACCGGCCAGCCTGTGCAGGCTGATGCCTACCCCCATTCCTCCCTGGATGATTGGTTTTTCAACTACTAAATCCCCGATTACCAATGGTTTTAACTCACTCATTACATTCTCCTAAATCTCTGGTACCTGTGCTCCCTAAGCTCCTCATCGCTCATGGCGAGATACGTTTTAAAGAACTCTGCCATGGCGCTGTCCATATATTCAGCGAGACGGTAGAGATTGTCCGTGCATGCTGGTTCTTCCTCAGGCACGATGCGTTCAATCAGCTCAAGCTGTAAAAGGTCCTTAGCCGTCACCTTCATGACTTTGGCGGCATCCGGCGCCTTCTTGCTGTCTTTATACAGAATGGAGGCAAATCCCTCCGGTGAAAGGATGGAGTAAATGGCATTTTCCAGCATCCACACCTCGTCGGCCACAGCCATGGCCAATGCTCCGCCGCTCCCTCCCTCTCCGATTACAATGGAGAGCACAGGCACCTTGAGGTCTGATATCTCGAACAGGTTTCTGGCAATGGCCTCGCCCTGTCCTCTTTCCTCTGCCTCCAGACCGCAAAAGGCTCCCGGCGTATCCACAAAGCAGACAACCGCACGGTTGAAGGTCTCTGCCTGCTTCATCAGGCGCAGCGCCTTGCGGTAGCGTCAGGGGACGGCATTCCAAAGTTGCGGATAATGTTGTCCTTGGTGTTCTTGCCCTTCTGCTGTCCGATGACCGTCACGGGCATACCGTGGAACATTGCAATGCCTCCCACAATGGCTCCGTCATCCTTAAAATACCGGTCCCCATGGAATTCAATGAATTCATCAAACATAGCGTTGATATAATCCGTGGCAACAGGACGGTCTGACTTCCTGGAGAGAAGAACCGTATCCCCAGGCAGTTTTTCCACCGTCCGCCTGTAATTGAGATGGTTTATCCACAAATGTCCTGGCTGTCTCCACCGGACTCTTTAACTCTATGTTCATCTTGTGGCTGCGGTGCATATACAGAATCTGGCCAATGACCCTTTTCTGGTCCTTCCGCTCCACAATCTTATCCACAAATCCATGCTCCAGCAGAAATTCAGAACGCTGGAACCCTTCCGGCAGCTTCTGCCCAATGGTCTGCTCAATGACCCTGGGACCCGCAAAACCAATCAGCGCATGAGGCTCTGCAGGATAATGTCGCCCAGCATGGCAAAGCTGGCCGTGACGCCTCCTGTGGTAGGTCGGTAAGTACGCTGATAAACAGCTGGCCGGCCTCATGATGGCGCTTTAAGGCAGCCGAGGTCCTGGCCATCTGCATCAGGGATACAATACCCTCCTGCATCCTGGCTCCGCCTGAGCAGGCAAAGAGGATAACCGGCAGTTTTTCCCTGGTGGCCCGCTCTACTGCGTCGGTGATTTTCTCACCCACTACATGGCCCATGCTGCTCATAATGAAACGGGCATCGCAGACGCCAACTACCGCAGGATTTCCGTCAACTTTGCATTTGCCGGTGACAATGGCCTCGTTGAGGCGGCTCTTTTCCCTGGCAGCTATGACCTTTTTCTCATATCCCGGAAAATTCAGAGGGTTGGAGAAAGGCATTTCCTTGTTCCACTCCTCAAAGGTTCCCTCATCAGCCAGCATCTCGATACGGCGGTATGCATGAACACGGAAATAGCCGTTGCACTTGGGACATACGTAGTAATTGTTCTTTACGTCTTCCACATAGATTGGCTGCCCGCACTTATTACATTTGCGCCATAATCCTTCCGGGATCACCGGCTCCTGGTCGGAACCGGCCTGGGGCTTATATTTCGTATCTATTTTCGTATACGTTTTTAATCATGTTCCGCAACATAGCAATTTCCTTTCTGCATCGCGCACTTGTACCGCGCATTTGCACTGCGCACGCCAGCTCCTGTCCTCCAGGCGCTAATGTGCGAAAGCACTTCGCCATACTTAGCAGGGTCTTTAACAATTTAGTATGGTCGATGTTTCCTTCCCGTCAGCGGCACAAAATCACCGCACATAGTCCGGGAAATGCTTCTCAATAAAGCTGGTGTCTGTATCTCCCTGCTGGAATGCGTCATTTTCCAGGATTTCATACTGGAAGTTGATATTTGTCTCTATTCCCTCTATGATTACCTCGCCCAGGGCGCTGCGCATCTTGGATATGGCCGCCTCCCGGTCCTTGTCATATACTATCAGCTTCATCAGCATGGAGTCATAGTTTGCAGGCACCTTATAATCATTGTAAATATGGGTGTCCACGCGGACTCCGTTGCCTCCGGGAATGTGAACATTGGTGATGCGTCCCGGACATGGCATGAAGTTCTTAGAGGGATTCTCGGCATTGATACGGCACTCAATGGCATGGCCTTCAATCCTCACATCCTCCTGGCTGACGCTTAAGGTTTCCCCTGCAGCCACCCGGATTTGCTCCTTAATCAGGTCCATTCCCGTAACCATCTCAGTAACAGGATGCTCCACCTGAATCCTGGTATTCATCTCCATGAAATAAAAGTTCTTATCCTTATCCAGAAGGAATTCTATGGTTCCCGCATTCTCATATCCCACTGCCTTGGCTGCCTTTACGGCGGTATCGCCCATGGCTTTTCGCAGGCCGGGTGAAATCACATCACAGGGAGCTTCCTCCAGCACCTTCTGGTGGCGTCTCTGGATGGAGCAGTCACGCTCTCCCAGATGGACCACATTGCCGTGCTTGTCGGCCATGATTTGGAACTCCACATGCCTTGGCTTTTCAATGTATTTCTCAATATACATGGTGTCGTCGGAAAATCCCTTCACCGACTCCATCTGGGCCGCGTTAAAGAGCTCGGTAAAATCCTCCGGGCTTCTGGAAATCCTCATGCCCTTGCCACCTCCGCCGGATGATGCCTTAATCATCACCGGGAAGCCGGTTTCTTTTGCCATAGCCAGACCGTCCTCAGCCGTGTGCACCGGTTCCCTGCTGCCAGGCACCACAGGCACCCCCGGCTTCCATCATGGTCTTTCGGGCTTCGGATTTATTGCCCATCTTATTGATAATTTCCGCGCTGGGCCCGATAAACGCAATATTGCACTCGGCGCACAGCTTGGCAAACCTGGCATTCTCAGACAGGAAGCCGAATCCCGGATGGATGGCGTCCGCCTTCATGGCCACTGTGGCTGCCAGAATCCTCTCAATATTCAGATAACTGTCCGTGGAGGCTGCGGGCCCGATACAGATAGCCTCGTCGGCCAGCATGGTGTGAGACTGTCCCTGTCAGCCTCGGAATATACGGCCACGGTCTGAATTCCCATCTCACGGCAGGCCCGGATAACGCGGACCGCAATCTCACCTCTATTGGCAATCAAAA
>ENA-OPYY01000619-OPYY01000619.1-human-gut-metagenome-genome-assembly--contig:-NODE-619-length-10398-cov-1.337650_pt1 | contig 10398 bp, 13 predicted proteins | sample MGYA00242472_ERZ504481 | MGnify/ENA primary metagenome ERZ504481 (study PRJEB26092, sample SAMD00036265) | human gut metagenome | host: Homo sapiens | study: EMG produced TPA metagenomics assembly of...
CTGATATCAATATAAATGATTTATGCTGTTTGTCAATAGTTTTTTGATCTTTTTTGGATTTTCCATATCCATACAGGACTGGCACTGGCCAAAAAACAGAATGGAATGAGAATCAATATGTCCCGGCGCATGGCTCTGGACTGCTGCATTTAATTCATCCATTTCCTGAATATCCATATCATAGACATGGCCGCATTCTCTGCATACAAAATGGTAGTGGGGCGATACATCGCCGTCATAGTGGTCTGCTCCGCTTCCGCAGCTTAATTTACGGATCTCGCCCGTCTCCACCCAGCAGATTTAAGTTCCGATAAACGGTTCCCAGGCTGATATTGGGAAATTCCTCCCGAATGCTGGCGTATAGGGCGTCTGCCGTTGGATGATCGCACCGGTTCATCAAGCTGGCTTTGATGGCTTCCCTCTGACGGCTATACTTTAAAACTTTCATAGGCGTCTCCTTCTAATATAATAATGATAATAATTACTGTTTATATTATAAGGAGTTCTGCTTTTGATGTCAAGGCAAAACAGATAAAAACATCAGCTTCAGTCATTCTTGTAAGGAATCCTCTCCAACGCAATCCTGATAAACTCATGGGTTGCCCTGGACATATAGTGTCCCTTGTGGTAGCCCAGCCCCAGAGTGCCGTGGGCCCGGGAGTAGTTTAATGGATAGAGATTCAGCCCCGTCTGATGGGTCAGGGGATTTTTGTTGGTATTTGCGGCATGATCCGGGGACATGAACATCCGGGGATAAAAGGTGATCCCCATTCCCTTGACGCTGAGTGCAAGTGCCGTTTCTATGTTTTCCGTCTCCAGAGCGATATGGGGAGTTACCTGAGCATCTTCAAAAATTTCATCTGCAATGGTGCGCACCCGATTTCCCTTATTTAAAAGTACAAAGGGGCAGTTTTCAAGGAGACGTACATCGGCGCCCTGCTCCATCTTTTTGCGAAGCTCATCCCACCCATCGGGATGGGCTTTTTTCAGGACTTCATCCGGAACCACCAGAAGGATCTCCTCCTGGCAGATGGGTACGGTGTCTACATTTTCTGCCGTAAAGGGAAGCAGATCGATCATCAGGTCGATGGTTCCATGGAGGAGGTCATTTGCCAGTTCGCTTGAATTGCCTTCGATCAGATGAAGTTCGATGCCCGGAAATTCAGACTGGTAGGTAGGAAGGATTTCCGGCAGGATAAAACGGCCTCTTGTGTGCGAAACGCCGATGGAAAGCTGGCCGGTGGAGAAATCCTTGATATCAGCGATTTCCCGGTAGGTTTCATCCTTTAAATCCAAAAGTTCTCTGGCCCGAACCTTTAGGGCCTGCCCCGCATAGGTCAAAGTCAGCGGGGAGGTGCGGTTAAAAAGGACAACGTCAAATTCCTTTTCCATATTGGAAATGTGATTGCTTAAGGACTGCTGGGAAATATAGAGCCGTTTGGCGGCCCGCGTAAAATTCAGCTCTTCGGCAGCTGCCAGAAAGTATTCCAGATTTAAAAAGTTGATCATGTTCGGTTGTTTCCTCCCTGAGGATGAGATAATGCGTTATAAAAAAGTTCCGGTTCTTCCTTTAAAAGCCGGTCCAGAGACGGGATAAAGGCTGCGGCTTTTGAGAGAGAGGTATTTACTACCAGTTCCTCGGGAAAATGGAGATCAGCTAAAAGCCTGTGGGCCATTTCGTGGTTTCCCACATCATTTTCACAGTGTGCGTCGCTGTCTATAATGATAGAGGTCCCATAGCGCATACAGGCAGTCAGCAGCTGTTCATAATTTTCTCTGGCACCTTTTCTGGAAGAGTTGGGAGCAAGAGAGTGGCTGTTGAGTTCCAGGAGTTTATGATGCTTTGCAGCCGCAGCAGCTACTGCGGTCCAGTCGGCAGGCAGGCGGGAATCATCGGGATGGCCGATGATGTGGATCAGAGGGTTCTCCATGACGCCCAGATAGGCATTTGTATAGTCGGATACAGTGCCGTGATTGTCGATACAGGGGGTGTGGAGGCTGGCAATCGCGTAATCTATTTTTTGCAGGTAATGATCCTCTAAGTCTACTCGTCCTGTATGATCAAGAATGTTCAGCTCGGTTCCCATTAAAACCGGGATTCCACGGATCACTCTGGGGATCACGTCAAAATTACTGAAATAGAATTTGTGGCAGCTTCCGGGCATAGCGGGAGCGTGTTCGGAACAGCCGTAAAGGGCTAGTCCTTTTTCGGCAGCGGACTGGGCCATTTCATAAAGCGTGTTGTAGGCATGGCCGCTGGCGATGGTATGTGTATGAAGATCTAAAAGATCGATCATGAAAATATCCTCCTTATGAAATAAATGCAAGTGTTCTTCCTAAAATATAGCACAGGAAACTTTCCGGTACAAAGGAAAAAACAGCAAAAATAAAAAACAGGAATAATTTTTCTGAAAAAGTATAGAAATATCAGGTGGTTTGCTGATATAATGTAAAAAGCTGAATATCCAGACAGTCTGAAAGGATCAAAACAGACTGAGACAGGGAATGAAAAGCGGAAGGTGAGGAGAAGAACATGAGCGAAGACATGAATAAGGAATTGGAGACAGAGGTTAAGGCAGAGGAGCCTGTTGAAACCATGGAGGATTATGCGGCTGAACTGGAGGCTTCCTATGCGGCTCTGGATCAGAGAAGAGATATGCCGGAAGACGACAGCGCTGAAGGACAGAAGTGGGCTGAGTTTGCTCAGATGATGGAGGATAAGACCGTTCTCAAGGTAAAGATTTCCGAGGCTGTAAAGGGCGGGGTTGTTGCCTTTGTAGATGAGGTAAGAGCATTTATCCCGCGTCTCAGCTGTCAGCGGATTATGTAGAAAAGCTGGAGGACTGGCAGGGCAAGCATGTGGAGGCTGTGATCATTACAGTAGATCCGGAAAAGAAGAGACTGGTTCTGTCTGGCCGTCAGGTGGAACGCCAGAAGAGGGAAGAGGCCCGCAAAGAGCGTCTGGCTCAGTTTAAGCCGGGTGATGTAGTAGAGGGCACCGTAGACAGCTTAAAGGATTACGGCGCTTTTGTGAAGCTGGCAGAGGGCGTAGACGGACTTGTGCATATTTCCCAGATCAGTACCCAGCGCATCAAGCATCCGGGAGCTGTTCTCAAGGAAGGACAGACCGTAAAGGTAAAGATCCTTTCCATTGCAGACGGAAAGATCAGCCTGAGCATGAGGTTCTGGCCGAGCAGGAGACTGCGCGTGAAGAGCATGAAACCTTCAACTATAAAGAGACCGCTTCAGCCACTACAGGCCTGGGGGATCTGTTAAAGGGACTGAAGCTGTAGGAGAGGAAGGGATAGGAATGATCAATATCCCCAAAACGAACGAACAGATCGACCAGTGGCGTTCTGTGATGTTTCTCTATGATTCAGCCTTAAAAAAGATGAATACAAAGATTGAAATCCTAAATAATGAGTTCATAAACAGGTATGATTACAATCCAATTGAGCATATTAAATCAAGGCTGAAGACAGCGGACAGCATTGTAAATAAACTGAAAAAGGACGGGCGTGAGGTAAGCATTGAAAATATGCAGGAGTATCTGAGCGATATTGCGGGTATCCGCATTATCTGCTCCTTTACATCCGATATTTATCAGATCGCTCAGATTATTGCGGGGCAGAGGGATGTTACGGTTCTTCATGTAAAGGACTATATCAAATATCCAAAGCCTAACGGATATAAGAGCTACCATATGGTAGTAACTGTGCCGGTTTACCTTTCAGATGGAGCCGTGGAAACAAAAGTGGAGATCCAGATCCGCTCCGTTGCCATGGATTTCTGGGCCAGTTTAGAGCACAAAATTGCTTACAAATTTGAAGGAAACGCTCCGGAGAACCTTCTGATGGAATTAAAAGACTGTGCGGATATGGTAGATATGCTGGATAAAAAGATGTTTTCGTTAAATGAGGCCATCATAGCCTTTGCGAAAAACCAGCAGGAAGAATAGCCCGGAGCTCCGGGAGAAAAATAAAACCTGCGCCAGCCGGCGGCCTTATGGAACCGGCTGGCTCTTTCTTTTTCCGGTGCTTTGCAAAACGCGGGAGAAGTGCAGGAGAGGATGAGAATGTATCACACACAGGAGGACGAGAGAAAATGAGAGCAGTTGTTCAGAGAGTGACCCAGGCAAGTGTTACAGTAGACGGAGAACTTTTGGGAAGAATTGGAAAAGGCCTTCTGATTCTTCTGGGCGTGGCTGATGGGGATACCAGAGAGCTGACGGAAAAGATGGCAGACAAAATCTGCCGCCTGCGTATTTTTGAGGATGAGAATGGAAAAACCAATTTAAGTCTGGCGGATGTGGGCGGAGAGCTTCTTGTAATCAGCCAGTTTACCCTTTATGCAGACTGCCGCAAGGGCAACCGCCCCAGCTTTGTAAAGGCAGGAGCACCCCAGATGGCGGAAAAGCTCTATGAGCACTTTCTGGCCCGGTGCCGGGAACAGGCGGATGTGGTGGAAAAAGGGCAGTTTGGCGCTGATATGAAGGTGGAGCTTTTAAATGACGGTCCCTTTACGCTGATGCTGGACAGTGAGGAGCTGTTTAAATAAACCGGAGGAGAAAGACAGTGGAGCTTGTATTATATTATGGGACGAATGATCCCGGAATGAAAAAGCATGAAATGATGATGAAGAGCGTTCTGGTGTGTATGGGTGTGAAAATCCGCAATGTAAAACCGGAACAGGTCATGGAAACCATAGGCTGTCTGGCCGGCATGCCGGGCTTTCAGGAGCAGGAGAACGCGAGCGCTCCTCTTCCTGTGATCCCGGAACAGATGCTGGTGATGAAGGATTTTACCAGCAGCCGGATCGACACCCTGTTATACCAGTTAAGAAAAGCCGGGGTGCCTAAGATCGCTTTAAAAGCCATTGTGACGGAGCACAACTGCGGATGGAGCTTTTATAAGCTGTATGAGGAACTTAAGGAAGAGCACCGGCTGATGACAGAGCAGGCCCAGGCGCCGCAGATGGAGGCCGGAGCGTCTGATGGAGAAGGTTCTTTATGATTGATCCCGTAAGAGAGAGACAGCTTCAGGAACTGGATACGGTTGGAATCTGTACCCGGATCTTGTATCAGGCCAGAAGCGAGCTGTATGTAAATATGCACTTTCTGGATGTGTCCTTAAGCAGCTTGGGGTTTGAGGCAGATTGGGGCCGGAATGGTATATCCCCCCCCCCCCACAGATGGGGCGGTGATCTTTTATGATCCGGAATTTCTTTTAAACCTCTATAAAAAGGGCCGTGTATGCGTCAACCGTGCCTATCTGCATATGGTGTTTCACTGCCTGTTCTGCCATATGTATACAAGAAAGGGGCGAAAGAAGGACCTGTGGGATCTGGCCTGCGATATTGCGATGGAAGCGGTGATCGACGGCCTGTACCAGAAATGCGTCCATGTGCCTCAAAGCCCTCTTCGCCGCGAAACCTACCTGCGCCTGAAACGGCAGATGGAGGAGCCGGAGGAGAAAAACAAAATTCAGACAGAAAGGCTGGATGGCAGAGATGGTATTCCCAAACAGGGAAGAACCGGCAGCAAGGTTCTTACGGCAGAGCGCATTTACCGGGCCTTAAGCCGGATGGAGCTTCTGAACGGAGACTGGGACAGCTTCAGGCAGAATTTAAGGTGGACGACCATGATCTCTGGGAACAGGATGAAAATTCCCGTCAGGCCATTACACGCCAGAACCAGTGGAATGATAAACGGGAAAAAATGCAGACTCAGATGGAAACCATGGGTTCTCGGGATGAGTCACAGGAAAATGAAAGTCTTCAGGATATGCTTCAGGCAGAAAACAGGGAGCGGTACGATTACCGTCAGTTTCTCCGGCGTTTTTCTGTGCTTAAAGAGGAAATTGAGGTGGATCCGGACTCTTTTGATCCGGTTTTTTATTCCTATGGAATGTCCCTTTATGGAAATATGCCTTTGATCGAGCCTCTGGAAACAAAAGAGGTATTTCGGATTGAGGATTTTGTGATTGTTATTGACACCAGTATGTCCTGTTCCGGGGAACTGGTTCAGAGGTTTTTAGAGGAGACATATGATGTGCTTTCTGAGTCAGAGACTTATTTCAGAAAGATACGGATTCATATTTTGCAGTGTGACGATAAGGTGCAGTCGGATGTGCTGATTGAATGTGCAGAGGATCTAAAGGCTTATATGGAGCATTTTCAGATCACTGGCTTTGGAGGAACGGATTTCCGCCCGGCCTTTGAATATGTAAATGAGCTTCGGGCCAAAAGAGAGGTAGACAGGCTTCGGGGACTGATCTACTTTACGGATGGAAAAGGAATCTATCCGGTTCAGGCTCCGGTTTATGATGCTGCCTTTGTATTTATTGAACATTTATATTCCGATGAATCAGTGCCTGCCTGGGCGATGAAGGTGGTTCTGGAGGAGGAGCAGCTTATGGAGATTCGGGGGAGATTCGAAGAGAAAGAAGGACAGAGAGTGAATATTAAACGAGCCAAGGAAGAGATAAAGGATACCGCAGCAGCCTATCTTTTAAAGGATGACTGTGGAGAATATGTGATCCCCTCCATCCGCCAGCGGCCGGTGCTTTTAATCGGCCCGCCGGGAGTGGGAAAAACCCAGATCATGGAGCAGATTGCCAGAGAATGTGGTTTGGGTCTGGTTGCCTATACCATTACCCACCATACAAGGCAGAGCGCTGTGGGTCTTCCGTTTATTGAACATAAGGTTTACGGAGGAAAGGAATATGCAGTGACGGAGTACACAATGAGCGAAATTGTGGCTTCGGTGTATGACAAGATCCGCGATACAGGGCTTAAGGAAGGAATCCTTTTTATTGACGAGATCAACTGCGTATCGGAGACATTGGCTCCTGCCATGCTGCAGTTTCTTCAGTGCAAAACCTTCGGAACCCATAAGATACCGGAGGGATGGATCATCGTGGCAGCGGGAAACCCGCCGGAGTACAATAAATCTGTCCGGGAATTTGACGTGGTAACACTGGATCGAATCAAAAAAATTACCGTAGAGCCGGATCTGAAGGTATGGAAGGAATATGCCTATGGGCAGAATCTCCATCCGGCCGTTTTATCCTATCTGGATATCCGCCCTCAGTATTTCTGCCAGGTAGAGACCACCGTGGATGGAAAGCGGTTTGTTACGCCCAGAGGCTGGGAAGATCTGTCCCAGCTCATTACAGTCTATGAACATCTGGATAAAAGGGCAGACCGGGAAGTGGTAGGGCAGTATCTCCAGCATCCGGCGGTTGCAAAGGATTTTGCCAATTACCTGGAACTGTATTATAAATATCAGAATGAGTATCAGGTAGAGGAAATCTTAAAAGGAGTGATCCGGGAAGAGGTATGTACAAGGCTGGAGCGGGCGCCTTTTGATGAGCGCCTCAGCGTTGTGGATCTGCTCCTTGCAAAGCTGACGGACGGTTTCCGGGAGCTTTATGAAAATAAGGCGGAAATGGAACTTTTGATGGCCCGTTTAAAGGAATTTAAACGGGAGTTGGATTGTTCTCAGGATGTAGTCCCGGCTGTGCGTCTGGCCAGTGTGGCGGAAGAGACAGAGCTTACCAGAATCCACAGAAAGGACAGCGGGCTGTCAGACCGGAGAGAGGACAGGCGGTACCGCAGAGTGGCTGCCCGGTTAGAAAGCTGGGTTCAGGAGATGAAGGGAGCTTCTTTAAATGAGGCAGAAGCGGCCTGGCAGTGGACCAGAGAGCAGTTTATGGAGCGCAGCGACAGCTATGAGAATCAGAAGGAGGCCTGCGCGAAAGCATTGGAACACGCATTTGACTTTATGGAAACGGCCTTTGGAAATGGTCAGGAGATGGTTATTTTTATTACCTCATTAAATACAGGTTCTTGCAGCATAGAGTTTTTAAAGGAATATGAGTGCGAACGGTATTACCATTATAATAAAGAACTGTTGTTTGATGAACAGGAGGCAGACGTGAGACGGCTTTTGGAGAAAAAATAAAAAAGGAGGTATTCTATATGAAGGTATTGATCGTAGGAGGCGTGGCAGGAGGAGCAGGCACAGCAGCCAGACTTCGCAGAAATGATGGAAAACGCACAGATTATCATGTTTGAACGGGGGCAGTATATTTCCTATGCGAACTGTGGCCTTCCTTACTATGTGGGAGGAGTGATCACAGATAAGGGGGCTTTGCAGCTGCAGACACCGGAGCGTTTTCATCAGAGATTTAATGTGGACGTGAGGACAGAGAGTGAGGTTACAGCGTAGATACAGCAGGTAAGACGGTAACAGTACGTCATGGGGAGGAAACCTATAAGGAAAGCTATGACCGTCTGGTGCTGTCTCCCGGTGCAGCTCCCATCCGTCCTGCAATTCCCGGAATCGAGGAAAATAAGGTATTTACCCTGAGAAATATTCCCGATACCTATCGTATCTACGACCACATAAAGGAAACTGCGCCCAGAAGCTGTGCGGTGATCGGAGCAGGCTTTATCGGTCTGGAAATGGCAGAAAATCTTGCAGAACGAGGTGTGCATGTAACAGTTGTAGAGGGTGCTTCTCATGTGATGCCCCCCATTGATATGGATATGGCTCATCAGGTGCATAATTATATCCGCGCGCAGGGAATTGACCTCTATCTGGGCCAGACCTGTACTGCTATGGACAAGGATGGAGTAATCTTAAAGGACGGAAGGAAAATCCCGGCTGATATGGTTATCTTAAGTATAGGAGTACGTCCTGATACCGGATTTTTAAAGGACAGCGGAATTGAATTGGGAGCCAGAGGGGAAATCCTGGTAAATTCCTACATGGAAACCAGTGCGCCTGATGTCTATGCTCTGGGTGATGCAGCCAGTGTACGTCATATCGTAAGCGAAAAACAGGTCCTGATTCCTCTGGCTTCCCCGGCCAATAAGCAGGGGCGTATTGTTGGAGATAATCTCTGTGGAAGAAAAACGGCTTATAGGGGCAGTCAGGGTACCTCCATCATGAAATTTTTCGGTCTTACGGTGGCTGTGACAGGTGAAAAGGAAGAAAACCTGCAGGCTCAGGGACGTGCTTTCTGTAAGGTAATCACCACTTCTGCTTCTCAGGCTGGATATTATCCCGGCGGTGAGATGATGACAGTAAAGACCTTGTTTGAGCCGGATACAGGCCGTATTCTGGGTGCACAGATTGTAGGCGGAAAGGGTGTAGACAAACGCATTGATGATATGGCAAATGCAGTTCGCTTTGGCCTTACAGGCTTTGATCTGCAGGAGATGGAGTTAGCGTATGCTCCGCCATTCTCATCAGCAAAGGATCCGGTAAATATGGCTGGATATGTAATTGGAAACGTAATAGAGAGCCTTATGAAACCGTTCTATGTGGAAGATCTGGATCAGATCCCGGAAGATGCAGTGCGCCTGGATGTGCGTACCCCGGAAGAGTGCCAGAGAGGTATGATACCAGGGTTTATCAATATTCCTCTGGATTCCTTAAGAGAACGCATGGGTGAGCTTGATCGGGAAAAGGATATATATATCACCTGCCAGATCGGCTTAAGAGGTTATCTGGCCCAGAGAATTCTGGATCAGGCTGGGTTTAAGACCTGGAATTTAAGCGGCGGTTACCGGCTTTATGAAATGGTAAAGAAGGATGAGGCAGCTATGGCGGCAGTAGCCGGCATGTGTACGGAGTGCGGAAAGGAACTGTAATAAAGTATTGACGCGGAATGTGTGTTGCGGTAGGCTTGTAATGAGACACATTCCGCGTTTTTATGTGAAATAATCCGAAAGGAGAAGGCAGAATATGAAGATTACCTATATCCACCACAGCAGTTTTCTGGTGGAAATGGAGCAGATTGCGTTGCTCTTTGATTATTTTGAGGGAGAGATCCCTGAAATCCGACAAGATCAGCTGCTGATTGTGTTTGCCAGCCATCGTCATGGAGATCATTTCTCGCCTGGAATTTTTGATCTGGCAGAGAATCATCCCAAAATCTGGTTTGTCCTTTCGGACGATATCTGGAGAAAAAGAGTTCCGGAGGAATTTTTGTGTCGGACCAGTTTTTTGGGGCCGGGAGAGGAATTTTCTTTTCAGAAGGAGACAGGAGAAAAGGTGCCTGTAACGGTCAAAGCATTTAAATCTACAGATGAGGGAGTAGCCTTTCTGATTGAAGCAGAGGGAAAGGTTCTTTATCACGCAGGAGATCTGAATAACTGGGTCTGGGAGGGTGAACCGGAGGAATATAACTTCCGAATGAGCGAAGCATTTCACAGTGAACTTCTGAAAATAGCTGGAAATCATATTGATGTGGCTTTTATGCTGCTGGATCCCCGGCAAGGAAAGGACTTTTATCTGGGAATGGATGATTTTATGCATTATGGTGGGAGCTGATATTGTGTTTCCCATGCATTTCTGGGGATGATTTTGGCGTGACAGAGGCGTTTTTA
>ENA-OPYY01000622-OPYY01000622.1-human-gut-metagenome-genome-assembly--contig:-NODE-622-length-10356-cov-1.237267_pt1 | contig 10356 bp, 11 predicted proteins | sample MGYA00242472_ERZ504481 | MGnify/ENA primary metagenome ERZ504481 (study PRJEB26092, sample SAMD00036265) | human gut metagenome | host: Homo sapiens | study: EMG produced TPA metagenomics assembly of...
CGATTTTCATCGTTAACATTGTTGCTGATGTATTTGAATAATCGTTTAAAGAAAATTGGACAAAGTTACAACCTGATAGAGACTATGATTTTTCAGAATCATTTGGTACAAAGTCTTTTAATATTAATGTAGAAGATAGACAGGATTGTATGGAAGCTATTTTTAATGCAAAGGATTTTGATACTACAGATTGTGGTGAATCTGTGCGTAATTTGTATGGTCGATATAATGATATTTCGGATGTTTTTCCGGCTGATATTACAGATGATATGTTACTACATTTTTGTGATTGGCTTGCAGAAAAAGTGTTTTTTATTGAGATTGTAGCAACTACTGAACAGGATGCACACAAAGTGTTCGTTACGATGAATGACCGTGGTCTTAGTCTTACATCGACTGAGATGTTGAAAGGATATATTCTATCAGAAATCAAAGATGATAAAATTTGCGAAAAAATGAATGATCTGTGGAAGGATAAAGTTCTGGCATTGAAGAAGGATGATGATAAAGGTGATGAAACTTTTATCAAAGCATGGCTTCGTGCACATTATGCGGAAACTATTCGTGAAACTAAAGCTGGAGCGGTAAACAAGGACTTTGATGTTATTGGTGGTTCATTCCATAAATGGGTTCGTGATGAACGTGATAAGTTGGGTCTTAATACTACAGATGATTTTGAAAATTTATCCGCAAATTTGCTAAATTTGCAGACGTATATCAGAAAATCCGTGAAGCAGAGACAACTTATTCTGAAGACACAAAATATGTGTATTATAATGCACAGGTCAATTTTACATTACAGCCACAGTTATTGTTAGCATCCATTTGTTACGAGGATTCATGGTCTGTGATTATAGAGAAAATGAACTTAACAGCTCGTTTCATCGATATATTGATTGTTTCTAGAGTTACGAATTATCGATCAGTAGATTACAGTACTATCAAAAATTTTGTGTTCAATGTTACCAAAGATATTAGAATGTGTGATATTCCTACATTGAAGCAAAAATTATTGCAACAGTATATTAACTTAGATTTTAAGCCACAAGTTGCGTTGCCGGAATTAGATTTGAATACATTTACAAAGAAATATATTAAAAATATTCTTGCTCGAGTAACCAGCTTCATAGAGGAAAACATGAATGTTGCCTCTAATTATTGTAATTATATGAATACTCAAACAAAAAATCCGTTTGAAGTGGAACATATTATTACAGATCATTATGAATGGTTTACAGATGAATATGTGGATCAGGATGATTTTAGGCGTTGGAGAAATAGCGTGGGTGCGTTATTGTTGTTACATAAGAGTATTAACGCAAGTTTAAACGATGCGAAGTATTCATACAAACTGTCTAAATATTGTTCTAATGAAGGTAATATTTACACGGAATCATTGGGACAGTTGGCGTACCAGAACAATCCGAAGTTTAAAAAATTTATTTCTGATAATCAATTAAATTTCAAAGCTTATGATCAGTTTGGAAAAGCTGAAATTAATGAGAGAATTGCATTATTGGTACAGCTAGTAAAATTGGTTTGGAATGAAGAAATGTTTAAATAGTGAAGAATTTACACTAGAAATACGGAGACAAATTATATTTGACACCCAGGCAATTGAAATGTTGCTTGGGTGTATTTTTTTGTTGCTATTATTACGATAAAAGAATATAATCGAATTAGAAAATGATATCGTGAACTTCAACATTTCTTATAGATGGTAAGGAGAGAGAAGTATGGAATATTTAACAACTGTAGAAATGTCCAAAAAGTGGAATATTTCCTCAAGAAGAATTGGCGTGTTATGTTCCCAGAATCGTATAGATGGAGTTGTCAAAAAGGGTAAAACTTGGTTAATTCCAGCTGAGGCAGAGAAGCCAACAGACGCACGTTTTAAAAAGAATGTTACGAAGGAGGTTTGAGAATGAGCAACTTTACATTTCTTGAAACTCATTGGAGTGATTTAGCAAGATTAGGTGATTTGTCAGAGAAGTATGTATATTCAGATCCGAACACTTCTGTTATTAAGCAAGGAATGCTTGCAGAAGTTATGGTCAAGTACATGCTTGCTTATGATGGAATTAAAGAGCCGGAATATGATAATACCCATGCGAACCGAATTCGTTTATTAAAAAAGAATGATTTGCTCCCATTTGAAATCAGTAATACATTATATATTTTAAGAAAAGACCGTAATGATGCAGCACATAATGGCGCAGACGAAGGCGAAAGAGCAATTAATAATTTACCGCTGTTATATGAACTCTGTGTATGGTATATGCAGACCTATGGTGATTATAGATATAATCCAGTAGGGTATGTTCAGCCAGTAGATGTTTCTATCAGTTTAGATGAATTAGAAAAAGAAAATCGTGAATTAGAAGAACGAAACAAGGCATTATTACTTGAACTGCAGCAGATTCAGAAATCTGGTAAAGCAGACAGTAGCCGTCGTGCTGTTGCTTATGCAAAAGCTATCAATGTGAAATTGTCTGAAGCTCAGACTAGAGAACTTATTGATGAACAGCTTCGTAAAGTTGGCTGGGATGCGGATACTACTAATATTCGTTATTCCAAAGGGACAAGACCTACAAAAGGTAAGAATCTTGCTATCGCTGAATGGCCAACAGATTCTAAAACTGGAAATAATGGTTATGCGGACTATGCCCTTTTTATCGGTGAAAAACTTGTCGGGATCATTGAAGCTAAAAAGAAACACAGCAATGTTTCTTCGGTATTGGATGGTCAATGCAAAGAGTATGCCAAGAGAATTAAAGCTGAACATGATAAGTATGTAATCAAACAATATGGAGATTACAAAGTTCCATTTCTTTTTGCCACTAATGGTAGAGATTATATTAAACAGTACGAAGAAATGTCTGGAATTTGGTTCCTAGATACCAGACAGCAGTTTAATAGTTCCAAAGCATTATCCGGATGGCCTAGTCCTCAGGGGATGGAACAGGATTTGGAACGAGACATCGCAGAAGCTGATAAACAACTAGCATCTACGGGTTATGAATTGTTGCAGGATCCAAATGGTTTAGGTCTTCGTTATTACCAGATTGAAGCAATTCAAGCTGCTGAGAAAGCAATTGCAGAACAGCAAAATGCTGTATTATTAGCAATGGCAACTGGTACAGGAAAAACACGTACTGTTCTTGGTATGATTTATAGATTTCTGTCTGCAAAGCGCTTCAAGAGAATTTTATATCTGGTAGATAGAACAGCTCTGGGCGACCAGACCATGGATACTTTTAAAGAAGTAAGACTGGAAGATTTAAAAACACTAAATCAGCTGTATGACATCAAAGATCTTGGTGAGAAAGAATTTGAAAAGGATACCCGTGTACATATTGCTACTGTTCAAAGTTTAGTGAAACGAATTCTTTACAATGAATCTGATACTAGTTTGGGTGTATCTGATTATGACTGCATTATTGTAGATGAGGCTCATAGAGGTTACATCTTAGATAAAGAAATGGGTGCAGATGAAGTATTATATCGTAATCAAGATGACTTCCGTAGTAAATACAGAGCAGTCATTGATTATTTTGATGCCGTTAAGATTGCTCTTACTGCTACTCCGGCTCTTCATACAACAGAAATCTTTGGAAAACCAGTATATTCTTATGATTATCGTACAGCAGTAATTGATGGATATCTTGTGGACCATGATGCGCCACATATCATTAAGACAAAACTTAGTGAAGAAGGGATTGTGTTCCAGGCTGGAAGCACAGCACCTATCTACGATCCGGTTACTAATACTATTTTAAATAGTGAAGAACTAGAAGATGATTTGAAATTTGAAGTTGAAGACTTCAATAGAAAAGTCGTTACAAAAGGTTTTAATGAAACTGTATTAGCTGAAATCGCAAAAGATATTGATCCAAATGAAAAAGGGAAAACATTAGTCTTTACAGTAGATGATGCACATGCGGATATGGTTACTCAGATTCTGAAAGATTATTATTCAGAACAGGGTGTTAGCAGTGATGCTGTTATGAAGATTACTGGCTCTATTGAAAATGGTAACCCTGTAAAAATCAAAGAGGCAATCCGTAGATTTAAAAATGAAACATATCCTAACATTGTTGTTACTGTAGATTTATTAACTACAGGTATTGACGTGAGGGAAATTGTAAATCTAGTATTCTTGCGTAGAATTCGTTCCAGAATCTTATTTGAGCAGATGCTTGGACGAGCTACTAGACTTTGTCCGGAAATTGGTAAGACACACTTTGAAATCTATGACGCTGTTGGTGTGTATAAAGCATTGGAACCAGTTTCTACAATGAAACCTATTGTAGTAAATCCTACTGCTACTTTTAATGATTTAGTGGATGGTATCGACAACTTAGAAACAGATAAGGCTAGAAGAAATCAGATTGATATTATTATTGCGAAAGTTCTCAGAAATAAAAATAAAATGACAGATGAGTTTAGAGAACACTTTAAATCTTTAGCTGGTGGAGAATCACCAGAAAGTTTTGTTGATAATCTTCGTAATATGCCAATCGACCAAGCAGTAGAAACGGTTAAGAAAAGCCGTGAAGCATTTGCTTATGTGAGAGGTATTCAGAAAGAAAGAGCAAAATTTATAAGTGATGCTGAAGATGAAATTCTTGAAGTGGTAAGAGGATATGGTGATGCTACGAAACCGGAAGATTATTTAAGAGAGTTCAGTAAATTTATTGATACTCACTTAAATGAGATTGCAGCTCTTAATATTGTGGCAACAAGACCAAAGGAACTTACAAGACAGTCTTTGAAGGAACTTAAGTTGATTCTGGATAGACATAACTTTAGTGAAACTATGCTTCAGACTGCATGGAAAGAAATGACGAATGAGGATATTGCGGCAGATATCATCAGTTTTATTCGTCAGAAAAGTATTGGCAGTGCTTTGATTAGTAAGGATGAAAGAATTCATACTGCGATTATAAAGACTAAGAAGGCACATCCAGAACTTAGTAAAGTACAGACGAACTGGCTGGATCGTATTGAAGCATATCTGTTAAAAGAAGTTGTTCTTAACAGAGAATCTTTTGATGCGCCACAGTTCAAAATAAAAGGTGGTTATCCAGCAGTAGATAAGGCTTTCGGAAATAAACTGGAAGCAATTATCGAAGAAATAAATAATTATATGTATACAGCATAAGGAGTGAATACACATTATGACAAATGCAGAAATTGTATCGAAATTATGGAATCTTTGTAACGTACTTCGTGATGATGGAATTACTTATCATCAGTATGTTACAGAGCTCACATATATTCTGTTCCTTAAAATGGCAAAGGAAACCGGTTCTGAGAAAAATATACCTGAACAGTATCGTTGGGACGCACTTAAGGTAAAAGAAGGTATTGAACTGAAAAGATTTTATGATGAATTACTTCGTGAACTCGGTGAAAACTGTACAGGTCGTGTACAGGAAATCTACCAGGGTGCAAGAAGTAATATCGAGGAACCTGCTAACCTTAAGAAAATTATCACTAATATCGATGAATTAGACTGGTATTCTGCAAAAGAAGAAGGTCTTGGTAATTTATATGAAGGTCTGTTAGAAAAGAATGCTAATGAAAAGAAATCTGGTGCAGGTCAGTACTTTACACCACGAGTATTGATTGATGTAATGACCGAACTTATTGCACCACAGCCAGGTGAAAGATGTAACGACCCTGCTTGTGGCACATTTGGATTTATGATTGCAGCGGATCGATATGTAAAAGAAAACACAAACGATTTATTTGATTTATCTGAAGAAGAAGGTGAATTTCAACAGAAAGAAGCTTTTACTGGTGGAGAGTTAGTACATGAAACGCATAGATTGGCTCTTATGAATGCTATGCTTCACGATATTGAAGGTAAGATTTATTTGTGTGATACCTTGTCAAATCAGGGGAAAGTAATGAACGGCTTTGATGTTGTTCTTACTAATCCTCCATTTGGCACAAAGAAAGGTGGAGAACGTGCAAATCGTGATGACTTTACGTTCCAGACAAGCAATAAGCAGTTAAACTTTTTACAGCATATTTATCGTTCGTTAAAAACAACTGGTAATGCTAGAGCAGCTGTTGTATTACCGGATAACGTATTGTTTGCAGATGGTGATGGTGAACGTATTCGCCGCGACTTGATGGAAAAATGTAATTTACACACAATTCTTCGTTTGCCTACTGGAATTTTTTATGCGCAAGGTGTTAAGACAAATGTATTATTCTTTACAAGAGGAACAACAGACAAAGATAATACAAAAGAAGTATGGATTTATGATTTGAGAAATGATATGCCTTCTTTCGGTAAGACAAACCCATTAAAACGAGAACATTTCAATGAGTTTGTAGAATGTTATGCGGAAGGTGATTTGAGCAAGCGTGAAGAAACATACAGTGAAGAAAATCCTAATGGAAGATGGCGTAAATACACTATTGAAGATATTCTGGCTCGTGATAAGACAAGCTTAGATATTACATGGATGAAAACTGATTCCGGAACAGATGATTATACTCTTGCAGAATTATTGGATATGATTAAAGAAAAATCCAGCAATATTGCAAAAGCAGTTGCAGAATTAGAAGCATTAATAGGAGAGGTGGAAGAATAATGGATACCAAGGTATTAAGACAAAAGATTCTTGACCTTGCTATCCGTGGAAAACTTGTGCCACAGGATCCAAATGACGAACCAGCATCGGTTCTTTTGGAAAGAATCCGTGAGCAGAAGAAGCAAATGGTCAAAGAAGGAAAACTCAAAGCAAAGGATATAAAGAACGATTCTGTTATCTTTGTTGGTGAGGATAATTTGCATTATGAGAAGTTCGCCGATGGTAGCGTGAAATGTATTGAAGATGAGATACCGTTTGAACTGCCGGATGGGTGGAGTTGGGCAAGACTAAATCAAATATACAACTTTATTGATTACCGTGGTGCAACGCCTAATAAAATATCTTCAGGCGTTCCATTGATTACAGCCAAAAATGTTAAATCAGGATATATCGACTACACTATTGATGAATATATCAGCGAGGAAGAATATAGGGAGCGTCAACAAAGAGGGATTTCTCGTTTAGGGATATTCTGTTTACTACCGAAGCTCCACTTGGAAATGCTGCGATTGCAAATATTGATAAATTTAGCGCAGGTCAGAGATTGATTACGTTTCAGCATTACGGTAACTGCACTTTGAATAACACAACATTTTTATATTTTATTTTATCGGATATTTTTCAAAATCAGCTTCATGCAAGAAAAACAGGTAGCACGGTAGCAGGTATTAAAGCCTCCATTTTAAAAACATTAGTTTTACCTGTACCACCATTCAAAGAACAAGAAAAAATCTACAATGCATGCGAAAGTTTGCTTACATTAACAGGAAAAATTGCAAGTGATAAACAAGATATTTTATCAATTATCTCGAAAACAAAATCCAAAATCCTCGATCTTGCCATTCGAGGGCAGCTTGTGCCTCAAAATCCAGAATGATGAGCCTGCGTCTGTTCTGCTGGAGCGAATTCGTGCTGAGAAAGAAGAACTCATTAAGCAGGGCAAGATCAAACGTGATAAGAAGGAATCTATCATCTTCAAAAGTGAGGATAACTCTTATTATGAGAAGATTGGCGATAAATCAGAAAATATCAATGTTGAAATTCCTTTTGATTTGCCAGAAGATTGGAATTTCGTTAGATTGAAAGAAATATGGGAACTTATCTCTGGACGTGATCTATCTCCATCAGAGTATAATGCTGATGGAACAGGTATTCCTTATATTACTGGAGCAAGCAATTTTATAAATGGAAAAGTTGAATTAGTAAGATGGACATCTACTCCTCAGGTACTAACAGAAACGGGTGATTTATTATTTACATGTAAAGGTACTATAGGCGAAATGGCATTTAATGATTTTGGAACAGCTCACATTGCACGCCAAATTATGGCTATCAGAAATATATTTGGACTAAACTCTGAATATCTGGCACTGTGTATGGATTTCTACATTCACGAAATCAAAAATGCTGCTAAAGGATTGATTCCAGGAATATCAAGGGAAGATATACTTAATCTTATTTTGCCTATCCCGCCTGAAAAATATCAAAAACAGGTAGTTCTTAAAGTTCAAGAAATCAATGTCATATTGTCTGCAATAGAAAAAAGCCTCAGCTGAGGCTTTTTCTATGTCACGCAATCGAGACAATAATTCACTAATTCTATTTACAATTCTTTCTTGCTCCGATATTGGAGGAAACGGAATTAAGGCTCTTTTCAACATGTCCTGAGTTAGCTGATTAATGGCTGTAGAATTTCCATCGTCAAATACATTTCTGAATAGACTTGAACGCAGATAGTACAAAACATATTTGTAATAATCCGTTTTATAAACAGCCATAAATGCACCAAAGGATGCAGGCTCTTTTAGTTCATCAATAAGTGCGCATTTCCCAACCAATGCCTTACTACCATTTCTTGCACATATCAGAATATCGTTAGGCTGAACATACTGGTTTTCTCGTATTTTCGTTTTTACACGGACCAAATCATTCAAATCTATTGTATCATCGACGATATTGCTGGAACGTAAAACCATTGTGCCAGTAGGATTAATGTCTGTTGGTTTATACGTAAGACCGATATTAGTTGTTCCAATCATTGATAGATTACACCATTCCCATCCATCGGGCAATTCAAATAGTATCTCATCTTCAATAGAACGACATTTACCATCAGAGAACTTCTCATAATAAGAGGAGTTCACACATTGCACCTCTATAATTTATTCAGCGAATTGTCGCAAATAAATTTATGGAGGTGTCTTTTTATGAAGACAAAAATTACATTTGAGGAATATCTGAAGAAGGAGAACCTCGCTGAAAACAGTATTGAATCTTACCTGTGGACAGTAAATTATTTTACTGAAAACTATGAACAGGTATCATCGGAAAATCTGCTTGCGTACAAAGGTTTTCTGATGGAACAATTCAAGCCTAAGACTGTAAATTTAAGAATACAGGCTATGAATAAGTATCTGGATTATCTGGGAAAACCACAACTAAGGCTTAAAGCTGTGAAAATTCAGCAGAAAAGTTTTTTAGAAAATGTAATCAGTAATGCTGATTATAAATTCCTGAAACGTCAGTTAAAAAAAAGATGGAAACAAGGAATGGTATTTTGTTGTTTGGTATCTTGCTGCTACCGGAGCACGTGTTAGTGAGCTTATCCGTATTAAGATTGAACATGTGGATTTGGGTTATTTTGATTTATACACTAAAGGTGGAAAGCTTCGCCGATTGTTTATTCCTAAGAAATTGAGAGAAGAAACAATTGCATGGCTGGAGGAAACAGGACGTTCTTCCGGCTATTTGTTTTTGAATCGTTATGGTGATCGCATCACTACTCGTGGTATTTCACAGCAGTTAAAGAATTATGCTGATAAATATGGACTTGATAAAAAAGTAGTTTATCCTCATTCTTTCCGCCATCGCTATGCAAAGAATTTTCTTGAAAAGTATAACGATATTGCCTTGCTTGCCGACCTTATGGGGCATGAAAGCATCGAAACTACCCGTATATATCTTCGTCGCACTGCCAGCGGGCAGCAGGCACTTGTAGATAAAATTGTAACATGGTAAAAGCACAGCCGCCCTCGCAATGAAGGCGGCTTATTTGTCAAAATATTGCTTCTGAAATTACATTTAGATGTTCAAATATGTTGTTTATCATTTGAACAATACGTTCTTGCTCTGATAAAGGCGGAATCGGGAAATAAGCATGCTCAACATATTCCTTATCAATGCGTTGCTGACCAACAGCCCCAGTAAAGGTCTGTTTTCCATTTTCAACAAAATAATCAGATTTTACATATGCTAACAAATATTGTGCGAGGATGCTATTAGCAAAAGGTCTCAATATATGAAGTTCTGTCGTTCCAGCACCGTATCCGTTGGATAAGTTTTCAAAAATAGTAGATTTTCTGTTTTCAAAACATGGGGTAATCTTAGCAATGCCAATGTCACCTTCTGCAAAATGGGTGAATCCGGTTTTTACTTCCTTCCATTGACGAACTTCTGTGGTATGTTTACCGCTATAGCCATCATCAATCAGCGGCATAGGAATGAACGACACATCCAGATCATCAGCCAATTTGTTTCTAGGATTGATGATAAAAATATCTTTTAGCCGGGTCCAATACCACGAATCCGGAATATCAAAGGGAAGATCGTCGCTGATATCCACAGTCATCTGACCATTATTTAGATAATAAGAGTTATCCTCACTTTTGAAGATGATAGATTCCTTCTTATCACGTTTGATCTTGCCTGCTTAATGAGTTCTTCTTTCTTCAGCATCGAATTCGCT
>ENA-OPYY01000623-OPYY01000623.1-human-gut-metagenome-genome-assembly--contig:-NODE-623-length-10325-cov-3.665425_pt1 | contig 10325 bp, 12 predicted proteins | sample MGYA00242472_ERZ504481 | MGnify/ENA primary metagenome ERZ504481 (study PRJEB26092, sample SAMD00036265) | human gut metagenome | host: Homo sapiens | study: EMG produced TPA metagenomics assembly of...
CGCTGTCAGCAGTAAACGTATAATCACTTTCCACACGCTTTCCATTGATAAGAAGTTCTGCATTTTCTTCTTTCAACATCTGCCAGCCCACAAGTTTGTACTGTGTACCGACTTCTAAGCCCTCTAAAGTTACGGTATCAATGATTGTAACGTCTTTTCCTGCTTCAATTTCTTTGTTGCCGTCCTTATCGGTAGCAGTCGTATGTATCTTGATGATACGCTCTGTGATAAGTACCGTCTGCCCGTCGTCCTCAATGTCCTTATGCTCCGCAACTTTCACGGGTTCGTCTGGATTGCTCAAGTCGTATAACTCCTCGAATGTTACCAGATTTTTACCGCCAAGTTCGGACGCATTGAAAGTATAGGAAATTTCCACTTTCATTTCTTCATCATCAGCGACAAAGGTATAATCGTTTTCCACACGCTTTCCGTCAATGATAAGCTCGGCATTTTCTTCCTTTAACATCTGCCAGCCTTTGAGCTGATACTTTGTGCCTTTTGTAAGTCCGTCTAATTTGACCGTATCAACGATTGTTACCTCTTTTCCAGCAAGGATAGTCTTTTCGCCGTCCTTGCTGGTCGCTGTGGTATGGATAGAGATTTCTTTTTCGTATTCATCAGTCAGCGTTCCCAAATCAATCACAAGGTTATTTCTTGATACCACGATTTCAAAAGGTGGGATAAGTTCAAAGCCTTTGTTACTATCAGAGCGTAATTCTTCAATGATGTAGGTATCATAAGGTAATGCACCCTTGCTGTCGTCTGGTTCAGAAGTTCCAAACCATACACCGTCCTCGCTGGTCTTGCCTGCGTTGGTATTGTGCTTATGAGAAGCCCATTCAGCAGAAGTGGAGAATTGCCCGTTATCATCAGTTACCACAACATGATTTTCGCCCGTTGTCTTGCTTGTGATCCGAAACGGAACATCAGCAAGACGCTTGTGTGTGCCTGCACCGATTTTTACGCCCTCAATATCTCCACGCTTAATCTGATTATAGATAGAATGGGCTTCGTCTGTTAAGTCCACGATTTTTCCATTTTCTGTGATTGTAAAATCAATCGGCTTTGCACCGTCAGTTAAGTAACCGTCGGGAGCTTCACTCTCAACAATACGGAATTTTCCATAAGGTAAGAGGTCAGCAGAAGTAGAAGCGACACCCTCAATATCGGTACGAATTGTCTTTACCACTTCATTTTTCTTGTATAGCTTGCCCTCAACCAAAACAGAATTATCATTTAAGGAAATGATGTCAAAAGCAGTATCTTTCAAGGTTGCACTTCCTTGTGGCTTCATATCGCCCGTTTCTAAATCTCGCTTCTGAATTTTCACACCGCCACGGATAACCTTGTCTGATACGGAAAACTGGTTTCTTCCAGATAATACGGCAAGGTCGTCGTCCTCGGTAATCTGTGTTACATATAAGCCCTTTATCTGTTCGGACTTATCGCCAGCCTGCATATATGCACCCTCTAACAAGTAGCCGTTTGGAGCTTTTGTTTCTTCTATGGTTAGTGTCCCAAGTGGAAGAACGGCTTTTCCGTCTTGTATATAGAAGCTGTCGCCAGACACCTTGTATGCGTCCGCTAATTTTGTGATGTAATGAGTTGTCCCGTAGCTGTCTGTTTCAGCGATTGTCTTTGTAACCCATGTTCGAGTAGCTTCGGCAGGGAGATTGTCTTTGTTATAGAAGCCAGCATAATACTTCCATGTAAATTCCGCACCTGCTAAAGAAGCGTTCCCTTGCGGATTGTCTTTCTTTGTTTCCATATCTATCTTGAAAAGCTCAATCAAAGTGTCCGTTACTTTTGGCGTATCAGATACGTTCAAAGTCGCTGTCTTTCCAGCTTCAATCTTTAAGGAATATACAGTTTTATCTACTTTATATCCTGCTGGTGCGGATAATTCCTTGATATAGACTGTGCCTGCTTTTACCTCTACAACATCTGTATTTCCGTTTTCATCAGTCGTAAGGGTGGCAAGCTGTTTTGTGCAGTCCTTATTAGCAAAGACACCATAGGTTGTACCAGAAATAGAGTAATTCCCGTTACCGTCTGTAATGCTGGTATTACTGGAAGTCTTTTGCAGTTTCGCATTTCCGACATTCAGCTTCGCCCAGAATTGTCCCAATTCCTGCCCCTCGCCAGATAGATATAACCGCCACATTCATAGCGTCCTTTATTCTCTTTGACAAAGGCTCTTGCACCAGCGAAAACTTCGTCCTGCGTTGCCTTTGGAATTTCATTATAAGAAGCTCGCACGTTATCACATTGCCAGCCAAGATGTACGCTCAATCTCTGCCAGATTACAAGCTGTCTTAAAAGGTAAGCGTGATTTTTACTTATTCCGCTGTGGCTGTCTGTGTACTGTTTTACATATTCGATAGATAAGGCAACGTCGCTTATCTGGTCGGCACTCATACGGGTGCTTGCGTCAGCTCTGGTCTTGTAACCATTCTTAAAGTCTGTGTTAATGTCGATACAGTAAGCGTCCTCGCCCTCAACGGTCAAATGTCCCTCATTAAAGGTAGAACCAATCGAACCGTCATTCATTACTTTTTCGACGATACCGACACGCTCTTTTGACTCCGTCCAGTATTGCTTACTTTCTGCATGAACGGGTATTGTCGGCAAAGCAGTAACGACAGTCGCAAGAGCTAAGAAGCCCGTACACAATCGTTTTAACATCTTTTTCATAAGTCTAATGCTCCTTTCATTTTTGGTAAAAAATAGACGCTCATTTCTGAACGCCTTACATTGAAAAGGGATACTTCTTTACAAGTACCCCTAAAGTTTAGTATTTAATTGTTTGTGTTCCCACACTCTATATCAACTACTACTGAAACATTGATATAGTTTTTTATCTCTTTATTTCTGATTTTATCGCCCTCGCTTGTAAAGACGATATGCTTGAAAAAGTGCCTAAAATTAAGGATTTCTACATAGTTCGTCTTTGTAGCAACACACAAGTCTCCACATGCACCGTCTGACAAAACTGATCCACCGCCACACTCTTCACAACCTCATATCCTCTTGCCTGTATCATCTCCAGATCCCGTGCCAGACTGGTCACTTTACAGGAAATGTAGACAATCTTGTCCACTCCGTAATCCAGGATTTTCGGCAAAGCCTTTGGATGAATCCCGTCTCTTGGCGGATCCAGGACGATCACATCCGGTTTTTCCTCAATCTCATCCAACACTTTAAATACGTCCCCGGCAATGAATTTACAGTTGGAAAGTCCGTTGTGTGCAGCATTTTCTTTGGCTGCCTCCACAGCTTCCTCAATAATCTCCACACCGATCACCTGTTTTGCCACCGGCGCCAGCACCTGCGCGATCGTCCCAGTTCCGCTGAACAAATCGAACACTGTCATATCGTTGATATCTCCGATATAATCACGAACTGTACTGTAAAGCACTTCCGCCCCTCTTGAATTTGGTTGAAAGAAAGAAAACGGCGTGATCTTGAATTCCAAATTCAACAGCTTCTCATAAAAATAGTCCTGCCCGTAAATGATTCTGGTCTCATCACTCTGAACCACATCAGAAAGAGAATCATTTAAAATATGAAGAAATCCCACGATTTTCCCTTCCAGTTCCAAATTAAGGAGTGCCTCTTTTAATGGAGACATATCGTGTTCTTCCTGTGTAGTTGTAACCAGATTGACCAGGATTTCTCCTGTGCGGTCACCTCTCCGAAGCAGCAAATGACGCAGATAGCCTGTATGCTGCATTTTCTTATAATAGCTGACATTTCGCTCCTTAAAATATTCCAGCACACAATTTAAGATTTTTGTCATGTCATCATGTACCAGCTTGCAGTCTGACGCTGTCAGCACATCATACGTGCTGCCTTTTTTATGCAGTCCCAATGTCAGAGGCCCGTCCTTATACTCGTCGCCGAACGAGAACTCCATCTTATTGCGGTATGCAAATTCTTTCGGACTTGCCTTCACTCCTTCAAAAAGATATTCACCGTTCACTGCTTCATTCAGAATGTTTTTCACCTGTTCTGCCTTCATGTCCATCTGTGCTTCATAAGACATGGTCTGGTACATACACCCTCCGCATACCGGGAAAATGCTGCACACCGGTTTTCTTGTTTCCAGCGGAGATTTCTCCAGCACTTCCAACAGGCGCCCCTCTGCATTTCCTCGCTTAAACTTATTCACACAGAATTTTACCTTCTGTCCCGGAATCCCGTTCTTTACGATCACAGATTTGCCTTCTTCTGCAACTGTGACAACTCCTTTATTGGGAAACTCCACTTTTTCTATCGTTCCTTCTAATACTTGTCCTTTTTTCATTCTCTTTTATCCTTATCTTTTCTTTGTTTTTGTAATACTTCCTGACGAAAAAAGAGACAGGGTGCAGTGTATTCCGACCACATCCTGTCTTCTGTTCTCTTTTCGTTCTGATTAAACCTGATCTTCCTCACTGAAATAATCATCGAAATCATCATCAAAATCTTCTTCGAAATCTTCCAGATAATCCGGTGTAAAGAAGCAATATACCGCATATGCGATCGCTGCCACTGCTGCAACAGCACCTACAATCGCCAATACCCAGATGACTGTCTTTTTCACTTTTTCATCATCTTTCTTTTTCAGTAATTCATTCAGTTTTGACTCTGCGATCAATTCCTCAACTTTACTCATATATTCACGTCCTTTCTCCTTGCCGCCGTACAGGTTTGCTTTTCATTATTATAACACTATCATTTTCAGATTACTACTGATTTATGCCAAATTCACATAATTTCTATAATTTTACCAAACGGGCAAATCCGGCAAACATTTTTTTCACTCCGGCGGTGTCAAACTCTACGGTTACCTCAAAATCTCTGCCGCCTTCCGTAATCTGTGTCACGGTTCCTTCTCCAAATTTCATGTGCCGGACACGGTCACCCACACCATAATCCAGCCCCTTTTCTTTGCTGACTGCAAACTGTTTTGGCGCAGCCGCAGAAAATGCCTTTGCCTTAAAGGTCTGTTTTGCCTGCGTATACGCAGTCTGTTTCGGAATCTCCTGTCTTTCTTCAAACATTTTCGAAGAACGGTTGCCATTGTCAAGCAGTTCCAATGGAATTTCTTTCATAAACCGGGACACTTTATTGTACTGTGTCTCTCCCCGCACCATCCGCCGCATAGCACTGGTCATGGTCAACTTCTGCTCTGCTCTTGTGATTCCCACATAGCAGAGGCGCCGCTCTTCTTCCATATCCTCCCTGTCATCTGATGTAACTGTCATATAACTTGGAAACAGTCCGTCTTCCATTCCTGCCAGATACACATGTGGAAATTCCAGACCTTTTGCACTGTGCAGTGTCATTAAAACTACATAATCCTGTTCCTCATCCAGACTGTCAATGTCTGCCACCAATGCGACTTCTTCCAAAAATCCGCTAAGTGTCGGTTTTTCATCCTGATCCAGACAGGATTCTTCATAAACCGCAACCTTGCTTCGAAGCTCGTCGATATTTTCAATTCTTGTCTCTGACTCTTCTTTTCCTTCTGCTTCCAGACTCTCTATGTATCCCGTCTTATCGATTACTTCCTGCAAAAGATCCGACAGACTTAAGGTTTCTGCCACTCCCTTAAAGTACTCGATCAATGCCACAAATCCTTCCAGCTTTGCAGCACCTCTTGCCACCCCCGGTATCAGATCCAGCCCTAAAAGAGCATCATAGAATCCGATTCCTCTGGACGCCGCTGACTCCTGAATTCGATTGATCGTAGTCAGGCCAATGCCTCGCTTCGGTACATTGATGATCCTTCTGACTGCCAGATCATCTTTTCCATTGTCGATGGTCTTCAGATATGCAAGCACATCCTTGATTTCTCTTCTCGCATAGAAATTCACACCGCCGACAATCTTATATGGAATATTCTGTGCCACAAACCGTTCCTCAAACAGGCGGGACTGCGCGTTAGTCCGGTATAAAATCGCATGATCATTGTAAGATGCCCCGTTTCTTACTTCCCTTTCAATGTCATCTGCAATATATTCTGCTTCATCATATCCGGTATCAAACTGGCAGAACTTAATCTTCTCTCCTTCTCCATTATCTGTCCAAAGCTGCTTGTCCTTTCTACCCACATTGTTGCTGATCACTGCATTTGCAGCATCCAGGATATTGCCTGTAGAACGATAATTCTGCTCCAGTTTGATGACTGTCGCATCGGGAAATTCCTGTTCAAAATTCAAAATATTTTTAATATTGGCTCCCCGGAATTTATAAATGGACTGATCATCATCACCGACCACACAGAGATCTCTGTATTTGCCCGCCAGCAGACTCACCAGCTGGAACTGCACGGTATTTGTATCCTGATACTCATCCACCATAATATAACGAAACCGCTCCTGATAATTCTCCAGCACATCCGGCTGAGTCTCAAACAGTTGCACCGTCTTCACGAGCAGGTCGTCAAAATCCAGTGCATTATTGGCATGCATCTGCTTTTCATACTCCTGATATACCTTGGCGATCTTCTCTTTTCCAAAGTCCCCCTGCGCATTCAGCGCATACTCCTGTGCGGAAATCATCTCATTTTTTGCTGAGGAAATCGCCGCTAAAAGATTTCTCTCCTTATATACTTTCGTATCGATCTCCACCAGCTTACAGACATCTTTCATCAATGTCTTCTGATCATCCGTATCGTAGATGTAAAATTCGTATCATACCCCAGGCGGTCAATATGTCTTCTCAAAATCCGTACACAAGTCGAGTGAAACGTGCTCACCCAGATACTCTCTGATCCAAATCCCACCAGATTATCCACACGCTCCCGCATCTCCCCGGCCGCCTTGTTCGTAAACGTGATCGCCAGGATATTCCATGGATTCACCCCCTTTTCTTCTATTAAATATGCAATCCTGTGCGTCAGCACTCTCGTCTTTCCCGATCCCGCTCCCGCAAGGATCAGAAGCGGACCATCCGTGCAGTAGACCGCCTCCCTCTGCTGTTCGTTCAGTGTATCATAAATGCTCATAATTGATCTCCTTTAATTGTCATGACTCTATTATCGAACATAGTTTCGTTCAAGTCAACTATATTATGGAAACAGATAAAAAATCTCCGCCATTTCCTTACAAAACAGCGGAGATTTTAATGACTGTATTCACTTCATAACATCTCTGATCTTATTTGGGATCATCACTACTTCTGCCGGAATATCATTATCTTTATAATCATCATCGATACATTCATCCCAATATTCCAGATGCCTGATATCGATATAGCTTTCTGAATCGTACACCTCTGTACCGCCTTCTCCCTGTACAGAGTACCAATACAGAAATTCTGTTCCGTTGACCACTTCCCGGTGAATCGATTCTACAAACATTTTTTTCATTCTCTAATGTAAGAAGTGTATCTTCCATATGGTCATTCAGAAAGGCCATCCATTCATCTACTTTCCCGGATTTTCCTTCTTTTACCTTAAATCGACTGAGTTCTGCTTTCAACATCTGAAATCCTCCCGTTTTTCTTTTAGTTTACTCTCGTTATGATCATATATCAATAATAAATACTGCTTGACTATCTGGTTTTCATTACTATATAATAAGTACATCGAGGTGATTATATGACAATTGATACAAATGATATTTTAAACAGCATACTGGAAAGTCTGTCCCGGATCGACTACATTCATCCCGAGGATATTCCGAATATCGACTTATATATGGATCAGGTGACCACATTTATGGATACTCAGCTTTCTTCAACCAAGCGCTACGCAGATGACAAGATTCTGACCAAGACCATGATCAACAATTACGCGAAGAACAATCTGCTTCCGCCGCCTGTTAAGAAGAAATATTCCAAGGATCATCTGCTCCTTCTGATTTTTATTTACTATTTTAAAAGTATTCTTTCCATCAAGGATATCGAGACACTGTTAAAGCCGATGACAGATGCCGGCTTTGGTCAGGATTCTGACAAGGATACTTCCAGCCTTGCAGATATGTACCAGCAGATCTGCACCATGTGCAAAGGCCAGCTTGAACCGCTCAAAGAAAATATTTCTTCTGCCTGGGAGACTGCCGGAGAGACATTTTCCGAGATTCCTGATACCAGCAAAGATACTTTTCAGATTCTGGCATTTATCTGCAGCCTGAGTTTTGACGTATACGTAAAAAAATGATGATTGAAAAACTGATCGATACGTTTTCCAGCGAAGATTCTTCCCATAAGAAATAAAAATACCCGGCTATACTGGCCGGGCATTTTTTATTTCTTCACATCTTTTATTTTTCCATCCGCTCAAACACCATATCGTATCCGTCATTTCCATAATTCAATGACCGGTTCACACGACTGATCGTTGCTGTGGATGCGCCTGTCTTCTCTGCAATCTCCAGATATGTCTTCTGCTCTCTTAACATCTTTGCCACTTCAAATCTCTGGGAAAGTGAGAGCAATTCATTGATGGTACAAATATCTTCAAAGAATGTATAACACTCCTCTTTGTCCTTCAGACTCAAGATTGCATCAAACAGGTAATCTACTGCTTCTGTTCTGATTTTTTTACTCATCTCTTACCTCTCCTTTGTCAGTCAGGTCACTACTTTTACATTTTATCACACTAAATTTTTAAAGTCCACTTTTTTATAGAGATTTTAGAGATTCAGACAATTTTCAATTTTTTAAAGAAATATTACGATTCTTTATAATTATTCAAAAATTCCTTTAATTTATTAAAATCTGTTGTCACCACCAGCTCTTCCGGGAACTTGCAAAATTCCAAAACTTCCTTTATATAGCTGAAATTTCCAGCATCCACGTCAATGTGAGCATCACTTCCCGTTGTCACACAAACTTCATATTGTTTGCATAATTCTAACATTTGCAGCACATTTTCCCTGGTATTTTTTCTGAATCCATCCGGTCTTAAGGAACTGTTATTGATCTCCAAAAGCGTCTTTGTCTCCTTTGCAGTTTGAACCAACACTTCGTAATCTACCGGAAATCTGCCGTCATCCGGATGCCCGATAATATCAACATACGGCTTTTTCATAACTGCCGTATAAGCTTTCGTATTTTCTTCTCTGGTATGATCAAGTCCATAACATGGAGAATGAATCGATGCGATCACAATGTCCAGATTTCGGCAGAGAGATTCTGAAAGATCCAGATCTCCGTTCGGATTCATAATGTTGAGCTCCGTTCCAAGAAGCAGTTTCACACCATGCATTTCGCGCGGGATCACATTAAAATTCCGGAAATAAATCTCCTGACAAGATCCCGGCATTTGAGGTGCATGTTCTGTCAAAGATAATACTTCCAGTCCATTTTTTGATGCTGCATATGCCATTTCTTTCAAAGAACTGTATGCATGTCCGCTTGCAATTGTATGTGCGTGTGTATCTGCGATCAATCTCATAATTTATCCACTCCATTTCTTTTGATTTTTTATTCAGTATACCACATTTTGTTCTGAATACAATTTTTCATCATGGATACACTAAATCCGAGGTGATAATTTTGGATAAAGAAACACAAAAAGAAATGAAAAAAAATCAAGAACTGATTGACCATTATGATTATTTAAAAAATGCCGCTTCCTCCACAGACTGCACCGGACTGATCCCGGCGCTGCCCGAATCCGAGGACGAGCTTGATGCCTACAATGATGTTTATCAATATCAGACTCCACTCGTCAAACCAAAATCATAGAGGGAGCACACCCGGTTACTGTTCAGTAACACACCCACTCTCCAATCACGATAATTTGACAAAAAACGTTGTTCTTCGTCAAACAAAATGCTATAATGTCTTTATCGTAGGTAAAACGAGTCACAACAAGTGATACAAAGGAGAGATATAAATAATGAAATGCCCAAAATGTGGAAAGGATGTCATTTTACAGAAAAAGCAAGTAGGGGTTGATGAAAATGGCAATCCGGTTTTAAACGAATACGCAATCTGCAAAGACTGCAAAAAACAATGGAATCTTGACAAACAACGTGCAAAAAAATCGGCTCCTAAACCGGCTGCTTCTGTAGCAAAACATACAGAAGCAGCTCCAAAGCAGGAGGCGCCAAAAGCACCTGTAGAAAAAACAGAAGAAACAAAAGCAACAGAACAAAAGAAAATCGCTGAGCACACAGACGAGCCAAAACAGCCTGTACAGAAAAAGAAGCGTCCAGCTTCCGAAAGACCTGTTTCTGAGCATTCCGAAAGACCGAAAAAGAAACGTCCGGTCTCTGATCATTCTGAAGAAGCGCCTCGGAAAAAAACGTCCTGATTCCGAAGCTTCTGATGCTGTACCTAAGAAAAAACGCCCGGCTCCTGCAGATTCAAAAACAAGAGTGATTTCT
>ENA-OPYY01000624-OPYY01000624.1-human-gut-metagenome-genome-assembly--contig:-NODE-624-length-10319-cov-1.402473_pt1 | contig 10319 bp, 9 predicted proteins | sample MGYA00242472_ERZ504481 | MGnify/ENA primary metagenome ERZ504481 (study PRJEB26092, sample SAMD00036265) | human gut metagenome | host: Homo sapiens | study: EMG produced TPA metagenomics assembly of...
TTTTCTTTTTTTCTGTGAGAAAAATCCGGATCTGTCTGTCCGAAATGAAAATCCGGTCCTCCATTCCCCGTTGCCTGATTTTGAAACTGATCATTTGGTGTATTATAATTATATTGATTATCCATAAACAAGTCTCCCTTCCTTTTCACATATTCTTTCGCTTTTGTGATTATCAGTATAAGCGATATTTGTGATGGAATTGTGTTCTCTTCGTTAAAAAAAAGTGTTTTTAGATCTTGTTTATTCCACTGTCACCGATTTTGCGAGATTTCTCGGCTTATCCACATCGCATCCTCTTCCGACTGACACATAATATCCAAATAGCTGCAGCGGAATGATCGCAAGTGAATTTGTAAAGTATTTATTTGTTTTCGGGATATAGAGAACATAATCGGCGGCTCTCTCTACTTCCGTATTGCCTTCATTTGTAATTGCAAGAACAAAAGCACCTCTCGTTCTTACCTCAACCATATTGCTGATCATTTTCTTGTACAGATCTTCCTGTGTCAATACCGCTGCCACAAGTGTTCCTTCCTCGATCAGAGAAATCGTTCCATGTTTCAATTCTCCTGCCGCATAGGCTTCTGAATGGATATAGGAAATCTCTTTTAACTTTAAGGATCCCTCCATTGAAATCGCATAGTCAATTCCACGCCCGATAAAAAATATGTCCTTTGCAGCCAGATATCTGTTTGCAAATTTCTGAACTTTCTCCTGTTGCTTTAAGAGTACTTCTACCTGTTCCGGAAGTTTTCTTAAATCTGACAACATTTCTCTCTGCAATTCTGGTGTTATTTTCCCTCTCACACCCGCAAATTTCATTGCAAGAAGATACAGTGCTGCAAGCTGAGAGGAATATGCCTTCGTAGTAGCAACTGCAATCTCCGGTCCTGCCCATGTATACATCACATTGTCCGCTTCCCTTGCAATCGAACTTCCCACAACATTGACAATCCCAAGTACCTTACTTCCTTTTCTCTTTGCTTCGCGCAATGCCGCCAGTGAATCCGCCGTTTCTCCTGACTGACTGATGATCAGTACAAGTGTACCGTCTCCAAGGATTGGATCCCGATATCGAAATTCCGATGCAACATCTACCTCTACCGGAATTCTTGCCAGCCCTTCAAAAATGTACTTGCTCGTAACGCCTGCGTGATATGCTGATCCACAGGCAACGATCATAATTTTTTGAATGCTTTTGATTTCCTCATCACTCATACCTAATTCTTCAATCACAATCTGTTCTTCTTTGATCCTCGGTGCAACAGTATCTGTAATTGCTTTTGGCTGTTCATACATTTCTTTCAGCATAAAATGCTCATATCCGCCCTTTTCTGCCGCATCTACATCCCACTCAATTCTTGTTGTTGTTTTCTCAATTGGTTCTTCATCCACTGTAAAAAATGACAGTTCTTCTTTTGTCATCTTTACAATCTCCTCATTTTCAATAAACACCACATCTCTTGTATATTTCAAGACAGCGGGAACATCAGATGCAATGATATTTCCACCGTCTGTACGCCCTACGATCAGCGGGCTGTCTTTTCTCACAGCGTAAAGTTCTCCCGGATGATCTTTGAACAAAATTCCAAGTGCATAAGAGCCTTCCATTCGATGCATGATCTTTGTAATCGCCTCCAACGGATTGCCTTTGTAATAATCATCCAAAAGATGCGCAATCACTTCCGTGTCTGTCTCCGATTGGAACTCATATCCTTTTTTCTCTAATTTCTTCTTGAGTTTCAAATAATTCTCAATAATTCCATTATGTACTACCACAATACTTTCTTCCTTGTTGACATGTGGATGTGCATTCTGATCCGATGGTGAACCATGTGTCGCCCATCTCGTATGCCCAATCCCACTTGTCCCCGGAAGACTTTTCCCCTCTTGTGTCAATTCACTCAACACATGTAATCTTCCTCTAGACTTTGCAACTGCGATCTCCGCTCCGTTATAGACAGCAATCCCCGCAGAATCATATCCTCGGTATTCCAACTTGGATAATCCATCTAACAGTATCGGTGCCGCCTGTTCATTTCCTATATATCCTACAATCCCACACATGGTATAAGTCCTCCTTTTTGCACAAACATCCGTTTTTTTGCATTTTCGTGTTGTATTGTAGCAAGAATATCGAATTTTGTAAAGCATTTTCTCAAATAGAAAAGCTGCCGCAGAACAAAATTACACTAGAAAACTGTTTCACAGATTTTATCTATGCACACATTTTCATAATTTTTTGTTCCACAACAGCTTTTATCCTGTCATGATTGCACAGTATTAGATTCTCATACTAAAATGTATTCTTAATCAAGATCAATGAAGTCCATGGAAAATGTCTTAGAGCGATCTTCCTCATCATCAAAGTCATCCTCGAAGTCGTCCTCATCATCAAAGTCGTCATCGTAATCCTCTTCGTAATCATCCTCTTCATATTCATCATAATCGTCATCAAACTCGGCCTCATCAGCATCTGTTTCATAGTCTGAAAGGTCATTTTCAAAATCATCGTCTTCCTGCATACCGAACAGCTCCATCTCATCCAGTTCTCGGTTGCGTCTGTGCAATTTAATTGCAAGAATCAACACCATCAGAAGAAGGAATGCGACAACCGCAGCCACTCCGATAACTGCCTGCATCAGATGTCCTTCCAACACATCTTTGATCTTCCCTTTGATTCCCGATGCGCTGTCTTTTTTTGTCTCCGGCGCAATAAATCTCTGGTAAGTTCCCTCTTTTGAATCATACTGATATAACTGTTTTTCACCATCACTGTTTTCTGCATAGACGATGTAATAAGAAGATTTATTCTCATCCTGCCATACCGGATAAGATTTTCCATTCAATGTCAATTCTGTATCTACATAATTCTCCGGCAGTTCTGTATCCGGCTTTTCTGTGAGAAGCGTGATCTTGTATGTATCTGAAATCTCAATTGCTTCTCCTGTCGTCTGTCCTTGCTGTTCGCTGCCAGTTTGCTCTGCCACCTCTGTCTCCCCTGGAAGTGCTGTGATTGCAGAACTTCCTGTTTCCACTTCAGTCAGCTGTGCTCCCACACTGGAGGTCACCTGGTAAGATGCGACATGGATCGACAAATCTCCTGCTTTTAATACTTTAAATTTCAGAGTTGTTCTTAATTCGGCTGCTGTTCCATCCCCTTTTCCCGTATAGACCAGCGATCCTTTTTCACTTCCCTCTGTGACACCTTCTGCGCCCTCAAACTGCAGCGCGCTGGCATCATAAGTCAAAGTGACATTGGCCTCTCCAATCGCACCTGCTGTAGAGGCTACCGCAAATTTAATTTCAGCCGTCTCACCTGTCTTTACGCTTCTTCCCGTTTCTTCTGTCAGGTCAGAAAACATAATACTTCCATCTGCTGCCATTACCTGAAACGGCATCATAGCAATCAGAGCAAATGCTGCTAAAACTGCTTTTACTTTCTTCATCTTCATGATTCGTACTCCCCTTTCATTGAAACTTTTCTTTCTACACTACTGGTTAGATTAAATCGATTCCTCTTTTTTTACCGCTTCTCTTATCGAAAAATCCCTTCATCCTCGTCCAGAATCTCCCGCTCCAACTCATAATCATCGTCATCATCATAATAGTCTAACAAATCATCATAAGCATCTTCCGACTCATAGTCTTCTTCGTAATCATAGTCATCGTCATAATCGTCCTCGGACTCGTCATAAGCATCCTCATAAGCATAGTCATCTTCCTCGGACTCATCATAATCCTCTTCGTAATCATAGTCATCATCGTCAGACTCGTCATAATCCTCTTCGTAATCATAGTCATCGTCGTCGGACTCATCATAATCCTCTGACGAGAACCCTCTCGCTGCACGCGGATTTTCGTCATATTCCTGATCGTAATAATCATCCAGTTCTTCATTTCTATGGCGAAGTTTTACAGCAAGGATCACAATGAGCAGCAACATCATCAGGAAAACTCCCCAAGCCCCTACCATAATTTTCGGAAGATTCTCCTCTACAAATGTTGTCACCTTATTTGCAACAGAACCATCTTGTTTCTCTTTTTCTGCCGTTGGAGGAAGAAATCTCTGGTAGGTCTTCTGTGTGCTGTCGTACTGGTATAACCCTTTTTTACCAGCATTATCCACTGCATATACCAGACAGAAATCAGCCAATTTTGTGTCAACTACATTCTGCCATGCAGGAAATACTTTCCCATTGATCTGAATTGTTGTTTCCTCATAATCTTCCGGAATATTTGCACTTTCTTTGTCGTCTGTGATCAAAATATACGAATCACTTGATAAGTCTATCTTTTCAAACGCAGAGAAATGATCTGTCTCACTATCATATAAAAACAGGTTTCGCTCACCCTGCGTATCCATCAAATAAATCATCTTCTGACCGCTTCCGGTATGCACAAGGATTGTATGTGGGCTTCCCTCATATGTGAGCTGGCTCTTCTCATATCCTTCCGGGATCAACGCTTCTGGAATATCATCTGCAATAAAATACTGCTTTCCATTCAGCTCAATCATAGTCTGTGTGCCTGGCTGCTGTGCAGCGGCCGGCTGTGTGCCATCTTCCCGCTTCAATCTTAACCGCAGATCGTCCAGTGCAGATTCAATTCTTCACCGCCAAACGTATACGCAGTATATCCCACTGCCTGCAAAGTTGTCTCTCCCTCTGCCAAAGCCTTGAAGGTCATGCTGTATGCAAGTTCAGAATCTGTTCCATTTCCGGATGCAGAAAGCGTAATCGTTCCTGCTTCTCCAGTCGCATTGACTCCACTGACAAATTCCAGATAGGTCGGATCATAGGTAACCTGTACCTGACCATCCCCGATCGGTCCCTCTGCTGTGTTGATCTTGACAGTTACTTCTATCGTTTCTCCTGCTTTTGCAGTAGGATCTGAGAATGACAATGTTCCGTCCGCCGCCAGTACAGTCAACGGCATACATTGGATTCCCAGAAATAATACCAATAAAAATGCTGCTGTTTTCTTTGCTATCTTCATCCTCTTATCCTCTTTATCGTATGTTTCTTGTTATTGCGTCATCTCTTGACCGGTTCCGGTATCAACACCGCCAGTCTCTCCGCCTCCCATACTGTCTCCTACATCTCCACCGCCGAGATCACTTCCACCTCCGTCCGGTGAAATGGTTCCGTCACCTCCCGGCAAACCTGATTCTCCAGTTCCTGATCCCTCGATACTTCCCGAAGAATCTTCTGTTCCATAATCTGGTGTCTGAGTCTCTCCGCCAGTCCATACATCCTGTTCCAGACTTCCATACTCATAATACTGCGGTTCCGAATAGAAGTTTACTTCATCTTCCACAAAATCAGATCCATCCGAACGGTCCAAAGATTTATTTCTTATTTTTTCATCTATCGCAGTCACAGTGGAAGACACTTCATACTCCAGATCCGGAAATAAAAAATTCATGCAGTTCTCTGACACTCTGGATCAGACTGTCTGGAATTACTACACTTCCGACACCACTTAGTGTATCACTCGTATTGGCTTCCGGGAATCCTTTCGTAGCGCCAATCTTAAGACTGGTTCCTATTTTGGCATACTTTAACATTTCCCCAAGTTCCATACTTGTTGCCACCTGAGGGAATACTTTATCCATGATGGAATTCAACGAAGAAAAACTTACCTTTTTTGCACTCTCCGCTATTTGTTCCAGAACAAAACGCTGACGCTCTGTTCTTTCAAAATCTCCTCCGGCTGTGTAGCGGATACGTGCGTACGATGTGGCCTGCACTCCATTTAGGTGATACGTTCCTGCAACTTCTGGTTCAATCTTTGTATAAGACTTTCCTGTCACCTCCGAAGTCTCCACACAATAATTATTCATATGCACTACTTCCGCATCAGACAATGTCACATCCATGCCGCCAAGTGCATCGATGACATCGACAAGTGCGTTGAAATTCACTGCAATATAATCCTCAATATTCAGATCCAGATTTTTATTGATCATCGCGACCGCTTCTTCCGGACCTCCGAATGCATATGCCGAGTTCGCTTTGTTCAGACTTCCGTCTTCCAGTTCTAACAGCGTGTCACGGTATAAAGAAACCATCTTAATCTCTTTTGTTTTATTGTTCAGACTTGCGATGATAATACTATCACTTCTGACACCTTCGCCTAACTCCCCATCTCTGGAATCCAGTCCAAACAATGCGAGATTCGTATATCCATCTCCAAGATCAATTTCATCTGAAATACTCAATTTCTTTGTGTCCAGCTTTGTCTGCTCAAGTTTGCCAAGCTTATCTGCCGCATAGACAACACCTACCGTGATCATCAAAAGCAATGCAATGACAAAAACTAATAAAATCTTCTTTCCCAGTGACCATGTGGAAAATCCATGCTTCCGTCTTCTCCTTGCACGTCTTCTTCTTGACTGTCTCTGTGTCATAATTGTATCCTTTCTTCTTTTCCTACAACTGTTCTTCTATGTTTTTATCCGTAAGCTATCTTTTATCATATCGCACTTATCAGCGAACTACAATGACTTTATGCGTTTTTTTGTGATTTCCAGTAAGTTTTATTCATCGTGCAGCGCAAAACAAGCCATTCCGGCAGCTTCTCATAATGCAGCCCCAGTTTATATCCCAGAAACTTGCACCCACTCTGTACAATCAGACCGGTAATTTCCATCCCTTTCTTATTTTTCAGTAAATATTTGACTGTTGAAATCACAAGGCGGATTCCCTCGCTCTCGGATGAGATCCCAGCAAAAATCTCCGGATGATCTTTCTGCGAAACTGCAAGATCAAAATTTCTGTGAAACTGCTGTCTCCCACTGTAATTGTGAGAGTGGATTACTTTTGCATCCGCCGCATATGCGATGCCATATCCTGCCTTTATCATTGTCCCTGCCAGAATCATATCTTCATTAAAGATTGCCCGCGGTACAAATCCCCCCAGTTCTTTATAAACTGACTTTTTATAAGCGGCACATACATTTGAACAGAAGAACGTCTTAATTCCAAGTTTATCCACATCCTCAATCGTTTTTATTCTACTTTCCTGTGGATAATTAAAGCTTCGCGTATAGCATTCCACCATCCGGCAGTCTTTATCCGGCAATTGCCTTGCATAACTTGCTCCGACTTTTTGGTCTTGGAAAGGTTCCATCAGTTTTTCGATCAAGTACTGATCCTGCGGCACTGCATCCTGTGTCATAAAATCAGGAATTCCTCGTCAGACAGTTCTGCGCCCATCCGTCTTGTTCCTCCATGATCAAACTCCTCCGGCCGGATTTCTATAATCTGTACTGTTTCGTATTCTTTACACCACTCTAACGAGACTCCCTCTGTCTTTGTATGGATCAGAAAAATATGCTCTGCCAAATGCGTCTGTTTTCTTAACCCTTCCAACAGTTTTTTTAATTTTTCATCCGGCCTATAGACCGGAATAATGACATCAGCTCTTTTTCTTCTTTCTTCTAACATTATTACACTTGTGTCCCCTGTCTTCCTGCTCTTTTTCTCTTCTTAGTAAGAGCCTCGTAATTTTCACTTTCATAAACATCAGTCTCGTAACCGTCAGACTCATAACCACCGTATGGTTCTTCCGAATATCCTTCATCGGTCCCATACTCATCGGTATATCCATCTTCCACAATTGCTCCTGACATCACGTCAATCTCATGGCTGATTTCCTTGACCATATCCGATACCTGATAGTCTTTCTCATTGAACAAAAATTCATGCAGCTTTTTGACATCCCCGTCAAAATCTGAAGGAACTACATAAGAGCCTTCATATCCATCCACTACATCTGTATCTGCAATACTATATGGGAATCCCTGTGTCTCTCCCAACTGATAAGAGAGTGCATTCGCTGCAATCCCAATCAGATCTTTAGAAGAAAAGCTCGTGGATACTTGCGGAAATACGACGTCTATAATCTTATCCAATGTTTTTAAATTTGCCTTCTGTGCTTTCTCTACAATCTTCTCGATTACAAGCCGCTGGCGCTCCGCTCTCTTGTAATCTCCTCCCGCCGTGGCACGGATTCTGGCGTAGGATGTCGCCTGCACACCATTTAAATGGTAAGTTCCTGCCACTTCCGGCTCGATTCTCTCGTAATCTTTGCCAGTCACTTCTGAAGTTTCCACACAGTAATTATTCATATGTACAACTTCCTCTGCAGTCAGTTCCAATTCCATTCCACCGAGTGCATCGATCACATCAGAGAGCGCCTTAAAGTCCACACTCATGTAGTTTTTAATATCCAGATCCAGGTTTCGGTTCAGAAGTGCAATCGCCTCCTGCGGCCCTCCATACGAATATGCCGCATTCGCCTTGTCAAACGTACCGTCCTGCTGTTTTAACAGTGTATCTCGGAAAATAGAAACGACTTTTACCTCATTCGTCTCATTATTGATGCTGGCGATCATCATACTGTCGCTTCGCACACCGCTCTCAATGCTCTCACCTTCCCTGGCGTCAAGACCAAACAGCGCTATATTTGTATACGGTCCGGTGTCCTTATATACTTCCAGCTTATCTTCATCCAGAAAATTGAAATCAAGCTTGTCCATCTTTACTGTCGCATATGCAAAAACACACAATACACTGAGGATAATCACTTCAGCTACTAAAATACCGATTCTTCTTCTCCTCTTTTTCTTCTTCGCCCGTCTCTTCTCCTCCAGTGCAAGTCGTCTCCGCTCCGAAGCGGATCTTGCTGCTCTCATCTCTCTTTCATCTTCCGGATATCGTCTCCCGGATGGTCTCTTTGTTCCCATCTATAATCTCCTTACTAATATGCATTTTTATTGATAAAGCCTTTAAAGAACGTCAAAATCAATATTTTAATATCCAACCCGATAGTCCAGTTTTCAATATAATACAAGTCATATTCGATTCGCTTCATAATAGAAGTGTCCCCCCGGTAGCCATTGATCTGTGCCCACCCAGTAATCCCCGGGCGTACTTGATGTTTGACCATGTAGCGCGGAATCTCTTCTTTAAATTTCTCTACAAAAAACGGTCGTTCCGGCCTTGGTCCCACAAGGCTCATCTCACCTTTCAGGACATTGAACAACTGCGGAAGTTCGTCGATGCTTGTCTTTCTCATAAATTTGCCGATTGGTGTCACGCGCGGATCATTCTGGACGGTCCACTTTCCTTTCTCTGCTGCTTTATCCTGCACAACCATTGATCGGAATTTATACATATAAAATGGTCTGTTGTGAAGTCCCACACGCTCCTGCTTGAAAATCAGCGGTCCTTCTGATGTCGTCTTGACAAGGATTGCTGCAAGCAGCATGACCGGAGAAAATAAAATAATTGCGACGATGGCTCCGAAAATATCCATCAATCGCTTCATCCATCGGTTCAATGTGTTGCTGAGTGGTACATGGCGGATATTGATGACCGGAAGTCCCAAAAGATCCTCCGTGTACGGTTTGGTCGGAATGATGTGATTATAATCCGGAATAAACTTCGTATGCACTCCTGATTTTTCGCACATTGCAACAATGGATTCCAACTTGGAATACTCATTAATTCCAAGTGTGATCGCAATCTCATCCAAACGATTCTGCGGCAGGATGATCTTTAGATTTTCAATCGTACCAATCACCTTGACACCCTTATATTCCATTCCTCTCGGCTGATTGTCATCCAGAATTCCCCGGATGGTGTATCCCCACTCTGGATTTGCCTTGATCCGGTCAATGTATTGCTCCGCTGCCCGGCTGTATCCAATCAAAATCATATGTTTCTGATTATAACCGCGCTTCCGCATATCCCGCAGGAAATGCCGCACAAGATTTCGCATAAAAATCTCTGTCACAATATTCACGCAGAAAAAAATCGCGATCATTTTTCTGGAAAAATTTGCTTGCTCTATAATATACAACACGAATGTGAACACCATCAGCCGATCGTGTTTGCCTGCAGAATATTCCATGCTTCCAGTCTCCGTCCACGTACCCGCTTCGGCGTATAAAGCTGGAATAAATAATACAACATTAAATAGCCCGGAACAATGTAGAGAAGTGCTCCCATATATCATGAAGAGATAAAAACCACGGATCCTGCTGAAACAGTCCGCTCTTAAACCGAAGATACCATGCCAGAACATAAGAAAAAATAATCACACATGCATCCAGCACAACATGCATCCGGTTAAAATGTTTCTGATTATCTTTGATCAAAATTCATTCACCCGTTTCTCATCTATTGTTTATTTCATTTGATTCTATATCTATTTTTTCCATTATCCTATATATAATAACAATAAAGTTTTAAAAATACACAAGAAAAAGTGTAGTCTTTGTAATATTTTTGTAACAAAAAAGAACTTAT
>ENA-OPYY01000625-OPYY01000625.1-human-gut-metagenome-genome-assembly--contig:-NODE-625-length-10318-cov-1.716416_pt1 | contig 10318 bp, 10 predicted proteins | sample MGYA00242472_ERZ504481 | MGnify/ENA primary metagenome ERZ504481 (study PRJEB26092, sample SAMD00036265) | human gut metagenome | host: Homo sapiens | study: EMG produced TPA metagenomics assembly of...
TGGAGAAGGTATCGAGGAAGCTATGAAGTCTGGTACACTTGGCGGATTCCCGGTAGTAGGTATCAAAGCTACTGTATATGATGGTTCTTACCATGAAGTCGATTCAAGTGAAATGGCATTCCACATTGCAGGATCTTTAGCTTTCAAAGAAGCTATGGCAAAAGCTGCACCAGTTTTACTTGAACCAATCATGAAAGTAGAAGTAACAATGCCAGAAGAATACATGGGAGATGTTATCGGTGACATCAACTCTCGTCGTGGACGTATCGAAGGTATGGATGACCTCGGCGGTGGAAAGATCGTTCGTGCATATGTTCCATTATCTGAGATGTTTGGTTACTCTACAGACTTACGTTCTAAGACACAGGGACGTGGTAACTACTCAATGTTCTTTGAGAAGTACGAGCCAGTTCCGAAGAACGTACAGGAGAAAGTGTTATCTAACAAAAACGCTTAATCAACCGTAAAATATATCGTATCTGACAACCGGATATGGCTTCTGAGATTTTCTTAGGCAGATTCGGTTGTTTGATATAAAAAAATCAGAAAAAGGCTTGAAAAACAATGCGATTTGAAATATAATCGAAGTAGTCGAGTTAAACTGAAACTAATAGAATTGTCTTCGTTAAGAAGACATATAATAAGGAGGATTATTCAAAATGGCTAAAGCTAAATTTGAAAGAAGCAAACCACATGCTAACATTGGTACAATCGGACACGTTGACCATGGTAAAACAACTTTAACAGCTGCTATCACAAAAACTCTTGCAGCAAGAGTAGAAGGTAACACAGCAACAGATTTCGAGAACATCGATAAAGCTCCAGAAGAAAGAGAACGTGGTATCACAATCTCTACATCACACGTTGAGTACGAGACAGAGAACCGTCACTACGCTCACGTTGACTGCCCAGGTCATGCTGACTACGTTAAGAACATGATCACAGGTGCTGCTCAGATGGACGGTGCTATCCTCGTTGTTGCTGCAACAGATGGTGTTATGGCTCAGACAAGAGAGCACATCTTACTTTCTCGTCAGGTAGGTGTTCCTTACATCGTAGTATTCATGAACAAATGTGACATGGTAGACGATGAAGAGTTATTAGAATTAGTTGAAATGGAAATTCGTGAATTATTAGACGAATACGAATTCCCAGGAGATGACACTCCAATCATCCAGGGATCTGCTCTTAAAGCTCTTGAAGATCCAAACGGAGAATGGGGAGACAAGATCATGGAACTTATGGCAGCTGTTGACAGCTACATCCCAGATCCAGAACGTGAAACAGACAAACCATTCTTAATGCCAGTAGAGGACGTATTCTCTATCACAGGACGTGGTACAGTTGCAACTGGTAGAGTTGAGCGTGGTACACTTCACGTATCTGACGAAGTTGAAATCGTTGGTATCAAAGAAGAAACACGTAAAGTTGTTGTAACAGGTATCGAGATGTTCCGTAAACTTCTTGACGAAGCTCAGGCTGGTGACAACATCGGTGCATTACTTCGTGGTGTTCAGAGAACAGAAATCGAAAGAGGACAGGTTCTTGTTAAACCAGGTAGTGTTACATGTCACACAAAATTCACAGCTCAGGTTTACGTATTAACAAAAGACGAAGGTGGACGTCACACACCATTCTTCAACAACTACAGACCACAGTTCTACTTCAGAACAACTGACGTAACAGGTGTTTGCCACTTACCAGAAGGTACAGAAATGTGCATGCCTGGAGATAACGTAGAAATGTCTATCGAACTGATCCATCCAGTAGCTATGGAACAAGGTTTACGTTTCGCTATCCGTGAAGGTGGACGTACAGTAGGATCAGGAAGAGTTGCTACAATCATCGAATAATTAAAAGATGAATAAATTTGAGGGATTGCCGTAAGGCAGTCCCTTTTTGCATGACAAGTTGCCAGTTTGTATGATAAAATATTTTTGTATTTTAAGTAAGAGAGAAAAGGGATAACTACAAAATGTTAAAACAGTCGTACACATTTCAAAGTCCAATCGGTATCCTGACAATTTCAGAAGCAGATGGATATCTGACAAATCTTTTTTTAGAAACGGAAAATGTTACTCTGTTGTCGGAGAAGCAATCTGAACAGCGTTATCATCTGCATTCGGATGTTCTATATGAAACGTACTGCCAGATTCGGGAATATTTCGCGGGAGAGCGAAGGAATTTTACAATTCCAATCAAGGCAGAAGGGACAGCGTTTCAGAAGCGAGTATGGGAAGAGTTACGCAAAATCCCATATGGGGAAACGAGGAGTTATGCAGAGATTGCAGCAGGTATAGGAAATCCGAAAGCAGTCCGCGCAGTCGGACAGGCAAATAACCGAAATCCGATTTTGATCCTTGTTCCATGTCATCGTGTGATCCATAAGAATGGAGATATATCTGGATTTGGATGTGGGGATGATGTGAAGCGATATTTACTGGAACGGGAAGGGAGAAGAAACGAGAGATGGAAATGAGAGTAGATGGGATTATTTTTGATGTAGACGGTACGCTGTGGGATTCGACAGAGATTGTGGCAGGTGCATGGAATCAGGCAATCATAGAAGAGGGAATCACAGACGTTCATCTGACTGGAGAGATTTTAAAGGGATTATTTGGGAAGACGATGGATGTGATTGCGAAAAATATTCTTCCAGAGGCTACAGAAGAACAGAGGGAGCGTATCCTGGAGCGATGCTGTCGATATGAGCACGAGGCGCTGGCTGCCAGCGAAGAGGACATTACTTATCCACAGGTAATAGAAGTTATGCGAACACTGGCAGAGAGGTATCCTCTGTTTATTGTCAGCAACTGTCAGAGCGGTTACATTGAGTTATTCTTAGAGAAGACAGGGCTTGGCAAGTTTGTGACAGATATGGAATGCTTTGGGAATACAAAACGTCCAAAGGGAGAGAATATCAGAAGCGTTGCAGATAGAAATGGACTAGATTTTCCGGTCTATGTCGGAGATACGCTCGGGGACTATGAAGCGTGTGAGATTGCCAAGGTACCGATGATATTTGCGGGATACGGGTTCGGTGAGGCGCCGGATGCTGAGGCAGAAATAGGGCAGTTTCAGGAACTTCTTGAGATCTTTTAAGAGCAGTTTATATACTTTTTGCAAAAGGATAAAGGATATAAGAAAATGACTTTTTGCAAAACAGGATATGATATGAGAAAAATATAGAGGTTTTTCGGTAAAAAAGTGTTATACTAAAAAGAGTATGACACTTTTTCTGTATTAGGAAAGATAGGAGCAAATGGATGACACAAAAGAATAATTTATTGAGAAATGCCTCTTTTTTGATGATTGCGGCGTTAATTTCAAAAGTGATCGGGTTGCTGTATAAAAGCCCGCTGTCGGAGATTGTTGGAGAAATTGGGATTGGTTATTATGGGCTTGCACAGAATGCGTATCTGATTTTGCTGATGATCGCATCTTTCAGCATTCCTCAGGCAGTATCGAAAGTGATTGCAGAACGGCTGGCATTTAAGGAATATAAGAATGCACAGAAGTTCTTCAGAGGTGCGCTGATCTATACAATGATCTTAAGTGGTGCAAGTGCGCTGTTTTGTCTGTTTGGAGCAAAATACATGATTCCAAGTAATCAGCCGGGAGCGATTCTTGCACTTCAGGTATTAGCGCCGACGATTTTCTTGTCAGGGATCCTTGGGGTATACCGTGGATATTTTCAGGCGCACAGCAACATGCTTCCGACTTCTTTGTCCCAGATTATTGAGCAGATTCTCAATGCAGCTGTCAGCATCGGGGCGGCATGGCTTTTTATCCATTTCTTTTCCGATGGAACAAAAGAAGGAATTGCAAAATGGGGGGCAGCAGGAGGAACCGTTGGAACCGGAGCAGGTGTATTGATCGCGTTGCTTTTTATGGCAGCTGCCTATGAGGTCAACCGAAAACAGATCGCACGGCATGTGAGAGCAGATCAGACCGGGAAGGAAGATAGTTATCGAGAGATTTTCCGTGTTTTATTTCTGATTGTAACACCGATTATTTTCAGTTCGTTCATCTATAATATCAACGGTTATATCAACGGTGTCATGTATTCCGAACTGGCAGGCAGGCAAGGGGTAAACTCGGAGGTGGTGAGTACACTCTATGGTGAGTATTCGGTCTATTTTCTTACGATTATCAATATTCCTCTGACGCTTGCTGGAGCGGCGCCTACATCGATGATTCCGGAGGTGTCTGCACTGTATGCACAGCATAGGAGGAAGGCGGCCAGAAGGAAGATCGATGAGGCGACTCAGTTGTCGATGTTTATTTCAATTCCGGCGGCTGTAGGGCTTGCAGTATTGGCTTATCCGATCACAAGGCTGTTGTTTCCGAATACGAACGGAACCGCCGGTACTTTGCTGCTCATCGGTGCAGTAACGATTATTTTTAACACAAACTCAAATGTATCGAATGGTGTTCTGCAGGGAATCGGCAAGGCAAATCTGCCGATGTGGAATGCGGCGATCGCATTGGTCATCAATGTCGGGTTGCTTGTTGCGCTTCTTCAACTGACTTCACTTGGGATTTATGCAGTGCTGGTGGCAACGATTGTCTATTCAATTGTCATCTGTATTTTAAATGATATTTCAATGAAGAAGTACATTCATTATAAAAATCCATGGGGAACTGTCTATCTTTGTCCGCTTCTGGCATCTATTCCGATGGGAGTGGCAGTAGGTGGGATTTATTATCTTTTGGAGCTTGTTACCGGATCTAATCTGATCAGTCTTTTGTTTGCAATTGCCATCGGAGGAATGATTTATCTGAGTTTTTATACAACGATCATGACTAAGCTGAAAGCTATGGAGAAAAGGCGGCGTATGGAACAAAGATACAAAAGGGAACGGGCAAGAGAGAGACGGTAGATGAAACAAAGTGAGATGTTCTGCATAGAATAATGATAAAGAAATTTATCGGGAGTAGAAACATGCCATATTCAATTATGTTAGATGCCGGGCACGGTGGACGTGACCCGGGAGCAGTATATAACGGTAGACAGGAGAAGGATGATACACTGAAGCTTACGTTAGCGATTGGGCAGATTTTACAGAATAACGGATTAGATGTAGAATATACAAGGACAACAGATGTGTATGAGTCGCCGTATGAGAAGGCAATGGAGGCGAACAAAGCCGGAGTAAATTTTTTGTGTCCATTCACCGGAACTCCTATCCCACTGCCAACGCAGTATCAGGGGTAGAGTCACTTGTCTATGACAAATCTGGGATTAAGTATGAGATGGCACAGAATATCAATGAGCAGCTAGAATCCATTGGATTTGTGAATCTCGGGGTCAAGGCAAGACCGAATCTGATCGTGTTGCGCAGAACAAAAATGCCGGCAGTTCTTGTGGAAGTTGGGTTCATCAATTCAGACACAGATAATCAGTTGTTTGATGATAATTTTCAGGATATTGCAGAGGCGATCGCGTCAGGTATTCTTGATACCTTGGAGAGCAGCAGTGGCGGAACCGTGCCGGGAAGTGGTGGAACTGCCGGAGGAGCAGGAGGAAGATACCGTGTCCAGGTCGGAGCATTCCGGAATCAGGTATATGCAAATAACTTGTTAAGAGAGCTTCAGGAGCAGGAATATCCCGCAAGAATTGAAGACTCTAACGGGTTTTACCGTGTAGTGGTCGGGAGTTATCCGACTTTGCAGGAGGCAGCGCAGATGGAACAGCGGTTAAAATGGGCAGGATATCCAACGATTGTGATCCATTAAGCAGTGAAACTACATGGCAATAGAGCATAATGCTTTACAAAAGCAGTGAAAATAGGTAGAATAGGGAAATATACAAAGCAGAAAAGAGGATAAAAGTATGAGTGATAGATTAGAATTTCGGGAGAAACTAGGAGGAATTCTTCAGAAGGCTCAGGGAGCGCAGAATGTACTTTCGGTAAGAGAAGTAGAAGAATATTTTGCAGAGGACGGACTTTCCAGAGAACAGATCGAGTTGGTCTGCGACTATCTGCTGTCGCAGAAAGTAGCAGTCAAAGGCTATGTAAAACAGGGAGGAACTGTTACTGAGAAGACAGAAGAACAGGCAGAGGAGCACTATACAGAGGAAGAAAAGCGTTATCTCGCACGCTATATGGAAGAAATCAAAACAATAAAGGCAGAGGAAGCAGGCGAGCGACAAAAGTTATTTGCAGCCTCGATAGAAGGAGATGCACTTGCAAGGGGAAGACTGATCGAGCTGTATTTGGAGAAAGTTGTGGAAGTAGCGAAAGAGATGTATCACAAAGAAGTATTTCTCGGAGATCTGATCCAGGAGGGAAATGTAAGCCTGATGCTTGCACTGGATGAATTGAAATCCGCAGAGGAAGCGCATGGGAAGATTATGGAGGAAGTACGCGCGGGAATGCAGATGCTGATCGAGGAGCAGACAGAAGTGAAGCGAAGAGACCATACGCTTTTAGAGAAGTATACAGATTTAGATGATAATATCAAGAAACTGAAAGAGGAAACAGGAAGAGATGTAACGATAGAAGAAGTATCTGCTTTTCTGGATATGACGGAAGAAGAGATCAATGATATTCTCAATCTGGGAGAACAATAGGTGAATGCATAGAAAATAAAAAATGTTGCTGTAAAATGGTAAGATACCATATTGCAGCAACATTTTTGTTAGATTAGAAGTCGAAAGAGTCTTCTTCTTTCCGATCGTAGAATCCTTCCGGATATATAAGTGAACACTTTCTACACGATTCTTCTGGAGTGCCTCCACGACGAGCCGGATTCCATCATCTGTCGTCAATTCATCCCCTTGTTCAGGAAGACGGTCAAGATGTTCGATGATGAATCCACCAAGGGAATCGTAGTCTTCAGAGGAAAGATTTAATCCGAGGCTGTCGTTGAGATCGTCAAGATTCATGGAACCTTCAATGATATATTCCCGGTCATTGATCTGACGGACAAACTCCTCTTCGTTCTCATCGTACTCGTCATGAATCTCGCCAACAATCTCTTCGAGTAAGTCTTCGAGGGTAATCAGTCCGGCAGTTTCTCCATATTCATCGAGGACGATGGCGATGTTGATCGAAGCCTGTCGCATTTCTACTAGCAATTCAGAGATGCTCTTATACTCGTAAGTAAAATAAGCTTCTCTTAAAATATCTCTGACATGAAATTCCTTCTTGTCATTGTAATTGTATAACAGAAGATCCTTCATATTGATTGTACCGACGACATTGTCAGTGATCTCTTCGTAGATCGGAAGTCTTGTAAACTTGTCCTCACGGAAAATCTCGATCAGTTCATCGTAAGTGCTGTTTATATCAGCGAACGTCACATGGACACGAGGCACCATAATATCTTTTGCTTTGGCATCTCCCATATCAAATACATTGTAGATCATTTCTTTTTCTTCTGATTCAATCACGCCGTCCTCATGGCTGACATCCACGATGGTCCGAAGTTCGTGTTCGGTCATTGTGTTGACCTTCTGATCCGGATTGACACGCAGAAGAAACAGAACTCCCATGGAGAGCTTGTTCACAATAAAAATGACCGGGGTAAAAATCTTCATCAGAAAATGGATCAGCGGTGCATAGAGCAGCGCCATCTTTTCGGAATGGATCGTTGCCAGTGTCTTTGGAGAAATTTCTCCGAAGATCAAGATCAATAAAGTGATCACACCGGTCGCAATACCGACCACAGAATTTCCGAATAGCTGAATGATCAGAGACGTCGTGAGCGCGGTTGCCGCATTGTTCACGAGGTTATTCCCGATCAAGATCGCACTCAGCATCTTACCAGAATCTTCTGAAATCTTTAGAAGAATGCGGGCGCGCTTGCTTCCCTGGTCTGCCAGAGATTGAATTTTTAGTTTGTTAGAGGTTGTCAAAGAGGTCTCTGCCGATGAAAATAATGCTGATAAAAGAATCAGTACGGCTAAAATAATTAATTTGTATGACGACACTCGAGTCCAATGATAAGTTCACTCCTTTTTTGCTTTACATTTTGCTTCTAATATACCGTATTTCGGGAGATTTTGCAAGTGTACATTGAATTTGCGGGGGCTTTATAGTATGATAAAGATACTGCCCGGAGGAATACTTCGGGACAGGATGAATAGGAACAGAATGAATGATGCATATAGATAGAAGCAGGAGATAGAGCATGAAGAAAGAATTTTATGACGCATTGATACAGCTGACCGAAGAAAAAAATGTGCTGACAGACGAACCGTTGAAAAACCATGTGACGTTCCGTGTCGGAGGAGCAGCGGATTACTTTGTATCACCGGAGAGTGCAGAAGAAGTACAGAAGATTATTCTCTTATGCAAAGAGGCAGGAATGCCATATTATATTTTAGGAAATGGAAGTAATCTTCTTGTTAGCGATCAGGGCTACCGAGGGGTTATCATACAGATTTACAAATCCATGAGTGAGATTTCTGTAAAAGGAGAATTTGTGACAGCGCAGGCAGGTGCGCTTTTATCGGCAATTGCAGCAAAGGCAGCAGGAGAGTCGCTGGCTGGATTTGAGTTTGCTTCTGGAATTCCGGGAACAATCGGAGGAGCTGCAGTGATGAATGCCGGAGCATACGGCGGTGAGATGAAAGATGTGCTGGAGCAGGTGACAGTTCTGACAAAGGAAGGAAAACTGCTCACGATTCCGAGAGAGGAACTGGATATGGGATATCGCACAAGCAAGGTTGCGAAAAATCAGTACATTGTACTGGAAGCGGTAATCCATCTTGCACATGGGGAGCAAGAAAAAATCCGGGAAAAAATGAATGAACTCAAAGAGAAGCGCACGACAAAGCAGCCGTTGGAATATCCAAGTGCAGGCAGCACCTTCAAACGTCCGGAAGGATATTTTGCCGGAAAGCTGATTGAGGAAGCCGGGTTACGAGGATTTCAAGTAGGAGGCGCACAGGTATCAGAAAAGCACTGTGGGTTTGTGATCAATAAGGATAATGCGACAGCTGCGGAAGTACGAGAACTGATCCGCCAGGTATCGGAGCGCGTAAAGGCAAATTCCGGGGTGACACTGGAACCGGAAGTAAAGATGTTAGGAGAATTTTAAGATGAGATTTGTGATCGTTACGGGAATGTCCGGTGCGGGAAAGAGCACTGCATTGAAGATGCTGGAAGATGTTGGATATTTTTGTGTAGATAATCTTCCGATTCCTGTGATTCCGGCTCTGGCAAGTCTTTTGAGCGGGGCCAATTCAGAGATTGATAAGCTGGCTCTTGGGATTGACATTCGGGATGAGCGGAATTTTACAGAATTAGAAGAAGTGTTAAAGAAGATTGATGACACTGGATTTGCTTATGAAGTGTTGTTTCTTGAGGCAGGGGATGATGTGCTGATCAAGCGATATCAGGAGACAAGGCGGACTCATCCGATTGCAGGAAATGAGCGGCTGGATAAGGGGATCGAACTGGAACGTGAGAAATTAAAGTTTTTAAAATCCAAAGCAACATATATTGTAGATACAAGTAAAATGCTGACAAGGGAACTAAAGGGTGAACTCAACAAAATTTTTGTAGAGAATAAAGAATTTAAAAATCTGTATATTACAGTATTGTCGTTCGGATTTAAGTATGGAATTCCTAATGATGCAGATCTGGTATTCAATGTGCGTTTCCTTCCGAATCCGTATTATATAGAAGAGCTCCGGCCGATGAGTGGAAATGACAGTCCGGTCAGTGAGTATGTGATGAAGGAACCAAAAGCACAGGAATTTTTAGAGAAGTTAAAAGATATGGTTACCTTTCTGATTCCAAACTACATTATAGAGGGAAAGAATCAGCTTGTCATTGCAATTGGATGTACCGGGGGAAAGCACCGATCTGTTACACTGGCAAATGAACTGTATCAGTTTTTGAAGCAGGATGACAGATATGGAGTAAAGGTAGAACACCGGGATATTGAAAGAGATTCATAGGGAAAAGTAAAATAAATGGAAAAAATGTCATTTTCAGCAAAAGTAAAAGAAGAACTGTCCACGCATATGAGCAGTGCAAGACATTGTCAAATTGCAGAACTTGCGGCGATCATAAGTATCTGCGGGAGAATTTCCATCTCCAGTTCGGATAGATACCGGGTGACGGTACATACAGAAAATATAACTGTTGCAAGAAAGTACTTTACATTAATCAAAAAAACATTTAATATATGTACTGAAACTTCTATTCGAAAGAACCTTAAAAAAGGAAGTGTTTTTTATTCCGTTATCATTGCAAGGCACGAAGAGGCAGTGAGAGTGCTTCAGGCAGTGAAGTTATTGGATGATACGGGTGAAATTAGAGAGGAACTTTCCATTGTAAAGAATGTGGTGATTCGTCAG
>ENA-OPYY01000626-OPYY01000626.1-human-gut-metagenome-genome-assembly--contig:-NODE-626-length-10307-cov-0.926719_pt1 | contig 10307 bp, 10 predicted proteins | sample MGYA00242472_ERZ504481 | MGnify/ENA primary metagenome ERZ504481 (study PRJEB26092, sample SAMD00036265) | human gut metagenome | host: Homo sapiens | study: EMG produced TPA metagenomics assembly of...
ATACGATCTGTCCCATAGGTGTAATGGGGCTGGTAACATAATCGGTCGCCATAAAGAACGCTCCGAAGATCAGACCGCCGCCGCATACCTGGGCAAGCACATAATTGGCGTCAAAGCCGCCGAAGATAAATACAAATACAGCCAGGGTAGCTATGTATGTCACAGGAATCTTCCAGCTGATGACTTTCTTTACGATCAGGTAGATGCCGCCGATCAAAAGTGCGATCACAGAAACCTCACCGATGGTTCCGGGAATCCGTCCTACAACCATAGCGGCCAGATCCACGCTTCCCCCTGCCCGCATGGAGGCTAAAGGAGTGGCTCCTGAGACGCTGTCAAAGCCCAGCTTTGCGGATGAGAAATTATTCATATGGCCCGCAAAGGAGATCAGGAGAAAGCATCTTGCTGCCAGAGCCGGGTTCATAAAGTTCTGTCCCAGGCCGCCGTACAGCTGCTTTACTACGACGAATCGCCAAAAATACCGCCGATCACAGGAATCCAAACCGGAATCTCCGGAGGCATATTCAGCGCCAGGACTCATACCCGTTACCAGGGCGCTGCCGTCCATAATGGTAATGGGACGGTGCATCAGCTTCTCATATACATATTCGCTTGCAATACAGGCAGCTACAGTTGCCAGTATCACAAACAGCGCATGAAAGCCAAAGTTGTATACGCCAAAGGCTGCCGCGGGAAGCATGGCGATGGCCACGTCCAGCATCAGGCTCTGTGTATCCACGCTGCATCTCACATGAGGAGATGAAGATACATTTAATAATTTATTCATGACTTTTGTACCCTCCTACCCTTTCTTCCTGCGGTTTGCCGCAACGGTCTTTCTCATTTCCTTAAAGGCCTGAGTCAGAGGACGTCTGGCCGGACAGATATAGGTGCAGCTTCCGCACTCCATACACTCCATGCCGTTGACCTTCTCAAAACGCTCACAGTCATTTCTCAAAGCTGCCTGCATCATCATCACAGGAACAATGCGGCTTGGACATACGCTTACGCAGCGGCCGCAGCGGATGCAGGCCGTAGGCTCCAGAGCAGATACCTGATCCTTTGTAAAACAGGTCAGCGCAGAGGAAGTTTTGCTTACAGGGATATCCACGGTAAAGAGTGCCTGTCCCATCATGGGACCTCCGGAAATAATCTTCTCCGGCTCCTCCTTAAAGCCGCCTGCAGCCTCGATGAGCTCCTGATAATTGGTTCCCAGCTTTACATTGAAGTTGCAGGGCGTATTGACCGCATCGCCGGTAATGGTGATGATCTTGCGCATCAGAGGCGTGCTCTTGCATACCGCCATATAAATAGAAATAACTGTATCTACATTATCTACAATGCAGCCTGCATCGGCAGGAAGCATAGAGGAATTTACCTTTCTTCCGGTTACTGCATAGATAATGGAACGCTCACCGCCCTGAGGATACTTGGTAAGCAGAGGACATACGGTAATCCTTGGCTCATCCTTTACAAGCTCTTCCAGCTTTTTAATGGCCTCCGGCTTATTGTTCTCCACCGCGATCACGCCTTTGGCATTGTCAAAGAGCTGAAGGATGACCTTTAAGCCTCCTACTAACTTCTCCGGCTCCTCTACCATCAAACGGTAGTCGCTGGTCAGATAAGGCTCGCACTCCGCTCCGTTTACAATAACGTAATCAATGGCGTTCTCGTCCTTTGGGGTAAGCTTTACATGAGTCGGGAAGCCTGCGCCGCCCAGTCCCACGATGCCTGCTTCCTTGACAATGGAACGGATCTCTTCTTTTGACAGTGTCCCCGGATTTCTGTCCTGTCCCAGCCCCTCTACCGTCTCATAGGCTCCGTCATTTTCAACGATCACAGACGGAACCATAGCGCCGTTGGCCGTCCGTCTCGGCTCGATGGCCTTTACTGTACCGGACACGGAGCAGATTACATTTGCAGAAATAAATCCGCCTGCCTCTCCGATCTTCTGTCCCGCTAAAACCCGGTCGCCTTTTGCAACCAGCGGTTTTGCAGGAGCACCTATGTGCTGAGACATAGGATAAACCAGTTCGCCCTTTGGAAGCAGGACCTGAATCGGTTTGCTTTCAGACAGTTCTTTTCCTTCATACGGATGGATACCGCCTTTAAAAGTCGCCAGACCCATAGATTTTTCCCTTCTTTCTTGTACATTTTCTCTTTTTTTGTGAATCTTTCACACTTTTTATAGATCTTTCACAGCCTTATCAGTATAGCATAAATAAAGCGTGTATACAATATGTAAACCACTCGTTAAATTTTTAATTATTTTGTTTATTTTTTATCAATTAAGCATTGTTTTCTAATTTGTTCACTTTAATCCAAAAAATGCAGCAGAACTATTTCGCTCTGCTGCATTCCAATCTACGGCTGTGACATCTTTCGTCTCAGACATTTAACGGATAAAGCTGGTGCGCTTTTTCTCCGGTTCCGCCTCAGGAACCGTAATTCCAGCCTTTCTTCCGGCCTCAATGCACTTTAAAAGCCATGCCATATTCCGGCCAAGGGTACGCATGATCTGCATTCCTTCCTCGTCCTGAACGGTTTCCTCTGCACTTCTTCCATGGACCATGTTCCAATACTGGGATGAAACCACCGGCATCTGATTAAAGGTAAAATATTTATTTAACTGGTCCAGAGTTGCTGTGGTTCCTGCTCTTCTGGCGGAGGCGATGGCCGCTCCCGGCTTATGAGCTGCAGCGCTTCCGCCGCAGTAGAAGAAACGGTCTAAAAAGGAGGTTATGGCTCCGCTGGCAGATGCATAATGAACCGGAGAGCCAACGATCAGACCGTCGCATTCCTTCATCTTAGCGACTGCCGTATTTACCAGATCCTCATCATGGACACATTTTCCCAGTGTGCCGCAGGCTCCGCAGCCCATGCAGCCCCATACCTGCTGTCCGCCAATGTGAAGAATTTCAGACTCAATTCCTTCCTTTTCCAGTTCCTTTGCAATCTCACACAGCGCTCTCCATGTGCATCCCTCTTTGTGCGGGCTTCCGTTTAACATCAATACTTTCATATTCTATATCCTCCTGCTTGATTTTTTATTTTCTTCTTAAACAGAATCTTCTGATATCTCTCCGATACAGTCCAAAAGCTCTTTTGCGGTAAGATCAGACAGGGAAATCCCTTCCCCTGTGACAATCTGATCTGCCAGCGCTCTCTTTGCCTCCTGAGGTTTAAAATATTTTCCTCAATGGTATCTTTGGTAATCAGACGGTAAACTGTGACCTGTTTTTCCTGGCCAATGCGGTGAGCCCTGTCTGTGGCCTGGTTCTGGGCGGCCACATTCCACCAGGGATCATAATGGATCACAATATCCGCTGCTGTAAGGTTTAACCCCGTTCCTCCTGCCTTGAGGCTGATGAGAAAAACAGGAACATTCTCCTTTGAAAACCGCTCCACCAGCTTTAATCGCTCTTCCTTCGGCACGGCTCCTGTTAAACAGATACTCTCAATCCCTTCTTTTTCCAGCCGGCGGCTGATCCGCTCCAGCATAGAGGTAAACTGAGAAAAAAGAAGGATTTTATGTTCTCCCTCTGTTCCCCGCCGGATCAGATCCATACAGGTTTCCAGCTTAGCCGAACCGGATCTCCATCCCTCCAGGCACAATCCGGGATCGCAGCAGATCTGCCGCAGGCGCATAAGACCGGAAAGGATCTGAAGCTTTGCCCCATTTCCCGGCATATCCTGAGAAAATGTACGTTTCAGTTCCAGGGCTTTAGCCACATAAAGCATCCTCTGCTCTCCCTCCAGATGGGAATATACCACCTGCTCGATCTTATCAGGAAGCTCTTTTAATACATCCTTTTTCACACGGCGCAGCACAAAGGGACCAATCAGCCGCTTCAGCTTCAAAAGCGCCTCCTGATCCTGATCTCTTAAAACCGCCACCTCATACTCTTTATGAAAAACCGACGGACCAAATAAAAAGCCTGGCATCAGGTAATCAAAAATGCTCCACAGCTCTCCCAGCCTGTTTTCCACCGGCGTCCCCGTAAGCGCAAACCGTGACTGTGCGCTGACTGCCTTTACCGCACGAGCGCTCTGTGTGGCTGCATTTTTAATATACTGGGCCTCGTCAATAATCTGAAATCGGAAACGGATGTCCTGATAAAGAGAAATATCCCGTTTTAAAAGATCGTAGGATGTGATCAGGATCTGGCAGAACGAAGGATTTTCCCTTACAGACTGCAGCAGTTCCCCTCTGGCCGTACTGGAGCCGGCCAAAGACCAGACGCGCCGTTTCGGAGCAAACCTCCTGATCTCACATTCCCAATTATATACCAGAGAAGCCGGACAGACAATAAGGCTGGGAAGCGTCTCCCCCCGGCTGTAGGCATCCTCCAAAAGAGCAATGGTCTGAAGCGTTTTTCCAAGCCCCATATCATCCGCTAAAATCCCGCCAAACCCGTACTGATCCAGAGTTTTCATCCAGCGATATCCTGTTTTCTGGTATTCTCTCAGCACACCTTCCAAAGCCTCAGGGAGCGGATCTGAGCTGTCTTCTACAGAACGGATCCCCCGGATCACAGCCTTAAACAACCGGTCTCTGTAAAGCGCCACTCCTGACCCCTCTTTTAAAAGATGATCCACATACAAAGCCCGATAGGACGGGAGCCGGATCTGTCCTGCTTCCAGTTCTTTTTTCGTTATGCCAAGTTCCTTTGCCAGGCGCATCACTGTATAGATGCCCCCTTCTCCCAGCTCTAAAAACTGTCCTGTTTTTAAACGGTAATACTTCTTTTTCTGGCTGTAGGCTCCAGGATTTTTGTCAGTTCCTTCACAGAAAACTCTTCCGGATCCACCGTAAGCTCCAGCCACCCGGCTGCCAGACGTACCTCTGCTTTTATCCCTGGTGTTCGGATCACTCTCCAGTTTTTCATATTTTCTGCCAGATAAACCTCTCCCAGAGCCTTAAATTCATCCATCCCGGTACCCAGCAGACGATACAGGGCATCCTCATCCTTGCGGATCACCAAACGTCCGTCTGTGCTGCTTTTGCATTTAAAATACGTTCCAATGACCTGGCTGATCTTAAATTCCCCCGGTACATCCCGACAGACCGTTCTGGGAAGCGCTTCATCTTCTATGGGATGAAACCTGTATTCTCCATAAGACAGATATGGCTCCATATAGAGCGTTCCATCTTCTCCTGCTTCAAAGTAAAACTCTGCCTTTAACGGTTCCGGCTCATACTGGTCTAATTCCACTTCCTCCAGACGGATCCGGCTGTATCCTTGGATCCGTTTTAATACTCGCTGCTGAAAAAGAGGAATATCCTTATCTGCTATCAGGATCTGGTTTTCTCTGTCTGTGCGGATCTGTTCCAGGAAAATCGCTGCCGAACGTGAAAATGCTTCACCGCAGCAATACAGACGCTTTCCGGCTGCAAGATATAAATGACGGCTTCCTCCAAAAACTGCCTGCACTGCCTGAGGGGTTTCCTGTTCACCATCCTGTTCCAGAACCCCCTCCAAACGTACCCGAATACCATCTCTCCCGTACCGGCTTACCAGAACCGCCAGTTCCGGCTCTGAGCATTCCAAAGAAAATATCCCTCCGCTGCCCTGAGGCAGGCGAACCTCCAGCCCTTTTTCTCCTGATGTATTTTTTAATAAAATCTCAAAAAACCGATCCCGGTCCAGTCTGCCTAAAGTCACGCGTCTGAGAGCCTTCTGATGCTCCATAAGCTCCAGGATCAGATCCACGAGCAGCCTCGATACCGGTTCAAAGACCGTTCTTTGATGATGGAAGGCCAGCTCCTTTCCATAGGATACGTAAGCTCCCCCCTCTAGGCTGTACAGAAGGCCGGAAGATCTCTCAATGCATACATACGCTCTCTTCCGATCTTAAATTCCGCCTGTATATCCCGGCCTTCCAGAAACAACACTGGTTCGATGCGTACCTGGGAGCCCTCCTCTTCTTCCAGAATATCCGCTACTGCACGGTTTGTATACTCCCGGATCATGCATGAGCCTGAAAAGAAGTACGGATCGGAGGCTTCAGGGCTTCCTTTTTATATTTCTTATAATATGCAAAAAGGGCCTCCCCATGGGCGCAGATGCCCCTGTAAGAATTCCCTTCTGCACAGGTACAGGAATAATCCCTTACCTGGTCATTTTTAAGATACAGCTGAACCTTATAAGTATGGGCCTGGTCTTCTACCAGGCCCTTTACACCAGCCTCTCCTTTCCAAAAGCTGCTGGTTTCCATTTTTTCAATCTTCATTGACATGAAATCCATCCTGCCTTTACAGGCTCTGGTTTACATCCGCTCCGGCGCTTCGATCCCCAGAAGGCCGATACAAGTCTCAAGCACCCGCTTAGTAAGGGTGATCAGGCCGATGTAGCTGTCCTTTCTGGCCTCATCTTCCTCAGAGAGGATCTTGGTATCGTGGTAAAAACTGTTAAATGCATTAGCAGTCTCATAAACATACTGGCAGATCTTGTGCGGAGCTGTTTCTGCAAAGCTGTTTTCCAGTACCTCGCTGTATTTTGCCAGCTGAAGCATAAGGGCCTTTTCAGAAGCTCCTGCTGCCGGAAGGATCTTTTTCTCAGCGGCCAGCTCGCTGACACTTCCTCCATTTTCCTTGTATTTTCCAAGAATGGACTTAATACGCACAATGGTATAAAGGATGTAGGGACCTGTATTTCCTTCAAAGGAAATAAACCGATCCATATCAAATATATAATCCTTAGAAGCCTGATTGGACAGATCGCCATACTTTAACGCAGCAAGACCCACTACCTTTGCAGTCTCCCTTGCCTCCTCTTCTGATACAGTACGGTTTTCCATGATGCGGTTAAATACAGCCTCATCAATATCTGAGATCAGCTTTTCCAGACGCATCACGCCGCCTTCTCTTGTTTTAAAAGGCTTTCCGTCCTTGCCGTTCATGGTGCCGAAGCCCAAAAAGATCATCTTTGTATCCGGCTTTACGATTTCTGCCTTTCTGGACACCCGGAATACCTGCTCAAAATGCATAGCCTGGCGCTTATCTACTACATAAATATAGCGGTCTGGTTTAAAATCCTGTTCCCTCTCAACGATCGTGGCAAGATCAGAGGTAGCATAAAGGGAAGCTCCGTCTGATTTACGGATCAGACAGGGAGGAATCTCCTTAGTATCGCCCTCTTGGGCCACATCCACAACCAGGGCGCCTGGCTTTCATAGGCCAGTCCTTTGTCAATGAGCATCTGCACCATATGGTCAATATATGGCTCTGCGTCGCTTTCGCCCTTCCAGAGATCGAAATCTACATTTAAATTAGAGTAATTCTTCTTAAGGTCTGCCACAGATACAGCCAGAATGTGATCCCAGATGGCTCTGAAGGGCTTATATCCCTTCTGAAGCTTTAAGGTCGCCTGATGAGCTCTCTCCTTAAACGCTTCATCCACCTTTGATTTGGCGCTGGCTGCCGGATAAATCTCCTCCAGCTCACTGATGGTAAAGGGAGCCTCTGTGGGATACTCACCCGTATAGGATTCATCAAAGTATACCAGTTCCGGTTTTCTGTCCCTTAATTCTTCGATGATCAGACCCATCTGCAGTCCCCAGTCGCCCAGATGAACATCACCGATCATCTCATATCCCATAAAACGGCCCATGCGCTTGATGCTCTCTCCGATAATAGCAGAACGCAGATGGCCCACATGAAGGGGCTTTGCCACATTGGCGCCGCCGTAATCCACGATGATCGTTTCCTTCTTTTCAGGTTCTTCCAGTCCCAGCTTGTCCGCCTCTGCCATACCCTTCATATAATCTGCCAGAAACGCCTCTGACAGCTTCAGATTGATAAAACCAGGCATCACAGCCACTGCTTCGCCAAACATGGGCTGCTCCCTTTCTGCTGTCAATTTTTCCACTACCGCATTTGCAATATCAATCGGCTTGGTTTTATACGCCTTGGCTGCTGCCATGGCTCCGTTGCACTGGTACTCGCACAGATCCGGCCGGTTGGACAAACCACCTTGGCAAATTTATCCTCATAGCCGCAGGCTGTAAAGGCCGCCTTAAGCTTCTGCTCCATCAGATCCAGAATTTTCTTCACTCCACGTTTCTCCTTTTCTGCACTTCTTATAGATGCAAAACTGCCCCGGCAGTGAAGCCGGAGCAATCCTACATTTTCTCACATACAAATGAATTATACACGGGACAGATACTCGCCGGTTCTTGTATCGATCTTGATCCTGTCGCCGATCTCTACGAACAGCGGTACGCTTACAACAGCGCCGGTCTCTACAGTTGCAGGCTTGCTTGCACCGGTTGCTGTATCGCCCTTAAAGCCCGGCTCTGTATCTGTGATCTCCAGCTCTACAAAAAGAGGAGGCTCTACAGAGAATACGTTGCCGTTGTAGGAGCAGACCTTGCAGATCTCGTTTTCCTTAACGAACTTTAACGCATCGCCGATCAGATCCTGGTTTAATGCCAGCTGCTCGTAGTTCTCTGTGTTCATAAAGTTGTACAGATCGCCGTCTGCATACAGATACTGCATATCTACACGGTCAATTCTTGCTGCCGGGAATTTCTCAGTTGGACGGAAGGTGCGCTCAACCACACCGCCGTTGATCACATTTTTTAACTTGGTACGTACGAAAGCAGCGCCCTTGCCTGGTTTAACGTGCTGGAACTCAAGGATCTGCACTACCTGTCCTTCGATCTCCAGTGTAATTCCATTTCTAAAATCGCCTGCTGATATCATAAAGATATTCCTCCTTAACGTTCTTTGTACAGGACGCTTTTCTCTCCAGCGCCCGCCAGGGCATGACCTGCCTTTGGCGGTCCCCTGTATATCTAATCTTTTATATTTTATACTATGTGTCCATGTTTTTCAAGTTCTTTTTACGGCTTTTTCTGTAAAAATAAAGCACAGGCCGTTCCAGATACCGTTTGAGCACGATCTGTATCTCCTCTTTAGGGTCAATGGGCTTTACAAGAATGCTTTTAAGTCCTGCCCGGTTTGCTCCATATACGTCCGTAAACAGCTGGTCTCCCACAAAGAGAGTTTCCTTCGGCCCTGTCCCCATACAGGCCATGGCATTTTTATACCCTCTCTTTGAGGGCTTTCCTCCCTTATGGATATAAGGACTTTTCACCTGCGACGCAAAAGGCTTTACTCTGGCTTCTTTATTATTAGAAAGAAGACAGGTTTTAAATCCCAGCTTTTTTAAATGTTCAAACAAAGCAATGGCTCTCTCATCGGCAGGTGCGCCATGAGGCACCAGCGTATTGTCAATATCAAAGATCACGCCCTTAATCCCCCTGTCCTTCCAGGTTTCAAAGGGGATATCATATGTGGAGTCCCAAATTTCCTGAGGGTAAAATGGTTCAAACATAATCCTTTTGCCTTTCTCCTATTTTTTGAGAAGTTTTCCCAGCTCCTCCATAAAGGTGCTCACGTCCTTAAACTCTCTGTACACGGAAGCAAAACGCACATATGCAACCTCGTCCACCTGCTTAAGCTTTTCCATAACCAGTTCACCGATCACCGCAGTAGATATCTCTCTCTCCTCCCGATTAAAAATCTGATTCTCAATCTCATCGATCATAACTCCGATCTGCTGGGGAGATACGGGGCGCTTATGGCAGGAGTGGATGATACCGGCTTCGATCTTGGAGCGGTCATATGCCTCTCTGGTATTATCCTTTTTAATCACCATAAGGGGCATGGTTTCCAGTTTTTCATAGGTTGTAAAACGCTTCCCGCAGCGCTCGCACTGGCGGCGTCTGCGGATGGAACTGTTATCGTCTGCGGGACGGGAATCAATTACTTTCGTATCTGCTTCATTACAATAGGGGCATTTCATATGGCTTGCACTTCCCTTCTTTATATAAAATGATGACAATTTATGTCTTTATTTGCATTTATTTTAACCGAAACACTTCTCAAGTGCAAGAACTTTGTAACCAGACCAATGAAAATCATTGGATGGATCGGAATTTTTTTTGCTATAATAAAAAAACAAACTATACTGCAGTGAAAGGCGGATCAAAATGAATTGTGTATATGTAAGAAATCTGCGTCTGGGAGAAGGCACTCCCAAGGTCTGTATTCCTCTTGTGGGAGCTTCGGATGAAGCTCTTTTTGAGGAGATCAAAGCGCTCTCTTCCTATCCGGCGGATCTGGTGGAATGGCGGACAGACTACATGAATGATATTTTTAATGAAGGGCGGCTGACTGGTCTTCTTCCCCGTCTCAGAGAACATTTGGGAAATACGCCTCTTATTTTCACCTTCCGTACCACAAAAGAAGGCGGACAGCGCCAGGCCTCGACTCAGCAATATAAAACACTGGCTATGGA
>ENA-OPYY01000627-OPYY01000627.1-human-gut-metagenome-genome-assembly--contig:-NODE-627-length-10299-cov-3.777035_pt1 | contig 10299 bp, 10 predicted proteins | sample MGYA00242472_ERZ504481 | MGnify/ENA primary metagenome ERZ504481 (study PRJEB26092, sample SAMD00036265) | human gut metagenome | host: Homo sapiens | study: EMG produced TPA metagenomics assembly of...
GAAGCAGCTCCGGTGTGATTCCGACTGCAACAGAAAGTGCAAATAAAAAACGCTTCTAACCAGTCTCCCTTCGTCAGTCCGCTTGCAAGAAACACAACCGGGACTAAAACTGTCATAAATCGGATCAACACCCATGCGATCGAATTGGCACCACGGTCAAATCTCTGCTTGCGTGCCTCCACAGACGGAGTCAGACCACCGTAAACTGTCTCCTGACCAACTGTCAGGACAATCCCAGTTCCCGTTCCTCCTGCAACTGTCGTGCCTCCGAACAGTATATTGCTGTAATCTGTCAGTTTCTGCGGTTCTTTGGGCAAAGCCTCCGGAAATTTTTCGAGTATGGCACTTTCACCGGTGATCACTGATTGCGAAACAAACAAATCCGTCGCGCCTGTTAACCGCAAATCTGCCGGAACCCTGTCGCCTGCCTCTAAGCGGATCTGATCGCCAACTACCAATTCAGAAGAAGATAACTCCACCCATTGTCCATCTCTGAGTACCTGAACCGTTGTATGCACCAACTGAAACAGTTCATCTGCAACTCGTTTAGAATGCAGCTCCTGAGTCAGCCGGACAATTCCACTGAGAATCAGCATGGAAAAAATGATCAGGACCGCTGTCAGATTCTTCTGATAATCACTGGACAAAAATACATCTGTTACCAAAGAGATTAAACCAAGGAAAAACAGGATCGTAGAAAATGGATTCACAAAAGCTCTTCGAATACAATAAAACATCGTATCCTTATTCTTTGCAGACGGCGCATTATTTCCATATTTCTGTCGCCGGATGATTGCCTCTTCCTGCGTAATCCCCTCTGCATTGATCTGAAGCTTCTGCATCATCTGATCAGGTGCGACACACGCATATTCTTTTAATCGTTCGTGAACCGCTTCTTTCTGATTCATGAAATTTGTACCTCCTCAAAATTTACTCTCTCGAACGGGAAATGAAAGAGGTGCAGGCGCAACCAAAAGGTCATGCCCACACCTTAATTTGTAAATGATCGGCAAATGCGATTTCTATTTGTAGTTGACAATCTGTCCGAAATCAGCTTTAAGAGAAGCTCCACCTACGAGTCCTCCATCAATATCCGGCTGTGCAAATAATTCAGGAGCTGTTGCAGCGTTTACAGATCCGCCGTACTGAATGCGAATTGCTTCTGCTGTAGCTTCATCATAAACTTCAGCGATGCACTCACGGATTCCTTTGCAAACTTCCTGAGCCTGCTCTGTTGTAGCTGTTTTTCCTGTTCCGATTGCCCAGATTGGCTCATAAGCGATCACTGCAGTTTTTGCCTGATCAGCTGTTACATTCTGGAATCCAACTTTTACCTGCTGGCGAATGAAATCCATTGTTACGCCCTGTTCTCTCTGCTCCAGAGTCTCTCCACAGCACATGATCGGTGTAATACCGTGCTCAAATGCTTTCAGGACTTTTTTGTTGACATCTTCGTTTGTCTCACCGAAGTAATCTCTTCTCTCAGAATGTCCAAGTACAACGTATTTTACTCCTGCATCTACGAGCATAGCCGGAGAGATCTCTCCTGTGTAAGCTCCGCTCTCTTCGAAGTACATGTTTTCTGCTCCAACCTGGATGTTTGTTCCTTTTACGGCTTCTACAACCGGTACGATATCGATAGCCGGTACACAGAATACAACATCTACTTCTTCATTTGCTACCAGTGGTTTTAACTCTTCTACTAATGCAACTGCTTCGCTTGGAGTTTTGTTCATTTTCCAGTTTCCTGCGATAATTTTCTTTCTTGACATACTCTTCACTCTTTCCTGTACTGTTATGTACACTGTTTATTCCAACTGCGCCTGCGGCTTGTTTTCACTAAGCTTTGCTTGTTTTCGCTAAGCTTCCTTTACGGGATGTTCTCCTTACTAGGCTCGAAAATACCTCGCCAAGTGCGGAGAACTAAGTAAACGCTAAGCTTTTTACTTATCGTTAGCTGCTGCTACTCCCGGGAGTTCTTTCCTTCAAGGAATTCCAGAGATGCTCCACCACCTGTAGAGATGTGTGTCATCTTGTCTCCGTATCCTAACTGGTTTACAGCTGCTGCGGAATCTCCACCACCGATGATTGTCACAGCATCTGTCTCAGAAAGTGCTTTTGCAACTGTTTCTGTTCCGTTTGCAAAGTTTGGCATTTCGAAACATCCCATTGGTCCGTTCCATACAACTGTTTTTGCAGATTTTACTGCTTCAGCATATAATTTTGCTGTCTCAGGTCCGATATCCAGTCCCATCCATCCTTCTGGGATTTCATTCTGAGGAACAACCTTGATGTTTGCATCATTAGAGAATTCATCTGCTGCAACAGCATCTACAGGAAGGAGTAATTTTACACCTTTTTCTTTTGCTTTTTCAATCATATCCAGTGCGTACTGTAAGTAATCTTCTTCCAGAAGAGATTTTCCGACATTTCCACCCTGAGCTTTTGTAAATGTGAAGCACATTCCACCACCGATGATCAGTGTATCTACTTTTTCAAGCAGGTTGTTGATTACAGAAATCTTGCTGGAAACTTTAGATCCTCCAAGGATTGCAACGAATGGTCTCTCCGGATTTTCTACTGCGTTTCCAAGGAAGTCGATTTCTTTCTGCATTAAGTATCCGACAACTGCTGTGTCTACGAACTGTGTCACACCAACGTTAGAGCAGTGTGCTCTGTGAGCTGTTCCGAATGCATCGTTTACGAACACATCACATAAAGAAGCCAGTTCTTTGGAGAATGCTTCTCCGTTCTTTGTCTCTTCTGCTCTGTAACGTGTATTCTCAAGAAGTACGATATCTCCATCGTTCATTGCTGCCACTGCTGCTTTTGCATTCTCGCCTACTACTTCAGCATCTGCTGCAAATTTTACTTCCTGTCCGAGAAGTTCTGACAATCTTACTGCTACCGGTGCAAGAGATAATTCCGGTTTTGGCTCTCCCTTCGGTTTTCCAAGGTGTGAGCAAAGGATTACTTTTCCTCCGTCTGCAACTAATTTTTTAATTGTTGGAAGAGCTGCTACCAGACGGTTTTCGTCTGTGATCTTACCATCGATCAACGGCACGTTAAAGTCACATCTTACAAGCACTCTTTTTCCTTTTACATTGATATCATCTACTGATTTTTTGTTAAGCATTTTGATTGCCTCCCTGTGTTTATTTTCTGTCAGACAAAAAGGTCCGGTCCAAATAAGACCGGACCCTTTGTGAGCCTATTTTTCAAAAATATATCTAACTGATTAAATTTTTCTATATTTCGACTTACAGTAATGTTCCGAAGTGTTTGATTGTTCTTACCATCTGGCTTGTGTAAGAGTTTTCGTTGTCATACCAAGAAACAACCTGTACTTCTGTTGTTCCATTGTCTAATGGAAGAGCCATTGTCTGTGTAGCATCGAATAAAGATCCAAATCTCATTCCTACGATATCGCTAGATACGATCTCATCTGTGTTGTATCCGAAAGATTCGTTAGATGCTGCTTTCATAGCTTCGTTGATCTGATCAACTGTTACGTTTCCTTCAACTACTGCTGTAAGGATTGTTGTAGATCCTGTTGGTGTTGGAACACGCTGAGCAGATCCGATGAGTTTTCCGTTCAGTTCTGGGATAACCAGACCGATTGCTTTTGCTGCACCTGTGCTGTTTGGAACGATGTTGCAAGCTGCTGCACGAGATCTTCTTAAATCACCTTTTCTCTGTGGTCCGTCCAGTGTCATCTGATCACCTGTGTAAGCGTGAATTGTGCACATGATACCAGATTTGATTGCTGCAAGGTCGTTCAGAGCTTTTGCCATTGGAGCCAAGCAGTTTGTTGTACAAGAAGCTGCAGAAATGATGTGATCATCTTTTGTCAGCTGCTCGTGGTTTACATTGTATACGATTGTTGGAAGATCGTTTCCTGCTGGAGCAGAGATAACTACTTTCTTAGCACCTGCATCGATGTGTGCCTGAGCTTTTGCTTTAGATGTGTAGAATCCTGTACACTCCAGAACTACGTCTACGCCGATTTCTCCCCATGGAAGTTCTTTAGCGTCAGCTTTTGCATAGATTTTGATTTCTTTTCCGTCTACTGTGATAGAATCTTCACCAGCTTCTACTTTGTCAGCCAGTTCATATTTTCCCTGTGTAGAGTCATATTTCAACAGGTGTGCTAACATTTTTGGAGATGTTAAGTCGTTGATTGCAACTACTTCATATCCTTCTGCTCCGAACATCTGTCTGAATGCGAGACGTCCAATACGTCCAAATCCATTAATCGCTACTTTTACTGCCATGATTAATTCCTCCTAAAGTTTAAAAAAATTGTTGCTGCTTTGCAGCTGTTTATTGTAAATCTCCAACCAAGTAATTACTTTGTTAAAGATTCATCAACTACGGTTATTGTACTAAAATGAAAACAAAAATTCAACCCTAAAATATATTTTTATAGAAGTTGTTTAAAAATAGGTTTTCTGTCCTGAAATTCTGTATAATATTTAAAGCCGCACGCCTTCAAAACGTCTGCTGCTTTCTGAAAATCATAAGCCACATGCTCGGGCTTATGCGCATCAGATCCTACTGTGATGATTTCCCCGCCCAGTTCTTTATACCGGCAGAGAATTTCCGGATGGGGGTGGCAGAATGCAAGGCCGTATTTCCATCCGGCCGTATTCAGCTCGATTCCTTTCCCCATTGCGATCACTTTTTTCAGGATTTCATCAATCTCCTGTGCATATTTTTTGTAAGAATACTGCCTGGCCTGACACTTTCCATAACGTACCACATAATCCAGGTGGCCCAGCACATCAAAACTGCTGACTGCATCCAGATTTTCCAGGGTAGCCAGAAAAGTCTCTTTGTAAACTTCTTCATCAGACCGTCCCTCAAAAATCTCTCCGTAATAGGGATCCATCCCATGCACCACATGAACTGAACCGATCACAAAATCAAACGGATACTGATTCGTCAGTTCTTCATAAAATCCCGCAAGATGAGGCTGCAGCCCCAGCTCAATCCCTCTCCGGATCTGAATTTTCTCCGCATATGCCTCTTTCCACTCTGCCAGCTTCGGAAAATACTCATCCAGATCCACCAGAAATGCCTCTACACCGGTATCTTCATGAAACGGATAATCTTTATCAATATGATCGGTAATACAAATGGACTGCAATCCTTTTTTGAGCGCACTCTCGATCATATCCCGGATATCTGCATCACTGTCCGTGGAAAATCTTGTATGCATATGAGAATCACTTGTTATCATTGAATCGTTCCTCCGCCGAGCACATACTCTCCATCATAAAATACAACAGCCTGTCCGGGAGTGACCGCTCTTTGTGGTTCATCAAAGGTACACCGTACTTCATCCTCTCCCGTCTTCTCTATTGTACACCAGGCGCCTTTGTGGTTATAGCGTATTTTGGTAAATACATGTAAAGGCTCGGTTAAATCTTCCACTGCCATAAAATTCAGATTTCTGGCTCGAAGCTGTGTAGTCATGGATTCTTCTTTTGTCCCGATCACAACTTCATTGGTTTCCGGACGGATCTCCAAAACAAATGCGGGATATCCAAGTGCCAGACCCAGACCTTTTCTCTGCCCTACCGTATAATGGGTAATCCCTTTATGCCGTCCAAGCACCGTACCGTCTGTGAGCACGAAATTTCCTTCCGGAACTTTCACCCCTGCCTCTTCTTCAATATAAGCGGCATAGTCGCCATCCGGCACAAAGCAGATATCCTGGCTGTCCGGTTTGTTGGCAATCCTGAGATTGATCTTTTCTGCAATGGCACGTACCTCGTCTTTTGTGTATTTCCCCACCGGCATCAAAGTCCTTTTCAGCTGTTCCTGTGTCAGATTATACAATGCATAAGTCTGATCTTTTGCAAGCGTAGCAGAGCGCGAAGAGTATATCTTCCGTTTTCCAGCTGTACCACTCTTGCATAATGTCCCGTCGCAATATACTCTGCACCGATCGAGAGACTTCTTTGTAAAAGAGATTCCCACTTTACATACCGGTTACAGGCAATACAGGGATTGGGCGTTCTTCCATTCTGATATTCTTCCACAAAATAGTCGATCACATTTTCCTTGAACTCTTTTTTAAAATTCATCACATAGTATGGGATTTCCAGTGCAGCTGCCACTCTTCTTGCATCATCTACCGCACTGAGTCCGCAGCAGCCTCCGTTTTCCTCCTGAGCGGCCTGTTCTTCGTCCTGCCAGATCTGCATGGTCACTCCGATCACGTCATACCCCTGCTCTTTTAAAAGGTATGCCGCTACGGAAGAATCCACCCCTCCGGACATTCCAACAACAACTTTACTCATTTTAGTATTCCTCTTCTTCCTCTTCCTCGCCTTCGTGGATATCAGATTTCGGCTTTTCCAGCCCCTCGATCTTAATATGATGCTTCTCCGCGTAATCCCAGAGCGCCGCATGAATTGCCTCTTCTGCAAGAAGAGAACAGTGTACCTTTACCGGCGGAAGTCCGTCCAGAGCCTCCATAACCGCCTTGTTCGTCACCTGCAGCGCCTCATAAATACTTTTTCCTTTGACCAGTTCTGTTGCCATACTGCTTGTAGCAACCGCAGCTCCACATCCAAATGTTTTAAATTTTACATCCCGAATGATCTGATTCTCATCGATGTCCAGATAAATTCTCATAATATCCCCACATTTGGCATTTCCAACGGTTCCCACACCGCTTGCATTCTCAATTTCTCCTACGTTTCTTGGATTTTGGAAGTGATCCATTACTTTTTCTGTATACATATCAATACTCCTTTTTATTATGCATTCTGTTTTTTGATAAAGTCTTCATATAATGGTGACATACTTCTTAAGTTTGCCACGATCTCTTTGAGTGTATCTACGGTATAATCCAGATCTTCTCTGGTCGTCTCTTCTCCCAGTGTCATGCGCAGAGAACCATGTGCGATTTCGTGCGGCAGTCCGATCGCCAGCAATACATGCGACGGATCCAGAGACCCTGATGTGCAGGCAGAACCACTGGATGCACAGATTCCCTTCATATCCAGCATGATCAAAAGAGATTCTCCCTCGATAAACCGGAAACTGAAGTTTACATTATTCGGAAGCCGGTTCGTGCGGTCTCCGTTTAAGCGGCAGTATGGAATTTCTGTCTCAATCCGCTCGATCAGGTAATCTCTGAGTTTTCGCTCTTTTGCGGTTCTTGTTTCCATTGTCCGCATCGCACGCTCCACAGCTGCCCCCATTCCAACAATACCAGGCACGTTTTCTGTTCCGGCACGGCGCTTTCTCTCCTGTGCACCTCCGTGTACAAAGGATCGGATCTTGACTCCTTTGCGGATATATAAAAATCCGATTCCTTTCGGTCCGTTGAGCTTATGTCCGCTTGCGCTGAGCATATCAATATGACAGGCATCCACATCAATCGGTATCTGGCCAAATGCCTGTACTGCATCTGTATGGAACAAAATCTTGTGTTCCTGTGCAATCTCTCCAATTTCTCGGATCGGCTGGATCGTTCCGATCTCATTATTTGCAAACATCACAGAAATAAGGATCGTATCCGGACGAATTGCTTTTTTCAGTTCATCAAGCTTTACGACACCGTTCTCGTCCACATCTAGATATGTGATCTCAAATCCACGCTGTTTTTCCAGATACTCACATGTATGCAGGATTGCATGGTGCTCGATTTTTGTCGTGATGATATGTTTTCCTTTCTTCTCATACGCTTCGGCAGTCGCTTTCAGTGCCCAGTTGTCAGACTCGGACCCCCCTGCCGTAAAATAGATTTCGTTAGCCTGTGCGCCAAGTGCCTGCGCAATAATCTCTCTTTGTCTGCTCACCACTTCCTTATTTCCGGAAGCAAAACTATACACACTGGATGGATTGCCATAGTGCTCTGTAAAGTACGGAATCATTGCATCTACTACTTCCGGTGCAGTTTTCGTTGTTGCCGCATTGTCTAAATAAATCAGTCTGCTCATGTTCTTTCTCCTTTTGTTTATTTTCTGCAGTCTCTATTGGAAACACACGTCTGGTCGGCCTTGCTCTCCTTGAGATTCTCGCCCACTTCTACGAGTGCTTTTAAATTCATCTCATCTACGGTCTGATTGATACTGTCATTGATTCGCTGCCACACATACTTTGTCACACAGTTATCTGCTGCCTGGCAGCCGCCCTCTAAGAGAAACCCGGAACATTCTACCGGATTGAGATCTCCTTCCAGCGCACGGAGTACCTCCCCCACCGAAACTTCTTCCAGTTCCTTTGCAAGGACATATCCCCCCTGTGCTCCGCGGATGCTCTGGATGATACCTGCCTTTTTAATTTTGACATCAGCTGCTCCAGATACCGCTCCGAAATTTCCTGTCTTTCCGCAATACTTGTGATCGATACAGGTCCTTCCCCGCCGTGCTGTGCAAGATCAATCAGTGCGCGCAGTCCGTATCTTCCTTTTGTAGATAATTTCACGCTCTCACCTTCTTGCTGATTCGCTTATTTTCCAATCCCTATTGTTTTACTAGGATTTCCTCTTGTAGAATACCATTGCCGTTTTGTTCTGTCAAGGCAAAATACCGAATATGTTATTAAAAACACTTCTTTCCAGGTGAATTTATGTCTGCCAGAAAAACAATTTTACAAGGAACCCTGATCCTGACTGCCGTGGGATTTCTGTGTCGGTTCATGGGATTTTTTTACCGTATCTTTTTAAGCCACACATTCGGAGAAGAAAATGTCGGCCTATACCAGCTTACTTTTCCGGTATTTGCTCTCTGCATCTCATTTACATCCGCAGGATTAGAGACCGCCATTTCCAGAACCGTAGCCAGAAAACAATCCCTCCATCAACCCAGGGAAGCCTCTGAGACACTTTGTCTCGGACTTTTTATTTCATGCCTGCTCTCTGTGATCACGATGATCATCCTGCAAAAAAACGCAGCCGATCTCTCGACTGCGCTGCTCGGCGATCCACGTTGTGAAGAGATCCTGATTCTCTTATCTTACGCTTTGCCGCTTTCTTCTATTCATGGTTGTATCATGGGGTACTGCTATGGTTTAAAACAGACACAGATACCTGCCGTTTCACAGTTGATCGAGCAGACTGCCAGGATCTTATCTGTTTTCTGCCTGTACCGCTTCGCGATACGAAACGGACTTCATGCGGACATTTCCATCGCAGCTGCGGGAATTGCATTCGGAGAACTGTTTTCTACCTTTTATTCTGTCAGAGGACTTCAAAAGAGCCGATCTGATATTTTCCGCCCGGGATTTTCTTTCTCTTCTATAAGACTCCGCTTCCGGGAACTTGTCCCCTTGTCCCTGCCGCTTACTGCCAACCGGGTACTGCTTGGCCTGCTCCAGGGAATTGAAGCTGTTTCGATCCCCGGCTGTCTGAAACTTTATAATCACAGCACTTCCGAAGCATTGAGTACCTATGGCGTTCTGACTGGAATGGCACTTCCCTGTATTCTATTCCCGTCCGCCATCACCAATTCTGTTTCTATCATGCTGATGCCGACAGTTGCCGAGCTTCAGGTCAAAGACCAGGCATCCGGCATCAGAAAACTGCTGCAAAAAGTACTTGGCTCCTGTTTTCTCATGGGATTGTTCTGCTGTCTGTTTTTCCTGTTCTTCGGACAGTTGATCGGTCAATTTTTGTTTGCCAGTGATCTGGCCGGCAATTTTATCATCACACTGGCGTGGATCTGTCCTTTTCTGTATGTAAATGGTTCTCTGCTGAGTGTCCTGAACGGATTTGGCAAAACAACAACCTCTTTTACGATCAACATGGTCGGGCTTGCCATCCGCATCGGAAGTGTGTTTTTCGCAATTCCCGTTTTCGGTATCCAGGGATATTTATGGGGCTTATTGATCAGCCAGCTTGCAGTCAGCATCTGCTGCAGTGTTGTCTTAAAACATCTCATCTCTGCTTAAAGGGTTTTCAAAAATGCGCCGACCAAAACCGGATTTACATACAGTTCTAACACGATACCAACTAAAAGAAGACCTCCGGAAACCAGACTTTTCTGTATATTCCACTGCATACGCGGGTAGCAGTACGCATACCACACCACGATCAGATACGCTGGAATATAACATAAAAACTGGGGGAGCATTCCTGCAATGCACAGGATGCTCCCTTTTACTCCCATCCCGAGAACTGCCATAGAAAACAGAAGTCCGGCAGAAAAGCCCGTCCAAATCAAGAACAGAATAACTGCCGCTTTTCTGAATTTTGTAAAAGCAGATCCCAGCAGCACTAAAAACGGCAAAAGACGGACCTGTAGCAAATACCAGATATACTCTCCCGTCAGAATATCTGCC
>ENA-OPYY01000628-OPYY01000628.1-human-gut-metagenome-genome-assembly--contig:-NODE-628-length-10296-cov-0.779919_pt1 | contig 10296 bp, 16 predicted proteins | sample MGYA00242472_ERZ504481 | MGnify/ENA primary metagenome ERZ504481 (study PRJEB26092, sample SAMD00036265) | human gut metagenome | host: Homo sapiens | study: EMG produced TPA metagenomics assembly of...
CTTTAATAAGTTTGAAAATACTGTGAAAAAACAGGAGAAGCAGAATCCTTGCCGGTACGCAAAAAAAGGAGCCGCGCGGTTTAAATAAACGCAGCTCCTTATGTACAGCCTGTCAATCCGTCTCCATTGCCGTCTCTCTGTTTCATTCAGACGGCTTTACAACACACCAGTTTCCCTTCCGCTTACAGCGGTACAGAACATGACGAATGCCCCATATATTCTTTTACCGCCAGGTTGGCTTTTTCCACGGTCCGCTCCTCGTCCACGCGGACCAGCCTTCCCTCCTTTACAACGATTTCCCCGTTCACCACCGTGTAATCCACACTGCCCTTAAGTCCTACGGTACACAGCATGGATTTGGGGTCAAACTGGGCGCCGGTCAGTTCCATCCGGTTCATGTCCACCAGGAAAAAGTCTGCCGCCATTCCCACTGCTATCTGTCCCAGGTCATCCCTTCCCAGCACGCGGGCGCTCCCCCTGGTCGCTATCTTCAGGATGTCATAAGCAGACGGCGCCTGCCGGCTCCACCAGAGCCGGTGAAGCAGATAGGCCACCCGCATCTCCTCCAGAAGGTTGGAGCCGTCATTGCTGGCAGAACCGTCCACAGCCAGCCCCAGGGGCACTCCAAGCTCCAGCATCTTAGGCACCAGCGCAACGCCGGAAGATAACTTCAATGTTGGATATAGGGCAATGTGCTACCCCGGTCCCGGTCTCAGCCAGCCGTTTCAGTTCATCCTCAGTGAAATGGATTCCATGGGCAAACCACCAACATCCTCCCCCATCCATCCCAGGCTCTCCATATACTCCAGGGGCCGCATCCCGAAACGCTCTGTTGTGAACCGCTCCTCGTCCTTTGTCTCAGCCAGATGGGTGTGGAGCCTGACTCCCAGCTCTCTGGCCAGCTGTGCCGATTCCTTTAAAAGCGTCCCAGTCACACTGAAAGGGGAGCAGGGCGCCAACGCCACCTGGTGCATGGAATACCTGCTTTTGTCGTGAAATTTCTTCACGGCCCGTTCTGAATCCTTCAGAATCTGGTCCACGGTCTGCACCACGCTGTCCGGAGGCAGCCCGCCGTCCTTCACGCTCAAATCCCATACTCCCTCTGGTGGCATGGAAACGGAGTTCCCAGGGCATCCGCTGCCCCGAACTGGGCGTCCAGCAGCCCGTCCCCGGCTGACCCCGGGAAACACATAGTGGTGGTCCAGACAGGTGGTGCAGCCTGTTTTCAACAGCTCTCCCATGCCTGTAAGCGCACTGTAACAGACCACGTCCTCATCCACGTGCTTCCATATCTCATATAATGTTTTCAGCCATGGAAATAACTCCATGTTCTGTACCTGCGGTAAATTGCGGCTGAACGTCTGATATAAATGATGGTGTGTATTGATAAGTCCGGGATACATCACCATATTAGATGCGTCAATCACATCCTCCGCTGTTCCTGATTCCAGTGTTCCTGATTCCAGTGTTCCTGATTCCTGTCCGATTCCGGCAATGACTCCGTCCCGGGTGAACACATCCACACCGTCAAGCAGTCTGTCATCCCCGTCACATGTAACAAGATGCTTAACGTTCTTTACGAGTAAGGTTCCTTTCATGATTACCTCCTGATGTAAATTCATAAACAATCTTTGCTTCATAGACTATATGACTGGTATACTGCCGGCGGCACGGGTGTCCACGATGCATCCATACGGATTCAGTATCCGTGATACTAAACGTATGCCCGTGGTCCCAGCTATGTTTTAAACAGCGATATAGATATGATTTTTTCAAAGAACAATTGATACTCTAACAATATAACAGTCATTTAAAAGGAAATCAATATCTAATGCGGCCATCTTCCTGCAGATATTTTATGCACATCCAACAATGCAGGCGGATGATGTCAGAGTGTGTCTGAACATTCTTTCCCGCTATCCGCACGCCCCTGATATTCGCTTTTTATGATTTCATACATATCTTCCGGGCTTTCTTTGCAGCCGTTTTGAAGCCATAATTTGATAATTTTTGTGATTCCGCTTTTAAAAAATTCCATGTGATATTCAATAAAACGATTCTCAAAATGCTGCCGTGCAAGGTTAATATCGTAAGTAATAATCTTATAGCTGTCGTCATACCCCAGTTTGAAATAGGTCTTATAGAATATCTGGTTATCCTTTATGTGGCGGAACAATTTAAGATAATCGTTACTGTTGAATCCCCGGGTGATTTCATTTTGGTACAAGTCAGATAAGTTATGTTCCAGCTTGTCCCGTATAGAGTCAGCCAATCCGTAAATATCCGTATAATTTGCATAAAAAGTCGTGCGGTTTAATCCGGCCAGCTTACAAATATCCGATACACTGATTTCATTTAGCTCGTTAGTCTGAAGCAAACTGATAAAAACCTTTTCAATCCGTTCAATGGACTCTTTCTTCCGTTTGTTATTGGGTGTATTCATAAAATCCCCTTTATCTCAACACTTGTCCCGTTATTGGTGATTGTTTTTTGTTTTATAAATGCATTATACTATATCCAGATTAAACCAACAAGCGTTGATTTAATAAAAATAAAGGAGGTACTTTACATGAAAAAAAGTAGTTTTGCCGCAATGATATCAGGAACCGTAAGCGGGGTGCTTTTCGCTCTCGGCATGTGTATGGCTCTTATCCCGGAGTGGGGGCTTTCAAACCAGGGCTTGCCTTAGGAAGTGCTGGTCTGGCGCTGGCTTTGATTACAGTGCTTATATGGAGAAGAATGGAGCATAAAGAGCCTGTCCGATTTTCAGGAAAGGTGATCTTGTCAATTGTGATAGGAATTGCCGGTGCAATGGCGTTTGGAGTTGGGATGTGCTTTAGCATGATATGGGGTAAAATGACTGCCGGGATTGTAATTGGCCTTGCCGGAATTGTAATTCTGCTTTGCTTAATTCCACTGGCTATAGGCATAAAAGAATGAAATCAGGCTGGATAATTCCCCCGCTATTGCTCTTAATCATTTGTACTCTTAATTACTGCAGATTTGTATGGCAGAGAAATATGAAAAGAAAGGATAATAATTTATGGCAACATCAAAACTTGTAAAAACAAATGAAAAAATCGCTGAAGCACTTACGGAAGTCTTTTTCAACATTGAGCACAGTGTAGTAGACAGATACACCAAAATTGAAGATACCTTTGTAGAAACCTATCTTACAAAAGAAGGCGAAACAACAGCCGAAGCCAAAGAATGGCTGCTGCAGGAGCGGGCACAGCGGGAACGGGCACAGCGGGAAGGCTGATGAACAGTGTGTTTAATGGCGTTTTCCAGTTTATGCTGTAAAATGTTTACAGGTCATGTTCTGATCAAAATCCTGCCTGACTCCCTCCCTGATTTCATAAAAACCCGAGGCACAATATAAGAATAGATGAAACAACTTGACAGATTCCTCATTAAAATTTAGAGTATAAAGAACAGGAATATACCCATCAGGGAATGATTGTTATTCTTAAAAAGAACAGCGGCAGCCAGGGCAACGTAATATACGCTTTGCGGTGTTCCACATTTATGACCACTTATTACATTTTTGTATGTATATTTCTTTCGTTATCTGAGTCTTATTAGCTCTAATTATTTATTCAAACAAGCCATCTAACCTTGGGGCACAATATGAGAATAGATAAAGGCACCAGACAGAACCCACATTAAAATTCAGAACATAAGAAACACGAATATCCGCCTTTGGCGGATAAGGCGGAGGACATACCAAACCTGGAGAAAGACTTAAACTGTTCTTATCCGGCAGAGCCAATGGAGGGGCTTTTTCTGAAAATCGTAAAAGGACAATTAGAAAAAACAGAAAAGAATCCTAACGATTACTTATGGCATAGCTTTTGATTCCTAATCCGCAATCGTGACCGGGCTGTGGCTGGCTCTGCCGATTTTAAGGATATTCCGAATAGTAAACGCATTTTGCAGCGCTGCGGTTTTGTTGAACGCTTGAAAATAATTTATATTTTGAGGAGGTTTTGCATGAGCAATTCAGTTATATTTAGTCCCGGCACGTTTTTTCATGGAACCAAAGCGGATTTAAGCGTGGGGGATCTGTTGGTGCCGGGGTATTTATCTAATTATGATGAAAACAGGGTTGCCAACTATGTTTATTTTACAGGGACCTTGGACGCTGCCATCTGGGGAGCAGAGCTGGCTTCGGGAGATGGAAAGCAGCGGATTTTTGTTGTGGAGCCAACGGGAGAATTTGAAGACGACCCAAATGTAACGGATAAGAAATTTCCCGGGAACCCGACAAAGTCATACCGAACAACCCAGCCGTTAAAAATTGTTGCTGAAGCTATGGGATGGAAAGGACATTCACCGGAAGTATTGCAAGGTATGCGCGATCATTTGAAACAGTTAGATGAGATGGGAATTAAAGCTGTCGAATAAAATATTATCCTTGGGCCGGTTTATAGGTCTGTCCCAGATTTAAAAAATAATCATCCTAAAAGCCCGGCAAGGGCTGCCCCTTAGAGGCAGCCCTTGCCGGGCTTTATAAAAATCAGATTACATACTTGTACCATAAATCATATTTGGCAGGAACAGCACCAGATCCGGGAAGAATACGCAGATAGCCAGCGTGGCCATAATAGCTATGAACAACGGCAGCGAATACTTCGTGGTCTCCTGCACCGAACAGTCCATGATAATTGGAACAGGTGTACAGTGCAACTCCAACCGGAGGCGTGGAACAGCCCATGGTAACAATGGTCATCATGATGATGCCGAAGTGAACCGGGTCAATTCCGTACTGTGTGATAATCGGAATCAGTATGGGGGTAACGATCAGGGTGATGACCGTTGTCTCCATGAACATACCAAACACAGTCAGCATAATTAAAATCAGCAGCAGAAGCACATATTTATTGCTGGTCAGACCTACCAGCAAAGTGGTCAGGGTCTTTGGCAGCTGGTCAAATACAACGCCGTAGCTGAATATGCCGGAGAAAGCCAGAATCATGGTAATCACGGATAAATCCTTTACGCTGTCCACGATACACTTCTTAAACTTCTCAAGGTTCAGTTCCTTATAAATGAAGATACCTACAAACAGTGCATAGAACACGGCAAAGGCACCGGATTCCGACGGGGTCATGACACCGAAACGAATCAGCACAATCAGCAGGATTGGGAACATAAGCGCCCATATACTCTCAAAACAGGACTTGATGATAACCCCTGGAGGTGACGGCTTGTCATGGTCAGGCTGATATCCGTAGTGGCGTGCGGACCAGGATGTGGCAATCATCATGAAGATACACATAATGATGCCTGGAAGGAATCCGGCTACGAACAGGCGGCCAATGGAAACCTCGCCCACAGTGCCGTACAGAATCAAGCCCATGGAAGGCGGAATCGTGGCTACAATCAGTCCTGACAGACAGTTGATTGCAGCGGCCCAGCCCGGTGCGTAACCTCTCTTTGTCATTTCAGGCCCAAGGATACGGCATTCCATGGCTGCATCTGCAACTGCGGAACCGGATACGCCGCCCATCAGGGTTGAGAGAACCACGGAAACCTGTCCAATGGAACCGTACATATGGCCGGTCAGCACGTTTGCCAGCTTTACCAGACGTGATGTGATACCTGTGTTGTTCATCAGGTTGCCGGCAAAAATAAACAGCGGAATCGCAAGCATGGTAAAGGACTGGGTGGTGGACAGGGATTTCTGCACCAGAATCGTCCACGGAATCTCAGGCCTCATCAGGAAGAAGGAAAATCCGGACACTGCAATGGCAAAGGCCACCGGCATTCCGAGGAACAGGAGTATTAAGAAAAATCCAACAGCACTTAACATTAATTAACCCCCCATTCTTTCATCGGTTTCCTGATATCACCGAGCATCTTGCCAATCATGCTGAAAAACATCAGCAGGGAGCCCACCGGTACTGCCAGAGTACACCAGGCATAGCTCATCTTCAGGGTATTAAAGGTACGGTTCCAGCTCTGGGATACCAGCAGGAATCCGTAAACAATCAGTATCAATAAAAACAGCAGCATGAAAACGTCAAACACCAGCATCAGAGTCTTCTGGACCGCCTTGGGGAACCGGTTGGACAGCATGTCGATTCGAATCAGGCCGCCGCTCTTGATGATGATATCAGAGCCGATAAAGGTCAGCCATCCAAATGCCAGCAGCGAAACATCCTGAGCCCAGTTCACCGGCATTCCGATGGTTCTGGCCACTGCGGACCAGAACACCAGAACGGCAATCATGCATAACATTGCACCGGCCAGAAGCTCCTCTGTCTTTAAAATAACAGCAGAAATTTTTTTCATTTAAAAGCTTCCTTTCTGTATTGCGGAATGTACCTTGGAATTAGTTGGTCTTACCAATCTCCTTGTACAGTTTATCTCTCAGTTCAGCATAGCCAAGTTTCTCATATACAGGATCAACGGCTGCCTTAAATGGAGCAAGGTCAGGCTCTACGATGGTCCATTCCTGCTTCAACCATTGCCTTCTCAGCCTCGTCAGCCTCTGTCATTACGTCAGCAGCTGTTTCCTGGCCAACCTCGATGGAGGTCTCAACCAGCAGTGTCTGCAAATCTTCCGGCAGGCTCTCAAACCAGCTCTGGCCGCAGATTAATCCCTGCATCAGCTGGAAGTGTCCTGTCTTGGACTGATACTTGCACACTTCATACAGTCTGGATGGATATGTAGATGTGTTCTGTGCCTCGCAGCCCTCCAGTGCCTTGGACTGGATTCCGTTGTAAACCTCGCCCCATGACATGGAAATAGGAGTAGCGCCCATGGCCTGGATGGTCTCGGTACATACTTCCTGTCCGATGGTACGGATTCTCATGCCCTTTAAGTCCTCTGGCGTGTTGATTGGCTTGTTTGTCATAAAATGACGCGGGCCATCGTAGAATGTAAAGGACAGGATTTTAATTCCATGGTCCTTGGACAGGGAATCTGTCCAGCCCTTAAATGTATCGGTCTGTGTTATCTTATAGCACTCCTCGTAGTTATCTGCAAAGTAACCCATCATCAGAATGGAGAAATCCTTCACATACTGTCCCATACGGGAAGCATCTGTGTTAACTGCAACATTAGCGCCCTGGATGGCCTGCTCCAGCACATCCTCGTCACTGCCAAGCTGGCCGGACGGGAACACACTTACCTTCAGCCTGCCGCCTGATTTCTCATTTAACACATCAGCCAGCTTCTGGTAGTTCCTGGTAATCAGGGCCTGCTCTGTTCTGGGAAGTTGAAATCTTTAACTCATATACCTTGTCATCGCCTGCAGCAGCCTCACTGGCTGTCCCCTTCCTTTGCCTGGGTTGCAGCTGGCTGGGCATTTCCCATACCCGGCATGCCGTTACATGCCGTAACTGCCATCATTGCTGCGGTAAGAACACCTGCTAATAATACTCTCTTTTTCATTGTTATCCCCTTTCCTTACGTTGTCCAGCGTAACAGCTTTCGCTAAACGTTTTACATATTTTCCTCATTTAGTATAAACGTTTACATATTTTCCATCAAGTAGTTTCTGCAAAAAAGTTTAACAGAATTTTAACGTTATTTTTATGCAATCTTCACAATTCGACTTATTTTTTAAAAGTTCCTGTTTTTTTTTCTGCTTTCATTTTGACATTATTTCAAGAAACCTTTACAATAACTGTGTATACATTTTCAGAGAATCACAGGGAGGTGGACCGGAATATGGTAACAATCAAAGACGTGGCAAAAAGATGCGGCTATTCCGTCTGCACGGTTTCCCGCGCCCTTTCCGGCAAGGGATACTTAAAAGAAGAGACAAAACAGAAAATACTGGAAACAGTTGCGGAACTGGGATACCGGCCCAACACCCTGGCTGTCAACCTGAAGACCGGACGCCGCCAGGCTCTGGCTCTGGTCCTGCCTTCCCTGACTAATATCTACTACACCAAGCTGGAACAGTACCTGGAAGCCTGTGCAGCAGAAAAGGGCTATATCATTTACCTGAACAACACGGAATACAGCCTGGAAAAAGAAAAACAGATTTTAGAAAATTTAATCGGCATGGATATAGCCGGGGTCATCATTACCCCGGTCACCAGCCAGCACGATCATATCATGAACCTGGCAAAGTACGACATCCCTTATGTGTATTTAAACCGCTCCTTCGAGGATGATATGGAGCACTGCCTCCGTCTGGACAACAAAAAAGCCGCCTACGAGGCGGTTTCCTACATGATTAAGCTGGGGCATAAAAATATCGGCGGCATCTTCCAGAGCTTTGACAACCTCACCTACCGGGACCGCTATGACGGCATGGCCCAGGCCCTTAAGGAGCACGGGCTCGGACTGCCGCCCCAGCCACATGCTCTTTGACATCAACCCGGAGGATATGGGGACCACTCCCGGCCGGATCCTGCAGCTGCTTCAAAAGCCCGACCGCCCTGAGGCGATCTTTGCCTGCAACGACATGACCGCCTCAATATCTACCGGGCCTGTTACATCCTTGGGCTGCGGATTCCGGACCATATGTCCGTATTTGGCTACGATGACTGTATCATGGCCAATTTTGTGACTCCTCCCCTGTCAACGGTCAGCATCCCTGTCCGCAAACTGGCAGGAACCGCCATTGACTTTATCCACGGTTATCTGGAATCCGGGGTCCGGGCAGAGCTTCCCATATTAAAAGCCTCCCTGATTATCCGCAATTCCGTACGCAACCTGAATCTGGATTAGAGCTTGTCCATATCCTTTCCCGGATACACCATCACCCATCTGGACGCTGCCTTCAGGCCGTATTTGGTACGCTTTTACCCCCGGCTGCAATCAGGAAGCTGTCTCCTGCCTTAAGGCGGATCACCTGTCCACTCTCTTCCATGGTGCAGCTTCCGGCACACACCACGCCCAGATTGAATTTCCGGTTATGCCCCACCAGTGCCGGCCCGTTCACCTCCAGTTTTTCCACAAAGAAGCAGGAGGTCAGCGTCCCGTCCACCAGCCGCACCCGCCGGAAGGCGTCTGTTTCCTCCAATACACGGGGCTCTATCCTGCATTTTTCCATGATTTCTTCTTTGGAATACTCTGTATAATCAAAAATATCCAGGCAAAAGTCCAGCCCCCGTCCCATAAACCGGCCGTCCTCCGGCACAACGATTCCCTCCCGCTCGAATTCACACCGCACCACCAAATCAGACGGCTCCATAATTTCCAGCATAGTGATTCCCTCGCCAATGGCATGAGGCATTCCGCCCGGAATATACCAGACCTCCCCCACCTGCACCGGGATCTTCTCAAAGCAGCCGTCCATCCGGGCCTTGTCCTGTTTCTCCACAATTTCCCTCCACCCATCTCTTCCGGGCGTATGCTGGAATCCCAGACGTATGTATGGGCTTATACCGTCCCTCACATGGAGAATATAGTAGCATTCAAGCTTTCCATAAGGCATTCCCATCACTTCATTGGCAAACTGGGTGGAAGGGTGGGCCTGTACATGAAGCCGCATGGCTGAATCCAGAATCTTAAGCAGGAAGCTGAGGCGCCAGCCCCCCTCCCTGCCGGCGGCGCCAGGTAAACTCCCGATCATCGTCTATTATGTCCCGCAGAAACCTGGGGCCGTCCTCGGTCTCCACCACAGCCATCCCTTCGTGTGCAATGGGTTCCATTCCCGGATTGGAGGCTTCCACCATGGAGCCCACCCATTCCTCCGGCATATTGTTGTCCTCCTGCCGGGCCTTTCCGTGGAGCCGGTCAATTCCCGCACCCCCTGTGTAATTTCTCCGTACCCTGTTTTCGGGCAGTTTCATAAGTCCTGTTGCCATCGCGGCCTTCCTCCTGTCATTGTGTATGTGTCTATCGTATCTGCCGGATTTTTTCAATCAGGTCCAGATATTCTCCGCCGTATTTCCGATATACCGGCTCCATTGCCTGGCTCCAGGCCTGCGGATCCTCCGGCTCAAGGATAGTTACCCCCTCCTTCTCCAGCGCCTCATAAGCCTTCTGATCCGCTTCTTCAATGGCCGTTCTGTTATACTCCTGGGTCTCCTTTGCCGCCTGAACCAGCGCGTCCTGATATTCCTTCTTCAGATTTTTCCAGGTTATTTTGCTCACCAGAATCACTCCGGGGGTATAGGTATGCCTGTCCTTCACATAATAAGGGGCAACCTTATAAAACTTATTATAATAATAGCTCACCGGCGGGTTCTCCGCCCCGTCAATGGTCCCTGACTCCAGAGCCGTATAGAGCTCCGCATAGGCAATGGGCACTGCCTCCGCCCCCAGAGCTTCCACGGTATCGCCCATCATGGACGCCCACCTGGACCCGGATTTTAAGCCCCTTCATA
>ENA-OPYY01000631-OPYY01000631.1-human-gut-metagenome-genome-assembly--contig:-NODE-631-length-10254-cov-0.844475_pt1 | contig 10254 bp, 19 predicted proteins | sample MGYA00242472_ERZ504481 | MGnify/ENA primary metagenome ERZ504481 (study PRJEB26092, sample SAMD00036265) | human gut metagenome | host: Homo sapiens | study: EMG produced TPA metagenomics assembly of...
CAGACATTTGGGACTAGAAGTAGCAAGGTATTACCAAGAACTTGCTTATGAAGATTGCAAGGAAACATATATTGGCAGCTATCAGGTATGTTCCGAAGAAGTTATCAAGAAATTAAAGGCAGAGAACAGACATAGTGAGATTGAGCATGCCCTGAAAAATCTGAAAAAAGAAATGGAGACGAATGTGCAGAGTATGAAGATTCCAAAAGAACTTGCCTATTTGTCCGGTCAGCACATGGATAATTACCTGCATGACATTGCAATCGTACAAGACATGGCTTCTATGAACCGCTTTCTTATCTGTAAAAGTATTCTGGATGAAATGGGATGGAGAATGACAGAGTCCTTTCAAACCATCCATAACTACATTGATGTAGGATATAAAATTCTCAGAAAGGGTTCTGTGTCAGCCCGAAATGGGGAGCGATTGATTATTCCCATCAATATGCGTGACGGTGTTTTGCTTTGTAAAGGAAAAGGAAATGAGGACTGGAATTATTCAGCACCACATGGAGCCGGTCGGGTTATGTCCAGAGGGCAAGCAAAAGAACGGATTTCCATGGAAGAGTTTCACAAGTCCATGACAGATATCTACACTACCAGTGTCTGCAAGTCCACCCTAGATGAAGCGCCGCAAGCATATAAGCCTATGCAAGAAATTATGGACAATATTCAGGATACTGTAGAAATTCTGGATGTGTGGAAGCCAGTGTATAACTTTAAAGCCAATTAAGGAGATATCATGAGAAGATTAACAACACGAGAAAACACCCACATGGTGCAGAAGGAGTATCAGAAAAGAAGCTTACTGGGAAGTGGTGTAGGGGAAAGTTTGAGGCAACTGCAATCGTAGAAAAACTTGCTAAGTATGAGAATTTAGAAGAAGACGGAAAATTATATGTTTGTGATGATATTCTGTATCCGAAAATGGTTAGCCGCCTATTTGGAATAGATATGAAGACAACAATTGCGTTATTAGAAGACTTGTCAAAGAAAGGCTCTTTGCGTAAGGAACTGCGATTTTATTGTCCGCATTGCAAACAACTTGTAGGACCATCATTCGAAACAATTAATAGCCTTCCTGATTCTTATTGCTGCGAAGCATGCGGAAATGAAATGAATAGTCCGTTAGAAGATATTATAGTAACATACAGGAAATTACGTTGGTACAGTTTCAAAGAAAGTTAGGCATAGGAGAAAAGTATGTTTTTGGTTGGAGCAGAACAGAAAAAAATTCAAGAAAATTTAAAAACTATCAGTGATGATAAAACTTATCAAATGTTAGTGAATAAGGTCATAAAATGTTTTAAAAAAAACGTGTGGACGATGATGTTTGCTCTTTTGTTTGGAATTGTTTTGAGTATTGGAACAATATATTTATTATATAAAAGATATCCTACATCTGCCCGTGAGTTCTGGATTCTTAATATTTTGTATTTTTTGATGATTTTATTTTTGATAGTAATGATTGTTTCGTTTGCACAATTTATAGGTTTTGTGATTTGCAATAGACGTATTTCTGATGATGAACTGTCATATTTGAATGGTGTTCTTTTGGAAAATGCAATTTATAAAGAACTAGATAAAAATACTATTAGGACAAATAAGAATGGAGTTTTTTACCTAGATTCAGATACTAAACTTGTAAAAATATACGAAGGCTGTTCAGATCACATAAAGGTTGTTATAAAAGAGTATCCGCAGCTAAATGATTTGTGTGTCGTAACATCTGTAAAAGAATGTTTGATATATGAAGATAACATATTTATCAATAGCTATTCTAATTGAGAGAAAAACACCAGGATTTCTAATGAAAGTGATGGATGAATTCTAAGGAGAAATTTATATGGAAAACGAAAAATCTTGGATAGGATGGTTTATCGAGGACTGGCAGAGGTATAATCATGTCTTAGTTCTTTTGTATTATTTGTATCCTATTTTTATGATTTTTACACTAATACCTTTAATACCGCAATGTGTAGGGTGTATATTTTTATTAATTATTCGTTCTGATAAGTTACCTGTTTGGAGAGCTATTGTTACAATAGGCTTGTTTGCTTTGATTCTTACAGTAGGATTTGTTATTCAGTGGTTTTGGGATAGGAAGAAGCCTAGAATATAAATATATATTACGCTTAAATATCAATTTACTTGCACTTCTTTGTTTACACTTGCTGTTAATGAAAATTTAAAAATTATACAAGAAAAGGTATTAGAAAATACGGAGGTGAGATACTGTGAAAATATCTGAAATCATTTCGTGCATTATATCATGTACTGGTTTTCTTGTGATGATAATCGGAGGCGGAATGGTATTAATATCGAAAGAAGATAAATCGGAAAATACAGCAAAAAACACAATTATTATCGGAAGTTTGATAGTAATTTTGGGATGTATTGGTATGATCATATCAATGTTTTAAGTATCATAATCTTATGTGTTTTATGCCTAAATTTTCCTAAAAGTAAAAAATATTGTATAGTGTCAGTAGCAAAATGAAAAGAGGAGATATCGCTTATGATTGCAACGGTTGTGAATTGGGATAAAAACTACATAGAATGTGATGGTACAAAAAGAGTGATGTTTTGGTGAAAGGAGGATTCGTCATGAAAAGCGATTTATCGCAAATTTTTATGAAAAAAATAAATGAATTATGGGACAAGTATCATGTGGATCGATTATTAGGTATTTTCTGGGTGTTAGCATTTGGTTTAGAATTTTTCTTTATGAAATGTTTATCGTTTGAAACCAGGTGGCTTCCTTTTATTGGACTTGTCTTCTGTATAGTATTTGTTCTGCGTGCAGGCTTCATTCAGGCAAGGGAAAATAACCTACGCTTTGTGTGATTGTGGCATGTATTCCTGGGTTGCCAATTACTGCATTATGGTTTAGGCATTTTGTTACTCAAACGATTGAAGCAGAAAAAGCGACATCTGCCGCATCCATGTTTTCCTTTGTGAGTGACGTTGCTCTTTTTTCTTCTGTTCTGGCTTCTTCTATATATTTTGCATGTCTTGGTGTCCGGATTTTACTGGGTAAAGAAGAATAAAAAGGAAGTATGACGGCGAAATATAAACTCGATCAAAAGAAGGACTTTTTACGGAGATCGGAAAGGAAAAAAATGATTTATAGTGTTATAAAAACAATTCAAAATGATGTTAATAATGATGATTTTATCTGCATGTGCAAGAAGAGTTATCGAAAAACGTGTTTGGTTTGTTTGATAATCATTGCAGCAACCATATTATTTGGTCTTGCAGCGTATCTGTTTCATGATTACAACAAGGCTTTCGATTTCTTTATTTTTTATTTGGTTATTTGTTCGTTGCCGGGATGCATCGCACTTATGCTTCTTTTGGGGAATGTTAATGGTGGTGGAATTGTAACAGAGCGAATGAATTGTCATTCTATGAAAGAGTGGGTGGTTTTTGCTGAAAGGCAGGTTATAAATCCCAAAGCGGTAATTTTATCGAAGCGCATTGAGGTAGAACAAAAAGAAATCTATGAGGTCTGTACGGAGGGTAAGGAGCTTCGTTGTAAGAACGTAGAAACTGGTGCAGTTGAAATATTGGAATTGAAAAAACCATTTGCGGAGCTATTTACAATCAAAAAAGATTCCTCTCTTCAGGATGGAGAAATAATTATTGATTTGAGCGGGAAAGAGCCTATAGCTTATGTCAATTAGGAGGTACGATAAAGAAATCGAGTTATGGCATATAAGCATCTTGTAATCTAAAGATTTTTTTAGAAAATAACGGATACTTGAAGGAATTGGAAAAATATTCATTGTATGGGAGGATCGAAATGGTTAACAGTGAAGATTTGGATAAATTAATTGAATATATTAGGTCTTCGAAACGGATTGTCTTTTTTGGTGGTGCGGGAGTATCCACAGAGAGCGGGATACCGGATTTCCGGAGCAAGGATGGATTGTACAACCAGAAGGATATACAGTTTGAAGAATATAGCCCGGAATACCTTCTTAGTCATGAGTGTCTGTACCATAATCCCAAGGTATTTTTTTCTTTTTATCGTCAGAAAATGGATACCAGAAATATACAGCCAAATATTGCACACCAAGTGCTTGCCAAGCTGGAGGACTGCGGTAAGCTGTCAGCGATTGTTACACAGAACATTGATGGTTTGCATCAAAAAGCCGGTAGTAAGAATGTACTGGAAATCCATGGGACAACTCAAAGGTGTTATTGTACCAAGTGCCATGCTGAATACAGCGGTAGCTACATTTTCGAATCGGGAGATACTATTCCAAGGTGTCCAAGCTGCGGCGGTATGATCAGACCGGATATTGTACTGTATGGAGAGAACGTACAGCATGAAAAAGAAGCAGTTCATGCAATTCACGCTGCCGATATGCTCATAATAGGAGGCACTTCCCTGCAGGTATATCCAGCCAGTTCCTATGTTCGGTTATTCACGGGAAATTGCCTAGCATTCATTAACCGGGAACCAGTTGGAATACCGTTTAAAAAGGAAGATATCTTTATTCAGGAAATCTTGGAGAAGTGTTTTCTGAGGTAGATAAGGCATTGTTTTGAAAATAGGAAAAAAGAAAATAGTCATGTATGTGTCTGCCTTTACCTGTAAAAGAGGAATTTGTTGTCTAAAAATAATTTGGACGAATATATATGCTATGATGTTCGTAAAATCAAGTAATCAGGAGGAATACTATGGAGTTCACCAAAATAAGGGTACGAAATTTGCCGACGGAAGAAGAGTATATACAGGAGAAAGACAAAGAGTATCAGGTATTGAAAAAATTGTCTAAAATCCCTTTGATTAGCAATGGCATTGGTGCATTGTTAGCTTTCATAGCTATAAGTGTAGCGATTGCAAAACTTAGTTATTTTGATGTAGGTGAATTCATGATGACAATGGTTGTTGGTGGAGGAATGATTTTTCTTTTCTGCAAATGGGCTTTCGAAGATGTCAGGAAATATAAAGACAGGAAGAAAAAGTATGAACTTTTCCAGCTATATTTATCCTTTGATACGGAAACCGAAACGAAATTCGTACAAAGCGATACGGAGGTGTGCGGAAAATTTACCGGCTTGTATTTCATAAGAATGCTAAAAGAAGATCCACATCCTCATGTATGGTGTAATCTTTGGAGTGAAACTGCTGCGGAACTTTGGTTTAAGTACAAAGAAAAAATTTTTATCGTTCCGATTGCTGTAAAAGGAATTCACGATGATGCAATAACAGAGGAAGAATGTGTTTACGATTTTAATCCAAAAGAAAATGGTATTATTTATTACAGGCAAAGAAAACCTGAAAAGTCGAGCAATAGTAGGGCCGAAATCGTAATAGAAACTGATGATAACTGGGGCGATGCGAAAGGCACCGGACATACGTGTGGTGCTTGTGTGAAGTTCGGTCATGCGAAGAAGAATACCTGGTATGTGAAAATGCTAAAGGGAATGGAGAAAGAATAGTTATTTTCAACGAGCAGAAAGGAGAATTGTATGATAGAATTAACAGAAGATAGCGGATATAAATGGTTGAATCCAACAGAAAAAGAATTAGCTGAATTGAGTCATATGCTGGGATTAAATACTTCTGAGAAAGAAAAGGAGTTAAACAATCTTGCTGTGAAAGAAGCCTTTCTGGAATTGGTTGGAGAAAGGTTAAGTTTTGAAGAAGTAGCGCGCTATACTTGCAACGAACTGGTTATAAGATATTTACTTAGTCAGGATAAAGAATATGCCAAAGATGCATTAAAAAATCCGGAATGTCCAGAATGGCTTTTTGAGAATGTCGTAAACTGCCCTGATGTTTATGATAGTAGTTTCCGGTATGTTGCGGTTCACGCAGCCAAATGTCCAAAAGTACTGTTAGAAAAAATGTTAGATGATGAGAATAATGGAGTTAAAAATGCTGCTAAGAAACGCCTGAGAAATATGGATGGAAAGCAGGATTTTGCAAATTGGTTGTTTAGAGGAAGTTTGGGAGAAGTTATAATATTTCTTATGGTGGTTTTGTCCACTATAGGAGTCCTTTGTATCTCATTTCAAGATGCTGCACCGTCAGGGGTCCAGTTTTTCATCCTTGGCTGTATTTGGTTTATCCTTGATTTTGATGTATTTCAAAACAGTGTTTTCATATGAATCAGAAAGGCTTACCGGTATATACTGGTGAGGAATGGGAGGAAAGCAGAATGGGTAAAATAGAACTAATAAGAAAAGGTAGAGAACAATATGAAATGTTGATTGTAACCCGTCATGTGCAGGGAGAGGAGCATTTCATTGGCATATTTTCGTCTTATGAAGAAATGCAAAAGAAAGTAAATCCATTTATATTCAAATATGGAACAATTTGTGTCTGGCAGATGAACTCCGGCGAACAGTTAGGCGAGGGGATTTTTGGACATGATATGGCAGCGTCAGGATGTGACTATATTGTATCAGAAAACGGTAAACGTGTAGATGTATAAATTCCAGTAAGACAGAGAGGAGGTGCTTCGGCATCTTCTTTTTATATATTAAAAAGCGACCGGATAGTAGTTTCCTTCTAAATCAAAAATAAAGACATACCCATGATACATCCGTAAGAAGCAATTATAAATAAGCAAGAAATACGTTGTATTTATACAAATGACAGAGCAGAACTATCTGCTCTTTTCTTGTGCACAAAAATCAATAAATTTCTATTTTAGATATACTATGATACAAGGTAAATTGATTATTGAAATTAGAGATTTTGTGTAGAAGGGTGGGAAAATAAATGTTATTACCTCAAGAATTGATGGCGGAAAATTTGTGGCTCTTATGGGATGAAACACACGGAGCTATACCCTTAAATAAAATAGAAGAATTGCTGTACAGGTGTAATTTAAAACTCAAAAAGGGGAAAAATTTAGAAGATGTTAAAATGTCTGTTGGTAGAGGGTTTAAAAATACGTTTGGAGATATGAACTTAGCAAGACGGCAAATTGCAGCTGAAATTGATAAAGTTTGCATTATTGCAAGATGGGATTTTGCAGTTGCTAAATATAAATCAAAATAAAAGAACGCTTTTATATAGGAAGCGGGAGCAATATGAATTCAGACGATAAATTTGAAATCTTAAATGAAATTGATAGCTGGGAAAAGGAAACAAAAAAACTGGAAAATTCAGATGAAGATGAGTCAGAACAGATTTAGAGATTTAAAAAAAATTACAGATTTATATGCAGCTTTAGCAGATTGCGAGTAAGGGAGGATTTAATATGTTTCGATACATAAAGATGGTGTGTCAAAATATGACTTAGAATTTGAATGGTTTGAAGTGACTACTTTTTGGGGTAAGAGATGTATTGAATTCAATTTGTAAAGCGAAAGGAAAATAAAGCATGAAACCTGATGGAAAATGTATATGGGAATATTACAGAGGGAAATGTGAATGTAGCGATTGTAGGAATTGCCCTCATTACAGACCGGATTATAAGGGAAGGGAAAAGTAAAATAGTCTGGCAAGAAACAGTGAAGATGGTATACTGTATGTAAGTTTGAGAGGAGAAAGTGTGAACAATATGTTGAAAGAAGATGAAAAAATTTTGCAACATTTACAGCCTTACAATATGGATTTATCAGATACATATTTTTGTAGTATTTATTACAAAATAAAAACATGTTTATGTATTCTGTGCTTGAAAAGGTTACAAATTGGGCAGAGAAAAACGGTGTAAGGTCGAGAAATTATCAGATAAGAAAATTATAGGGGAAAGAAAAGGGTTTGTTATTAGAATAATTTTTCCTTGTTATGGTAAAAGAGATATGAAAAATATTATGGCTAGTTTATATTGACTTGATTATAATGGTTATTATTGAAAATAAATTATCAGATTAAATATAAGTTTGATAGGAGAATGGAAATGAAAGGAACAGAAAAACAGATTAAGTGGGCTGAAGATATTAAAAAGGATATGTTTTTAGAAATTACTGCCTGTATTAAAGACTTAGAGAACTTAAATCAAGGAATTGACAGGAATTTGGTAATTTAACAACGAGATATTATAAGGTGATTATGAAGATTAAAAAATGTACCGTATGCGGTCAGGAATTTGAGTCCTATAATGGAATAGAAGTCTGTTCAGATGTATGTTTTCAGAAACGGAAACATGAAATAGAAAGGGAAGCAAATTACAGGAGAAGAAAAGGATTATCTTGCGTTCCTATTACATATACTTGCCCGGTATGCGGAAAAGATTTTCAAGGATTAAAGAGAAAAATATTGCTCAGATGAGTGCAGAAAGGTGGCAAGAAAAGAAATTCTACATGAAAATAATAAATGGTATTATGAGAATAGGAAGAAAGGCTGGAATTGATCCAGCATAAATAGCAGAATACTTGGATGCAATACGTATTTCTGCAATGTTACATTGCAAAGATATTTATCCAGATGAAGCAAAAGTTGATGCTGTAAATTTTATAGGGAGGCAAGCAATGGCAAAGCATAATGAAACAAAAAAAGCATTAATGGAAATTTTTAAAGAACGAGAAGAAAAATGGTATTCAATAAGCGAATTAGAGGAAATATGCAAAGAAGATTATGGGCTTAATTTTGATGATAAAAAAGAGAAAAACAACTTATATATACAGTTATATAGGTTTAAACAAGATGGGGTAATCATATGTAATAGAAGCCTTTATCGAATAAATGACAGAAAAATTGACAATGCACTACAAATTATAGAAGATATGATTGAAAGTTACAGGAATTTTAAATGGTATAGTTGTTCAGATGAAGAGTTGGAAGAAGCTCGAAGTACTTTGCGGCGAATAACAGACTTATCCAGCAAAGTACAACATTTAATAAATCGGATAAATGATAATACGATAAAAGTGACAGAAGATATTAAAGAATACGATTGTGAACTGATTGATGAAGTTGAAAATTAAACCTTTTCGCATATTGCAAAAACTGTGTACAACTCAATGAAATAGGTATTGTTTTCTGATGTTCGAATACACCATATTTATAGAATAATTGACAGAGCAGAGTTATCTGCTCTTTTCTTATGCACAAAAATCGATAAATTTCTTTTTTAGATATACTATAATCATAGAAGAAAGTTATAAAAGGGAGGAAGATAGTATGGCAAAAGAAAACCCAAGACAAATTAGCAGTTTCACAAATAATAAAGCAGTAGTTGAACTAATGAATAAATTAAAACCAGCCACTCCTGGAAAAGGCAGTCATTTGCACCGAAGTGGAGAGAAGGATAATGCTGGACACAGCCTTAGTAATTCCATGATTGGTATTAACCTAGGTAGATTATGAAAAAAATCCATCTATCTTCGTGCAGGAGAATTTAACCCCGTCTCAGGTAAAGGAATTGTATCAAGAAGCGATTATGAAACGTAATAATTACAATTTTTCAGGAATGGACAGAAAATTTTCGGTAATCCTGATGAAAACGGATACAGCATTGTCCGTACTTTGAAAATTAACCGTCAAGGTTCTTTTGTCCAGAATGGAAATACCGTCACCAAAAACTATCCATGGACGATTACTATTCAGAATGGAAAAGGAATTAAGGAAGTAAACCAGAAAACAGGAGGTACTTCCTGCAAAAAAGGTTCCTTTGTAGTAGAAAAAGAAGCCAAAATTGTCATGGCAGACGGTGATTTCTTCGCTTTATTTGAAGAAGCAAATACTTATTTGACTGCATGGGAGAGTTATGTGGCGCACAGTTTTATCAAAGCCAATGAGGAAGCAATTAAAGCAGAGGAAGAAAAGCAGCGAAATGCCTGGAGACAACAACAAGGGGCTTAAATTCTTACCATATATAAAAGAAAAGGAGAGCATCCGAAAGACTCTGGTAATAAAAGAAATAGGTGAAAATTGCAGATAGTCTTTTCCTTGTTTCTTCCATATTTTTTGTGTAAAATATTCATAATAGGAGGAAAATACTATGGGATTACGAAAAATTACAATTGGAGTCGATTGGGATGATGTACTGTGTGATTTAAACACAAGAGCCATTGAGCTTGCCAATCGAGATATGGGTTTGGATTTAAAACTGAGTGACATTACATCTTGGGAAAACACTGGAAAAGCATCTGTAATAAAGAAGTATTATAAGGATATGGAACTGTATGAGCGCCAGTATGTAACGGAAGAAGGAAAAAAATTTATGACGAAACTGCAGCAGGAAGGATATGACCCCCCATTACTGCTGTGCAGCCGGAATTCATGGGAGTTCGTGTAAATCAAATTAAAAAGGCATTCCCAGATTTTCCAAATGAAAATAT
>ENA-OPYY01000632-OPYY01000632.1-human-gut-metagenome-genome-assembly--contig:-NODE-632-length-10247-cov-3.784980_pt1 | contig 10247 bp, 8 predicted proteins | sample MGYA00242472_ERZ504481 | MGnify/ENA primary metagenome ERZ504481 (study PRJEB26092, sample SAMD00036265) | human gut metagenome | host: Homo sapiens | study: EMG produced TPA metagenomics assembly of...
CAAAAAATTGAAAAATATATACAAAAATATCAGAAAGAGAATGGTGAGGATATCAGTTGACTGCTTTTTCAGATGCGAAAGAGCTGATTGAGGGGTACAGTCCCGTTTATGATATTGTGATTCTGGATATTGAGATGCCTGGGATGAATGGGATGGAAGCCGCAGAGAAAATCCGTCAGGCAGATGAAGACGTTGTACTGATGTTTATCACGAATATGATCCAGTATGCAATTCGCGGATATTCTGTGGGAGCTTTAGATTTTGTCATGAAGCCGGTAAATTACTACACCTTTTCATTGAAGCTTACAAGAGCTATCGGGCGGATTCAGAAAATAGAAAAAGAGATTCTCTTAAAGCAGCAGGATTCGGTCAAGAAGGTTCCTGTGGAGGAAATCTATTATGTGGAAATACAGAACAGAATGTTGTATTATCACACGAGTGAAGGTGAATATGTGGTACGTGGGACGATAAAGAATGCGTTGGATATGCTTTCCCCCTATCACTTTGTAAAGTGTAACCACTGGTATATCGTAAATTTGAAATATGTGACAGAGGTCAGGGACAGTACGGTGATTGTAGCAGGAAAAGAGCTGGAGATCAGTCAGCGTAAAAAGAATGCCTTCCTGAATGCACTGATGGACTACGTAGGAGAAGGAAATTAACGATGAGTTGGATTGTGAATATACTGGCGACATTGATCTATCTTGGATTTGGTATTATTTATGCAGTAGGTTTTTCAAAAAGAAAGCATTTTCGATATTCTATTGTAGTGACAGCGGCAGCAATTTTTCTGGCACAGGCAGGGATGTTTTTATTGTTTCAGGTGGAAAACTGGTTTGGAGCGATGATGTGGATGGCACTGGGATATGTGATGATGCTGCTGTCACTGTGGGTGAATGTAAAAATGACGATGGCGGTCGCATCTTATTATGCAGTATGGGCATCCTGTACCTGGTGTCTTGCTTATGAACTCAGTATGGTATTCTGCTGGCTACTGCGAAAACGCTGGGAGATCCCGGCAGAAGTATTTCCGATTGTTTTGCTGCTGGTAGGAACAGCCGGGGTGATTGTCTGCCGTTACACAGTGGCAATCTGGATTCCGGAAAATAAGCGGTTTATGATCGGGCCGAGACAGCTGACCTCAGCGCTGGTTTTGCTGGCTATGCAGGGATACCTGTTTTTGTGGTTTGTAAAACAGTGTGTGAACAACCGAAGCGGAGGGCTGCAGGGAGGAAACTGGTTCAGTATTTTGCAGATGCAGATATTGTGTGTGGTTGTATTGTATCTGCAGAATGAGTTATTTAAAAAGAGTGCCATGCGTCAGGAGCGGCTGGTTTCGGATCTTCTCTGGAGACAGCAAAAAGAGCACTATCGGATCGCGAAAGAGAATATTGATATCATCAATCGAAAGTGCCATGATCTGAAACACCAGATTGCAGCATTGCGGGACATGTGCACCAAGGAAGAACGGGAAAAATACATCGAAGAGATTCAGGATTCCATTCAGATTTATGAAGCAATGGTAAAGACGGGAAATGATGTGTTGGATACGATCCTGACAGAGAAGAGCCTTGCATGCAAGGAGAATAATATTGTGGTTTCCTGCGTGGCAGATGGAAAAGGTCTGGAGTTTTTGCATCCTATCGATCTGTATACGATCTTTGGAAATGCAATGGATAATGCCATCGAGTGTGTGAAAAATTTACCAAAACAGGAAAAGCGTCAAATCGATGTACTGATCCACAGACAACATCAGTTTCTGATCGTCCAGATCATGAATCCGGTAGAGGAAGAGCTGGAATTTGAGGACAATCTTCCGGTAACAACAAAACATGACAAGGCTTATCACGGATATGGACTGCGCAGTATTAAGAACAGTGTGAAAAAGTACAATGGGGTATTTCAGGTAAAGATCAAGGATGGATGTTTTTGCCTTAAAATTTTATTTCCGATAAAAGAATAGTATCAAAAAGTTCCAATGCATTTCGGACATTGGAACTTTTTTGCACTTATGCGTGCAAAAATACCACTTAGTCAAAAGCGGTTGAGTAAAAATTGTGGAATTGTTAAGATAGTATCAATGCGAAAAGAATGCTCTTATGTTTTAAGCTAAGAGTGCAATTGGGAGGAATTGAGTAATGAATGAAACAAAACAAGAGAAAAAAGTGCGAAAGAAAGCCTATCGCAAGGCGCGCAGAAAAGCAACACGTCCGTGGAAGGGGCTGACGTTTTTTAGCGGGATCATTTCCATTGTACTGATTCCGATATTAGTATTTTTGTCGATGTTTGACAATACAGTTGCAGCGTTTGTCGGCGGTTCATTCTGGAAGTTGAAGAATGAAGATAAAAATGCAGTATACTATGAAGCTGATTTTGAAACAACAGAAGAAATGAATCAGTATGGTCTGGAGCTCTGTGAAACAGTAGAAGAAGAGGGTGCAGCACTTCTGATGAATGAAAATAACGCACTTCCGCTGGAGAAAGGCGCGAAGGTAAGCTGCTTTTCAAACTCTTCTGTAAACCTGGTTTACGGAGGTACCGGTTCCGGTAATATCGATGCATCTTCGGCAGATACATTGAAGACAGCACTTGAAAAAAGTGGATTTGAGGTCAATAAAAAACTCTGGAACTTCTATAGTAAAGGAGAAGGAAGCAAGTACGCCAGAAAAACTGCAGGTATGGTTGCAGAAGAAGGGGAAAAGACAACAGAGGTTCCGTGGAATGTGTATACAGATGATGTAAAAGATTCTGTCGCATCCTATGGAGATGCAGCAATTGTGGTATTGTCCCGTATTGGTGGAGAGGGTGCAGATCTGGATTTCAAAGAGACAAATTATCTGGCACTTGATGACAATGAAAAAGAAATGCTTCAGAACGTTGCAGAAATGAAAAAAGCCGGTCAAGTGAAGAAGATTGTTGTTCTGATCAACTCGGCAAATACACTTCAGGTAGATTTTCTGAAAAATAATGAATATGACGTGGATGCATGTATGTGGATCGGGGATGTTGGAATTTCAGGAATCAATGCAGTGGCAGAGATTCTTGCAGGAAATGTGACACCTTCAGGAAGCCTGGTGGATACCTATCTGTATGACAACTTCTCTGCACCGGCAATGATGAACTTTGTGCCGACAGTGTATGAAGGATATGAAGAAGGAATCATTCCGGAACATGCAAAAACATACATGATCTATCAGGAAGGTATTTACGTAGGATACAAATATTATGAGACACGTTATGAAGATTATGTGATGCAGTCTGGAAACTCAGGAGCGTACGAATATCATGATGACGTGGCATATCCATTCGGATATGGTATGAGTTATACCGATTTTAAATACAGTGATTTGAAAGTTTCTTACAACAAAGAAAAAGATGTATTTGAAGTCTCTGTAAAAGTAACAAATACAGGAAAAGAGTATTCTGGAAAAGAAACTGTTCAGGTTTACTTCCAGTCTCCATATACAGCATATGACATTGAGAATGGTGTAGAAAAATCTTCCGTTGCATTGTGTGGATTTGGAAAAACAGAAATCCTTGCACCGGGAGCATCTGAGACGCTGAATATGACAGTAGATAGAAGAGAACTGGCTTCTTATGATACATATGGAGCAGGAACTTATATTCTGGATGAAGGGGACTATTATCTGACAGTTGCAACAGATGCCCATAATGCAGTGAACAATATTCTTGCAGCAAAGGGATACACAGTAGACAACACAGACGGACGTATGGATACAGACGGAAATTCCAGTCTGACATACAAATACAACAATCCGAAATTTGACAGCACAACATATGCAGTTTCCGCAAACGGAACAGAAATCAAAAATCAGCTTTCTGATGCAGATATCAATCTGTATGGAGGAACAGAAGATGAGATTACATATGTATCCAGAAATGACTGGGAAGGAACACTTCCGCAGTCCATCCTGAAAATGAAGCTGACAGAGCAGATGATCGAAGATCTGCAGGATGTACAGTATGATCCAGATGATTATGAAGAAGCAAAGATGCCGACAATGAAAGCGAAAAACGGCAAAAAACTGGTTGATATGATCGGGCTTTCCTATGACGATGAAGCATGGGACGAGCTGTTAGATCAGCTGAGCTTTAAAGATATGGTTTCTCTGATCGGAGATTCCTTCCACTGGACAATGCCTTTGGAATCTGTACAGGCACCGGGAACAAGAGATGAGAATGGTCCGCAGGGTCTGACAGCTTCTCTGATCGCATCGGATAAGACAGAGATGGATGCAACTGCATTTACATCGGAGGACGTAATGGCAGCAACATTCAACCGCGATCTGATGACAGAAATTGGAAAGGTAATTGGAAACAACTGTCTGAAAGCAGGCGTTTCAATCCTTTACGGACCGGGAAATAATATTCACAGGACACCTTATGGTGGACGTAACTTTGAGTATTACAGTGAAGACGGATTCCTTTCTGGAGAAATGTCAGCATATGAAGTGGCAGCAATCGAAGAAAAAGGTGTTGGTGTTGTTATGAAACACTTTGCACTCAATGACAGTGAGCAGGATCGAATCGGTCTTGGAGTCTGGGTGAATGAGCAGGCAGCCAGAGAAATTTATCTTAAGGCATTCCAGGCTCCTGTGGAAAAAGGAAATGCGAACGGTGTCATGATTGCCTACACACGCTGGGGATGTACCTGGTCAGGTGGAAGCAAGCCGCTTGTAACAGGAATTCTCAGAGAAGAATGGGGATGTGACGGACTGATCATTACAGATAACGTACTTACAACGTATGTAAATGGTGTGGATGGAGTATTAGCAGGTGTATCTACATTTGACGCGATGCTTCCATATGTTACAAAGCAGCTCCCAGACTATAAAAATGATGCAGTCATTGTCAACGCAATGAGAGAGGCATGTCACAGAAACCTGTATGCAATTGCAAATTCCAGCGGAATGAACGGTATCGGAAAAGATACAGAGATCAAAGATACCGGCCTTTTAGTGGTAGATGTTGTAAGGACACTGCTGATCGTATTTGGAGCATTGTTTGTACTTTCCCTGGTGATGTGGATCACAAGAAAGCGCAGATTCAAAAAGAATTATGTGTATGCGCCGGTTGTGGAATCTGCAGAAAAGAAAAGTGAAGCATAAAAATTCATAAAAGATCACAGAAAAAGAAAAAATGCTGTATCCCTTGAACAGAAAGGGAGCAGCATTTTTTATCTTATTGATAGAGATTTGTTTACAGAGTAATAAAAATTCTGTAACCTATAATTGCAAAACGGTATATAATTTATTTTTCCAGTTTGTCAATTAAATATACTTCTAAAGTCGACTGATCAGTTGGGGTACTATTAAAATAAGAAAACTCTATTTTTCTTTGATGTTCCGCTATTTTCTTTACTCAGTAGCGAAGCCCCTGTTATGATTAATAAAAAAATGAAAAGTAATAATGGTAACAATTTTTTCATGGTATTCCCTATCTACTAAAAGTATTGCGTGTATTCTTGTATAGAAAACTTACTAAAATAATTATAAGATATACTACAGGAATCAGCAACAAAATGTGTAAATGATTTCCAGGCTTTTCTTGTAAAAGTTAACACAGGATATGAGTGGATGAAAAATAGACATTCTGTTGCTTTCCTACAGCCAGAGTGTTAAAATAAGGAAAAACGAAAGACATACAGAGGTGAGCGATGAATCAGGAGTTTTATGATGCAGTAGAAGCAAATCCGGTCATTGCCGCAGTAAAAAGTGATGCCGGATTACAGGCGGCAGTAGAGATGGAAGAAATTCAGGTGATCTTTGTGCTTTATGGAGATGTCTGTACGATTCCGGAGATTCTGGAGAGAATCAAAGCTGCGGGAAAAAAGGCAATGGTACATATCGATCTGATCGCGGGACTCAGTGCAAAAGAGATATCCGTGGAATTTATCGCCAGGCAGACAAGAGCTGACGGGATCATCACGACAAAACCGGCACTGGTGCGGCGGGCAAAAGAACTGGGGATTTTTGCGGTACTTCGCTTTTTTGTGATTGATTCACTGGCACTCAAAAATATCGAAAATCTGGAAATGCAGTGTGGGACATCGAGACCGGATTTTATTGAGGTGCTTCCGGGAGTGATGCCAAAAGTACTTGGAAGAATCGCAAAAGTGAGCAGGATACCTATGATCGCCGGCGGGCTCATTACAGAAAAAGAGGATGTGATCGCAGCGCTGTCAGCAGGGGCGATTGCGGTTTCTTCGACCAATCAGGATGTCTGGAACTTATAATGGAGGGCATAAAAATGGCAAAATATGTAATGGCACTGGATGCGGGAACAACCAGTAACCGGTGCATTTTGTTCAATGAAAAAGGGGAAATCTGCAGTATGGCACAGAAAGAGTTTACGCAGTATTTTCCAAAACCGGGCTGGGTGGAGCATGATCCGAGGGAAATCTGGTCTACACAGCTTTCTGTAGCGAGACAGGCAATGAATCAGATTAATGCATCGGCAGCAGATATTGCGGCGATCGGAATTACGAACCAGAGAGAGACAGCAATCGTGTGGGACAAGAATACAGGAAAACCGGTGTATAATGCGATTGTCTGGCAGTGCAGAAGAACTTCGGAGTACTGTGACAGCCTGAAAGATAAAGGGCTGACAGAGATGTTTCAGAAGAAGACCGGGCTTGTGATCGACGCTTATTTTTCCGGAACGAAAGTGAAGTGGATCTTAGACCATGTGGAAGGTGCAAGAGAACGGGCAAAACGGGGAGAATTACTGTTTGGTACAGTGGAGACCTGGCTGATCTGGAAGCTGACAAAGGGGGCGGTGCATGTCACAGATTATTCCAATGCATCCCGGACGATGTTGTTTAATATCAATACGCTGGAGTGGGATGATGAGATTTTGGAAGAGCTGGATATTCCAAAATGCATGCTGCCCCAGGCAAAGCCGAGCAGTGCTGTTTACGGAGAAGCAGATCCCGGATTTTTCGGAGGAGGATTCCAATTGCAGGAGCGGCAGGAGATCAGCAGGCAGCGCTGTTTGGACAGACCTGTTTCGAAGAGGGAGAGGCGAAGAACACGTACGGAACCGGATGTTTCCTGCTGATGAACACCGGCGAAAAACCGGTCTTTTCCGAGAATGGTCTGGTCACTACCATTGCCTGGGGGATGGAAGGAAAAGTTAATTATGCACTGGAAGGCTCCGTGTTTGTGGCAGGTGCTGCGATTCAGTGGCTGCGGGATGAGCTGCGTCTGATTGATTCAGCGTCAGATACAGAATATCTTGCACAGAAGGTTGAGGATACCAATGGCTGCTATGTGGTTCCTGCATTTACCGGGCTTGGAGCACCTTATTGGGATCAGTATGCCAGAGGAACGATCGTGGGACTGACCAGGGGCGTGAACAAAGATCACATTATTCGCGCCACACTGGAATCACTCGCTTATCAGGTAAATGATGTGCTGGAAGCAATGGGAGCAGATTCCGGAATCGCTCTTTCTGCGCTGAAAGTGGATGGCGGTGCAAGTGCCAATAATTTCCTGATGCAGACACAGGCAGATATCAGCCGGGCGCCGGTGCACAGGCCGAAGTGTGTGGAGACGACTGCCATGGGAGCTGCTTATCTGGCAGGTCTGGCAGTGGGATACTGGAAGGATAAGGAAGATGTAAAACAGAACTGGGACATTGACAGGGTGTTCCAGCCAGACAATGAAATCGAAAAACGGCAGAAAATGCTCAAGGGATGGAAAAAAGCTGTGCAGTATGCACATGGATGGGCAAAGGAAGAGGAGGAATTATAGATGCGGACAATTCAGACAGAACCATTGACACATGAAACATTTGCACCATTTGGGAATTTTTATGTAATGACAAAGCCGGATGGATACTCCTTGAATGGAGAAATCCACAGGTTTTTCCCTGACAGAATCAGCGAATCTTATGGAACCAGAGTGGGATTTTCGCCGATTCTGGTGAAAAAACCAGAACAGATGAAAGTGACACAGGTGGAATATCACACAACAACGCCGGAGATGATTCTTCCGCTCAATGATGACATGATCCTTCATGTGGCACCAGCGTCTGCAGGCATACCGGTTACACATCTGACTAGAGCATTTTTAGTGCCGAAAGGAACACTGGTAAAGATCAATACAGCAATTTGGCATTTGGCACCGCTTCCGGCAGAAGCAGAAGAGCTTCAGGCAATGATTATTTTACCAGAATGTACGTATGCAAATGACTGTACGGTTGTGGATTTGAAGGAAGAAGAACAATTTGTGATAAAAAATGAACGGTAATTAAAAAAGTGCTTGTCAATATTGCAGGAAAAGGTATATAGTAATAGTAACAGAATAGAAAAGCCAAAGAGAAGAGAGTCTGGCGGATGACACATCGAAGGGTGTGTTGTTTGTCAGGCTCTTTTGTGTTGTATAGGAGGAAATAACATGTATGATGTGATCATAATCGGAGCAGGAGCAAGCGGTGCGGCAATCGCAAGAGAACTGTCTCGTTATCAGGGACGATTTTGTGTACTGGAAAAAGAGGCGGATATCTGCTGCGGGACATCCAAAGCGAACAGCGGGATTGTTCATGCAGGATTTGATGCAGAAGAAGGCTCTTTGATGGCAAAATTGAATGTGGAAGGAAATAAAATGATGGAAAAACTTTCAAAAGAGCTGGACTTTTCGTATCAGAAGAATGGTTCTCTTGTGGTCTGCACCAATGAAAGCGAAGTGGAGAAGTTAAATGAATTGCTGGAGAGAGGAAAACGAAACGGGGTTGAAGGTCTGCAGATCCTGGACAGAGAGGAATTAAAAGCATTGGAACCGAATATTTCTGATGAGGCAGTTGCTGCGCTGTATGCGCCGACAGGCGGGATTGTCTGCCCCTTCGGACTAACAATCGCATTTGCAGAAAATGCGGCGCAAAATGGCGTGGAGTTTTGTCTGGATCAGGAAGTGAAAAAGATTGAGAGACGGATTGCAGGCGGATATCGGATCTGCACACAGGATACGATGTATGAAACAAAGGTGATCGTCAATGCTGCCGGAGTGTATGCAGATGTATTCCACAATATGGTGAGTGAAAAGAAGATACACATTACGGCTCGAAAAGGAGAGTATTTCCTGTTGGATAAGACGGCAGGAGGGCATGTCAGCCACACAGTATTTACTTTGCCCGGAAAATTTGGAAAAGGAGTCCTTGTGACACCGACTGTTCATGGAAACCTTCTGGTGGGTCCTACGGCAGTGGATATCGAAGACAAAGAGGGAACGGATACGACTATGCAGGGCATCGAAGAAATCAGAAGAAAGGCAGCGCGCAGTGTGAAAGACATTCCGTTTCGGCAGGTGATCACAGGGTTTGCAGGGCTTCGGGCTCATGAAGCAGGACATGAATTTATCATCAAAGAAGTGGAGGATGCGCCGGGATTTATTGACTGTGCGGGAATTGAATCACCGGGGCTGACCAGCGCTCCTGCAATTGGAAGGATGGCGGCAGAGCTTGCAAAAAAGATATTAGATCTGCAAGAAAATCCTACATTTCGCGGAGCTAGGAAAGGAATTTTAAATCCGGCAGAATTGCCAGCAAAAGAGAGAAATGAGCTGATCAGAAAAAAACCGGCGTATGGAAGAATTGTCTGCCGCTGTGAGATGATTTCCGAGGGCGAAATTTTAGATGCCATTCACAGACCTCTGGGAGCAACGACCATGGATGGAATCAAGCGCAGAACGAGAGCTGGAATGGGAAGGTGTCAGGCAGGCTTTTGTACACCGAAGACAATGGAGATCCTGGAGCGGGAATTGAAAATCAGACAGGAAGAGATTACGAAAAACGGAGCAGGTTCCGAGATGATCGTGGGGAGGAATAAAGATGGTAAGATATGAGATTGTGATTATCGGCGGAGGACCGGCAGGACTGGCAGCGGCAGTGGCGGCCAAAGCAGCGGGAGCCAAAAAGATTGTGATCCTGGAGAGGGATGAGAGGCTTGGCGGTATTTTGAATCAGTGTATCCACAATGGATTTGGGCTGCACACATTCAAAGAAGAGCTGACAGGTCCGGAGTATGCGGCGAGATTTATCGAACAGGTGCAAGCGCTTGACATTGAATATCGATTAAACACCATGGTTATGGATATCACAAAAGAGCGGGTTGTGACAGCGATGAGCAGCGAACGGGGAATCTGTCAGATACAGGCAGATGCTGTTGTACCTTGCCATGGGATGTGCAGAGAACGTCCAAGAGGCGCCTTAAATATTCCGGGATATCG